>JAABUX010000093.1_pt1 | contig 147869 bp, 119 predicted proteins | sample 5561851 | NCBI WGS metagenome assembly JAABUX01 (sample SAMN10711883, study PRJNA513361) | rock metagenome | isolation source: Antarctica rocks | place: Antarctica: Victoria Land, Richard Nunatak red sandstone | collected 2016-01-03
TGCGGCTCGGCCAGAGGACCCATACTAGCTTTCGTGAGGAGGTTGCGGCGGCGAGAGACCGCCGGCCACGACTCACACGACAGGAAAGAGGAGAACGACCATGACATCGCTCACCACCACCACTCGCAGTATCGTCCTTGCCCTTGGCCTCGCCGTGACGGCTGCTATTGCTCTGCCGACGCAGGCCGCGCACGCTGCGACGCACCCGGCCCCTCACCTCCGCGCCAGTAGCACGCACTGGAACGGCAAGGCTCCACAGGGCTCGCATTGGTGGGGCGGCCAGACCCTGCTGGGTGGGAAATGGAACGGCGTGACGCCGGGCAGCGGTAAGTGGGGTGGCGTGACGCCCGGCGGCGGCAGGTGGGGCGGCGTGACGCCTGGTGGTGGTAAATGGGACGGCGTAACGCCTGTCAACGGTGGCTGGCGGTAGACGCAGCACTGCGTTCACACAGTCCGGTGGCACCATGGTGCTGCCGGGCTGTGCCTTCGCAAACGATCCTTATTCCTTAACGCTGCCGCGCTGCTCTGTCCTGCCGTCCGATCACTGTTCTCGACGGCACGGCGGTCGGCCATAGACAGCGGGACATTGTGCTTTGTCGTCGGACCATGCTGTCTGTCCGTCAGTGGAAGAAGGTCAGAGAACACGACGCTAGCCAGCGTGTCTGCTGGATCACGCTCTATAATCGCTGCGATATTACAGCAGACGGCGGCAAGATCGGCAACGACAGCCTGCCCCCCCCTGCACCGGCAACAGTTGGAGCGTCTACCCGTGGTTTTGCGTGCGCTCATGCACACGATGGTCTCGGGAGGCAGGGACGGACGACAGTTAGCCCGATCGTCCTCCTCTGCCGTATCGTGCTGCAGCTCAAAGTGAACCGCATCGGACGTCACCCCAACACTAGTCGCGCCTCGCATCGAGGGCAAAGGCATCGGCGAAGAACTATAAGCGCAGCCAGGCCAGAGCCTTTTCATAGAAAGAACGCGCCGGAATAGACGGGGTCATGCCAAGTCGTATACGTGTCGCATCAGCCGCGCTGTAGAGGGAGCCGACACACTTGACCATGTGTCCTGAAAGGCCCAAGCGATCCAGGTGAGTGTTTCGAGGCTGTCAGAGTCGCTGCCTAACGCGCGCCAGAGTAAGTGCATGCCGTACGTGCAGGAGTGCCGCTCTGCTCTCGCCACGGCATAGATCCACGAAGCCAAGGTTAGACATCGCACTAGGCAAGACATACTGCACCTCTTTATTATGGGCATCTATAGCCTTACCCTTCCGCTCGGTCAAACGGCTCCCTATAGTACATAAGGGTCTTGGCCCACGGCTGCCTGGTCACATAAAGGATGATGATATGGCGCGCGCACTACACTGGTTGCTGCCGAACGAAGACCGCCACTATCAGTGGGTCATCGTGTCCGCCACCGTCTCTAACGGAGGAACGAGTTTCTACACGATGGCAGCAGCCATCCTCGCATTCCATCTCACTGGGCAAGTGTCCGCTTCAGGGACCGTATTCGTCTGGTCCCTTTTGCCTCGTCTTATACTGCTCCTGGTTGGCGGAGTGATAGGTGATCGCTACGACCGTCGTGACCTCCTCTTTAGACTCGATTTGCTCGCCGCTGCCGTCACATTAGCTCCACTCTTCGTGGTGAATGCGTCGCAGTTGTGGATCCTGTATGCGACTGGGTTCGTGCTCAACGTTCTGAGCTGCATCTACCGTCCGTCTCAAAGTGCGCTGGTCCGTCAACTAGCGGGGCCAGAACACGTACAATCTGCGATCACGGACTTCAACATTTGGGCTCAACAACTGGCCAGTATCATTGGACCATTGTTGGCATGGCCACTACTTATTCTCATTGGTCCGGTCGAAGGATTCGTGGTCAACGCCCTAAGCTTTGTGGCTTCGGCTCTCATCATAGGGCAGGTGCCCCGGGGAAAGTGGTCTGAAGGGCGAACGGAAACGGTGATCGGAACGCTTGCTGGGTACGTGCATATCCTGCGTCGCCGGCCGCGCGTCTTTTCGGTTTGCCTGGCTAGTATTGGAGCCTGCGTTCCCATTTTCTATTTCCAGGGGATCGCTGTTGTCTACGCGGTTCATCTCGGTCAGCCGTCCTCTTTCATAACGGTGCTGTTCGCGGTGGCAGCCTTTGGAGGTCTCGTCGGTGGTCTGGTGGTCAAAGTTGTACCACTAACACCCAAAATTTCGGCCTTCTGTCTCATCGCCGCTATCCCTACATGGGCCTTGCTCTCGTACACAAGTTGGGCCGTCGTCGCGCTACTTGTGGTCGTTGTGACGACGGTCTTCGACAATGCTGGAGAGATTGCCTTCGATGTCCTGATCCAAAAGGCTGTGCCAGATGCGGAGCAAGCACGGCTTGCGTCCGTGTTCATGTGGTTTTACGCTATAGGACAGATTGCCGGTGTGCTGATTGTCACGCTCATCGATACGGCGCAAGCGGTGTCGGGAATGGCTCCCGTGGCTCTTGGAAGCACTCTTCTCTCTCTCTCGGCCCTCGCTCCCCTGTTTCTTGCGTCCACGGTTCCTATCGAGCACGTGCTGGCAGAGGAAGAGATGCACATAGTATCGACATAAGGCGGTCGGAAAGAAGGGGAGAGATGCCGATTAAACTCATGCCTCTCTATCTTTGAACGAGTGCACTACAGGGCAGTAGATGGACTGAACTGCACCCATGCGATTCGGGTGCAATCCACCTCCGCCGACGACTAACCCGATCAGCCGCCGCACCCCGACGAGTCGGTCGCGGTGACCGAACTCGACGAGCTCTACACCTATGTCGGACAGAAAAAAACGCCCGCTCCATCGTGACGGACGTGGACCACGCCACGCGCTGCATCGTGAGCTACGCCGTGGTCTGGGAGTGCATCTGGGACGTGGTGCAAGAGACTCTCGATCGCGCGTAGCCAGCCCCCCGCCCTGCGACTCCGACGGTTTCCCCGCGGACGAGGGGCTGGTCTGTCTCCTCCCCCCAGCACGCATGAGATCGCGCCAGGCAAGGGCCAGGCCGACAGCGCCGGGTTGCGCCACTACCTCGCCCGTCTGGGCCGCCGCTCGCGCTGCTTCTCGCGGTCGATCGAGGCGTTGCGCCGCGCCGTCACGCTCTTCGTCCATACCTGGGACCGCCACCAACTCCACAAGCGCGCCTTCCCGCGCTATCTCTGCCACGCTAGTGATTTCGTGTGTCATGGACTTAGTCACTCCTAGGGCTCGACAAGTAATACCGTATCTTCTGCACTTACCATCTGTGCTACGACCATGCCGGTAGGTCAGGGCACGTTTTACGGTAGGGCTCGTCACCAAGGTACTGCTGCCACTCCTGTCGCGTCAGGTTACGGTTAGCAATACGACACGCGAGCTGCCTCCAACCTGTTAACGTTGTATCCCAGAGTTTGATCGTTGTATCTCCGCTGCCGGAGACTAGCGTTTTGCCGTCAGGGCTGAACGCGAGCGATAGGACCGGGAGCGTGTGCCCTGTTAGGGGAGGGCCAAGCGCTTGATGGCTAGCTACATTCCAAAGCTGTATGTATTGATCGCCGCTGGTTGCGAGCAGCGTCCCGTCAGGGCTGAAAACAAGGCCTGACGTGTTGTCCGAGTTCATCTGCAGCGGCAGACCCAATAGCCTGTGGTGCGCGACATCCCAGAGCCGGATGGTGCCGTCATTGCAGCCTCCATCCGCCAAGATGCTGCCATCAGGACTAAAGCTCAGTGTGCATGCACCACCGACGCCGACGACCAGTGAGTAGCCACTTTGTTTGCGGTAAGCCACATCCCATAACCGTATCGTCCCATCAAGGCTGGCTGAGGCCAGCAAGCGACCATCAGGGCTGAAGGCAACAGCGTAGACGTTCCTTGTGTGACCTTGGAGAGCCGATCCATGGCTGAGTAGGCCGGCATGTGTCACGTCCCAGAGCCAAGCCACCTTACCATCACTGCCAGCCGCTAGAAATTTACCATCTGGACTGAACGCAACGCTTTCGACATAACTGCCTATGAACTCTTCGCTGACTAGATGTGGCTGCCCACCGGTCACGTCCCAAACTATTACTGATCCGTCATTGCCGCCGGTTGCCAGAAACCGCCCATCTCGGCTGATGGTCATAGCGGGGCTTTGGAACGGCACGAGTGTGCCAATAGGCCGTTCCTGCGGTAGACGCCAGCGACGCAACATAGCGTCGTACGAGGACGAGTATAGGATCTTCCCGTTAGGGCTGAAAGCCAGGGCGGAGACCGGCGATGTATCTCCGGTCAGAGTTGTCGCCAGGGGCTGCAACTGGGCAATCTTCCAAAGAAAGATCGTAGTCCCGTTGTTCGAGGCAAGCGTAGCGCCGTTAGGGCTAAACGCGAGCGATGTGACCGCCCGCCCGCCCTGGAGCGGAGGCCCACTCGGCGTATGACTCCTCACGTCCCACAACTGAATCGTCCCAGTCCCGGAGCCAACCGCCAAAGTCTGGCCATCCGGGCTGAAGGCGACACTGTCCTGGAACCCTGAATAGTTGTTTAACGGCGCGCCAAGGGATTGCTGTGAAGACGTATCATACAACCACACGGTTCCGTAGTTGCTTGCGGCCGCCAGAATCTTGCCATCGGGGCTGATGGCGAGAGCGTTGACCTGCTGCTGAGCGCCCGTCAGCACGCCCGCTCCACTCGGCGCTCCCGCAGCCATGTTCCATATGGTAATGGCGCCAGAGTAGCCACTAGCGTAGAGAGTTTTACTATCGGGACTGAAGGTGAGGGCATAGACGCCGCCAGCTTGCTGAGACGCCGTTAGAGCTTGGTAGACGGATTGGCGATGCGTCACGGCCCATACCCGTACAGTCCCGTCGTCGCTGCCGGTCGCCAGGAGCTTGCCGTTTGGGCTGAAAGCAAGCGCGCGAACAACAGCATGTTGGCCGCGCAACGGCGGCCCGACAACGCGTCTCGAGCGTACGTCCCATATCCGAATCGTGCCATCCAGGCTGGCTATGGCGAACAGGCGTCCATTATGGCTCAGCGTGAACGATACGATTGTATCCAGGGCGGCCAACGGCGATCCGATGAGGCGAGTGTGTGTCGTGTCCCAGAAGCGTAGGGTTCGATCGGCACCGGCGGACACCAAGGTGTGTTCGCTCGCGCTAAACGCCATACCAATGACGGTGTCCTTGTGGCCCTGCAATATAGCGAACGGTCGATTCCCCGACACGGCGCGCAACAAGCTCCCCCTCGTTTCGAGATTATCAAGCTTTCGGTTCGCTTCGAGGCTCAGGAGTAAGGCAAGGTCTGGTTGTGACCCAAGGAGATTGCCGGACTCCGCCGCGAGTTGGCGTCCGATGGCAAGGTTGCGCGCGTTATCTGCTTGCGACGCATTACCAAGCGCCACCACACTCAGACCGCTGGCTACGAGAAGGAAGACGACTAACATTCCCACGAGTGTCCGGAGACGCGTCGCCGCACGCTTGGTCGCCGCTGCTGCCTGCCGCTCCACCGCCAGTTCGCGTGCCTGCCGAATGCGTTCGTTTTCCGCCTGCTGCTCCACTGCGGCTGTTGCCTCCTCTAGGAACGCCGCCTCCTGCACACTCGGTGTGTTCCTCGCAGCCCAGCCCTGCGCTTCGATCAACACGGTCCCTCGGTATAAGCCATCGACCGGCCTTCCATGCCGCTCCCACGTTGCCGCGTCCGCAATGATGCGTCCCTGCAGTCGCACATCCTCTCGTGCTTCACGCAGCCAGTCGTCCAGCCGCACCCACTCGCGGATCAGCGCCTCATGGCTTACCTCCAGCGTCCGCGTCCCGGCACTCTCGGTCGTCGTCAACAGCCGATTCATGATGAATGCCTCAACCACCGTGCCCATGGCAGCCGTCAGCGTAGCATCAGCAAATTCAAGCTCAGCCAAAGCCGCGCGTCGGCGTGTGGCGTCCCGCTCGGTCGGCCCTGGCTCGATCAGGCGCAGGAACAACGCACGGGCCAAGATTCGGTCATCCGCAGTATGCAACGCGGCGTAGGTCGTCTCGGCGTGACGGGCCAGGGCGCCACGCACGCTGCCTAGGTCGTGGTATGCTGCCTCAATCAGCGTATGCCCCTCGCGGCGCTCGTAAAGTTGGTCGAGGGTGAATTGCAACAAGGGCAGCGCCCCCACCTGGTCACGCACCTCGTAGACCAAGTCGCCGACGAGGTCACGCTCAAAGCGAAGGGCCACATCCGGTAGCGCCGCCGGTCCCTCGATCGCTGCCCGCAGCTCAGCCGGTTCCATTGGCAGCACTGCCCTGCTCTGAGCATCTATCAAACGTCCCAATGCGGGGTAAGCCAGGGGACGATCGTAAAAGTCGGCGCGCAACGTTAGTATTACCAACAGAGAGCCCCGTGGCTCCGTGACTGCGGTCACGAGCAGATCGATGACGTGGCGGCGCTCGTCCTCGTCGGCCGTCAGCGTGAAGATCTCCTCGGTCTGGTCGACGACCAATACGACACGGCTGGCGGGGGCGGGAGCAAGGCGACTTGCCAACAAATGCAGACCGCGAGTCGAGGCTTTGAGATCGGCTTGTAGGCTGGTCAGGCTGCTGTCCGGCAAAGCATTGTTGAACGCGACCGCGAGCGCTTCGAGCGGGTGGACGCCAGGTACGAGGGGGGCGAGATAAACCCATTCCCTGCTTCCAGGAAGTGCGCCATGACGTAGCTGAGGCAGCAGCCCGGCCAGGACGACACTGGATTTACCCGAGCCACTCGGCCCGACTACAGCCAGAAAGCGCGTGGCGTTCGGTCGCGTGAATGTGACTACGGCAGCGACCAACTCAGCGACAAGCGCCGCACGCCCAAAGAAGTCGTTCGCGTCCTCCTCACGGAACGTTCGTAGCCCTTTATATGGGTTGCGCGGTGGCGCCCCGACAGTGGGCGCAGCAGGATCGTCGCGTTCGACCGGCTCTAGGGGTATGCCCACGAACTCTTCCACCTGCTCTAACAAGGCGACGAGACGAGGCAACGCTGCAGCATAGCGCTCGCCCCGCAGGTCGAGCGTGTACACGCGTTCCATTAGCGGCATGTCCGAGCGATGATCGTCGTCGTCTCCCTCCAGCCAAGCTATTACTACCGGACGGCGGTACACCTCCGCTACCTCCAGCGTTGCCGCAGCCGGATGCGCATAGACCGTCCCCACTGCTCCCACGCACAGCACCGCCCGACACGCTCGCACCCCCGCGCGCAACCCCGCCGCACCCTCGGCTTTCACCACTGACGTTGTGTTCCAGCAGGCAACTCCGGCGCCGCGCAGGTCCGCGAACAGGCGCTCGACAACGGTGTGTTCCTTTGTGTCGGTAGCTGCGTCGGCCACGACGGCGACGAACGGTACGGGGAGGATCTGCAGAGCGCGCACCGGCACGTCAACCCCTTTGAGCGTCAACGTTCCCCGCTCGACACAGGTTAGACCCTCCACTGTCCCCGCCAGATGCACCACTGCTTCGCTGACCAGCACATCACCACCCGTAGCCGCAGCGCAGAGCTGTGCCGCCAAGTTGAACGCCGCGCCGCGATAGGCACCCGTGACCGTAGTCGCCTCGCCGGCGTCCAGGCCCATAGCCACACGCAGTGGTAGGACTGAGTCGATTGCCAGCTCCCGTGAGAAGCGCTCCTGGAGGGCAAGGGCGGTGCGCAGCGCTTGGCGCACCGATCCGAAAACGAGTGTTGCCTCGTCGCCGCGTAGATCCACCACTTCGCCATCTGTGCCTGCCAGGCCGTCACATACCACATCTGCGAAGCGTGCAGCCAGATGGGCAGCGGCATCATGGCCATGCTCCCAGGTGAAGCGCGTGTAGCCGCGCACGTCGGCGATCAGGAAGGTGCGCACACCTGTAGCGGGGAGTACGGAGGCGTCGGCACGCCCCCGAATAGCCGTAACCGCATGCTCCCGCCCAACGAACTCCATCGGTTGTGACGACACGCGATCCAGATACGTGGCACCAGGAGTGGAGACGGGATCAGGAGCGAGTGATGCACCGGGCCGTGTCCGTATAGTACCCGCGCGAATGCGCACGACTGTTGCGTCGAGAGCGGCACGGTCATCGGGAGACAGGCGTAGCGCTGCGGCAAGTAGGTCAAGAGTGTCACGACGGGGCGCACGGTTCTCGCCGCGCTCCAGGTCGCTGACCGCACGGGCGGAGAGGCCGGCCTGCTCCGCCAGTTGCTCCTGGGTAAGACCGGCGGCACGGCGATAGCGCCGCAGCAGGTGGGCGAACGAGGTAGAAGACGTGTGCTCTGTCATGGGGACCTGCCTTCGTCATGCCAGGAGACGATCGACGAACGTGCGGCGCCGGAAGGCGGCGTACACCACCGCCATGATAGCATGCACGGCTCCGAGCTCACCGAATCCACCGCTTCAGCGGACGAATCAAAGATGTGGGTAGAGGTGTGAGTTCGTCGTGTTGCGGCTCGGCCAGAGGACCCATACTAGCTTTCGTGAGGAGGTTGCGGCGGCGAGAGACCGCCGGCCACGACTCACACGACAGGAAAGAGGAGAACGACCATGACATCGCTCACCACCACCACTCGCGGTATCGTCCTTGCCCTTGGCCTCGCCGTGACGGCTGCTATTGCTCTGCCGACGCAGGCCGCGCACGCTGCGACGCGCAGCAGCCTCACCTAGATAGTAGTGTCGCGAACTGGCACGGCAAGACTCGCCAGTTCCGCGCGTAACGCTATGGATGATCTACCCAGCCGGTTACACCGCTCTAGGTTGCCCTGCATGAGGTCATGCTGGAATGGATATCCACATCTACTCGGTTCGCCATGTTCCTTGTGGCACCTACAGCATGAAACGTGACAGAGGCCGCCGAGACATCGGTAGGGTCGGGTCCACATACTGCAGGAGGACATCATGAAGTACACCTATATACTGAGCGCGTTACTCGTCGTTGGGCTCAGTGTCGGGGTCACACCAGGGCGAATAGGAACTGTGACCGACCAGGCTCGCGTGCAACGAAAGATTGTCATTACCGGTGTCGATGTCGGTCGTAGCCCAACTAGCCTTGGTGATGCTCTCGTCTATCCCAACAGTAACGACGGGGGGACGGACAGCTATGGGTACGTCGCCTACGACCGCAGCAACAGCCTGATGCTAGTCGTCGGGCAGTCGACCCAGCAGAGAAGTAGTGAGGCTTTTAGTTACGCGCTCGTCGACGTGGCGGCTGGACGTCTCGTGTATCCAGCAACGACCGTCGACGGTCGTGTCTTTGCCGTCGGCATCGATAGTCGTCGTCAGCGCGCCTACTTCCTGCTCGTCTTCTCGACCGGCCTCGACCGAGCTCATACTGTGTTTCAGTCAATCAACCTGCGCACAGGAAAGATGATTGCACGCCGCGCGACGTACTACCAGATCATCCCGTCGATCTTCGCGGACACAACGCCCATCAACCGCATCGAAGTCGACCCGCAGTCGGGCAACCTCTTCGCGCGTATGCTGAACGGAGACACTCCGGGCCTTGTCGAACTTGGGCCGGACGGACGCACCATAACGGGGCGCAAATTCCAGTCATCACCAGGCTCCTACAGCGACACGACACGTCTTGTGATGAACGGGCCAGGTCATCAGCTGGTTGCCCTGGTTGGTCAGGACGACACGCTAGATTACTTCGATACGCGCACGCTCAAGTCTTTTATCCGGCCACTTGGGTATGCGCCCGTTAAGCTCACCCTGGACGCTCGCCACAATCGACTTTGGGCGTTGGCTCCGGGCGGCGACATCGTGGTGTACAACGCGATCACCGGAGGCGTCGTGTCCCACATCGTAAACAATGACGCGTCGTTCGATAAAGCGATCAACGTTCATACAGGGCCGGCAATGTTGCCTGTACCGGTCCTGGTGATAGATGCCACACGCGGTGTCGGATACATTGGCTGTCGATCGAACGAGGACAAGGGTTGCTCGGTCGACGCACTGTACCCTGATAAGCGCGGTCGTGTTTCGCTTGATCGAGGACCGGTACAGCTCTTAGGGGTGAACGCGGGGGTTCGTGTGGAGCAGGACCCGCCGTACACTGATTATCAACACCTCGCCCTACAATCGTTCGTTCACATCTACGCACCGGGCCGCGCGCCCCGAACTCTCGGCCCAGCCCCCATCGACCGCATGGACCCGAGTTCAATGAGCGAGTTCATGGCCAACGCCGTCGGCGTCACGCGCATTGTGTGGCTCGGCCGGATCAGTGGCCACAATGGGTTGACCGGAGGCACTCTTGACGACGGGGTATTTATTGACAGTAGCGCCGGTTAAGGAACAACGGAGCGACGACGTAGTTAAGGAGGGAGGCAGAGAATGTCAGATCGAGACGCGGACTACGCCTACGAGAGTGGTCGAAACGGGAGCGACTATGCGTTCAACCAGCAGCAAGAGCGTTATGGCGCAGGAGTCGATGCAGTAGGGAGCTACCAGCGCGGGCAGGACGCGGTGCTCACGACGTGGGCCACGGTCCCGGATGAGCCGCCACGGTCCCGGTCGTCCACGCCAAGCACCCCCAGTTCTTCAAGTGGGGCGTGGGGGGTCGGAGGTAAGGGGTCCCGGAAGGGAGACCCGAGTCCGGGGATGGCGTCAGCCGCAGTGCGCTACGGGCACCGCAAGGATGCCCCCCAATCCCCTCTGCGCACAGTTGTCATTCCCCTATTTCTAGGGGTCGTGTTGCTCGTGATGGCGCTGGGCGCGCTCACGCAGGTCCTCGCCGTCTACTTGCTGGTGGGGGGCGGCTACAATGCACTGAAGCTCTACAGCACGCGCCGTGCGGGCACCCGCGAAAACGAGGGATGCCTCTCTGGTTTACCCGAACAGAGACTGCCTGCACCAACCGTTTCACATGCCCCACCCTTTGCTGTCCCAACCGCCGCGCCGTCAACGGCGCCATCATCGTCCTCGCCCCCTCAGACAACGCGCGACAGCGTTCACAAATCACCGCCTGCCTCGAGTCTCTGATCAGCAATCGCCGCAGTCACCCCGCCACACCCACCAAACGTTGATGACAATGAAAGAGGAACGACCTTGAGTATCGCGACTTTTTGCGGCCAGTGCGGCGCAGCGCTATTCGCTGGCTCCCCCTTTTGCCCTGGATGCGGCGCTCCTGCCTCCGTCCATCAATCAGCGGCGACGCCGCCCCTGAATCGTTCCACTCACGCCGGCATCTTGTCCCCTTTGGCTTGTCCACACTGTGAGCAGCTGGACGCGATGCGCAAAGTGTCGACCGTTGTCAGTGACGCAACGACGCAGGGCGTCATCAGGGCAGAGATCAGCGGCGTGGGACACAAGTTTGGGTCCACGGGCGGCTCCTCGATCAGCGGGGGCATCTTGCGAGGGTCGACCGCTAGCCAGACGGACCTCGCGGGTGTTCTCTTGCCGCCCACGCGTCCGGTGGAACGCAATGCGTGGGGTGGAGGGACGGGATGGGCACTCTTCGGTTTGGTCGTGGCGATCTTTCTGGCCACCGCACCCATGCGCATGCCTACCGCAAACATTGGCGTTACCATCGTCAGTCTTGTTTTCGCGTCGCCGTTCGTCGCGCTCATGGCCTGGCTCGCCCGCTCTCGCATAGGGCGACAGCAGACCTATCACGCAGCGTATAGACGTGATGCACCTCTCTGGGAAACGGCGATGTGCAACTGGGACAACCTGTACTACTGCTATCGGTGTGATGGCATTTACTATCCGGGCTCACCGACGCTCTATCGTACGACGTGCGTCATGGACGTGATCTATAGCCAGTCATGACAGCATTGAAAATAGGGTGTCGTTGGGTCGTGATGAGATCGAGCCGCACGCGCCAATCCAAGGGCATCGTTGTGGGCTGTGGACGGGGACAGATAGGCCACGGCAAGAATCTGTGTGAGGTCAGCCCAGGCGCAGACCAGACGCGGGGCGTGCGGAAGGCGTGGGTCACCACTCGGTTCACCCAAGCGGTAGAAGCTATCGCGCAGATTGCGCATGAAGCCATGCCCGTCACAGACGACCTGTGCACATCCAAGACGTTGGAATGCGCGCATACAGCGCGTCCGCCCTTTGAGATGCTGATGGTCACGCCCGGGTCGCCTGTTGCACGGCCTTGCCCGTGATGTGCGTCGCCTCTGGCACCACGACCCGCAGCGCGGGCGGGTACGTCGGGGCCTTATCTGTTGTGACACGGCAGGGCCGCACGTCCGTGCGCGCGATGGCCTGCGCAAAGAAGGCGGTCGCTGCCGCCGTGTCACGCGTTTCGCTCAGATAGACATCAATCACCCCGCCGTGCTCGTCGATGGCCCGGTAGGCATAGACCCAATGGCCGGCCATCCTGATAGACGTCTCGTCGACAGCCCACCGGACACTGACACGATGGCGATGCGGGCGCGCCGCATCCTTATAGAGGGGGGTGAAGCGCTGCACCCCGTCGAAGACCGTCGAGGCGTCGACGTGGACACCTCGTTCAGCCAGCAGTTCCACGAGGTCAGCGTAGGGCAAGCGGAAACGGAGAGACCAGCGCACGGCAAGGGCAATGATGTCGTCGGGGAAGCGGTAGCCACAGAAGGCAGAGACGGACCGCGCGGTCTGCCGCCGGCGACAGGCGGCGCACGGGGACACCTGCCGCTCCTGCTGAGCGAGACCCGCCTTGCTGAACGCCTCGCCGCCGCACCGCACACACCGCATCATGTCCTCCCTTTGCCCGTCACTCAGCCCATAGACTAGCGCACCCCACATTAACCCAACGACACCGTCGTAGGTCCCCGCTTCCCCGTAGATGAAGGGCTGCCCATCGTGGTAGGTGGGAACTGCGGGCACGGCATTTGTCGTGCCCTTCACCGTCGATGCGGCGGTCATCGTGGTCACACCCCCGCTCGAAGGAGTACCGTACCCGATCGTCAGATAAGGGGCGAAGCCCACGCTGTCGTTCGCCAGCCCGCCCGGAAAGGCGAAGCGGACGGAAGTTCCGGAGCCTGTGAGCGTGAGCCCACCGTTCGTCGAGCCGTCCTGGGACCACTGCTGCGCCAGACTCGTGATGGTCCAGCTTTGCCAGTGTCCGGCGTTCCCGCTCTGCGCGATCGGGGCCGTCGTCGTGACGACCGCAGGCGCGCCGTTCCAGCTCGCCAACGTCACCACTGGGCTGTCGCTGGATGGGGCAGCATTCTGCAAGACCTGGACGCCCGTGGGGTCTGTCTGGTTCGGGGTGTACATGTTGAGCGTCGCCGAGACGATCGATGCGCCGGCCGGCAGCGATGAGAGGTCGAAGGAGACCTGCCCGTTGTACGTGCAGCCGTTTTCCGTCCCCACGACGACGGCCTGCGGGATCGTCGCATCCGGCGCACAACTGTTTGCTGTGCCGAAGACATCGGTGTTCGCGGCCCCGTCCGCCGTGACGATAGGGAGGCCCAGGGTCACAGGGAAGGCGCGGTGCGGGTCGTTCAGCCACCCTGGGTCGACGTTGAGCGTCACGTACTGCGTAATCCCGGTCGTCGAAATAAGCGTCGGGGTCACGGGGCCGCTGTTCGCAAGTGTCGCGGGATCAGGGTTGCTGTCGGTCGCGCTCGGCGACTGCACGACATACTCGGTCTGCGTGATCGCCACGGGGTCCACGCGATCGTCGCCATACGTCGTGATCGGCTGCACAGCCGCGATCGTGCCGTCCGTGCGCTGCACAAGTTGCGTGTTCGTGCTGGGGTCCGGCGCCAGGGCCAGAGTGAACGGGCCAGCGGATTTGGCGCTCTGCAGGACCACGCGCACGTCCAGGCCCAAGGGGATCGCCTTGAGTGACAGGTCGCCGACGGGCGGCGGCGACCAGGTCACGGTCACCGGGCTGGCGGTGACGACGCCGCCCGAGGCGTTCGTGAGCGAGGCTGTGATCGTATCCGTCCCCGCCACGGTGCCTGTATAGGTAAAGGTCGCGTGGCCCTGGCTATCGGTGAATGCCTGTCCGGTCGCCCCGGCGTTCGGCCCGCTCCCGACGCCGAAATTGACCGCGACGTTGGGCTGGGGCTGGTTCGAGGCGTCGGTCAGCATCGAATCCGGGGCTGCGATCTCGCAGCACGGGAGAGATGCAACAATGTTCAAACGACAAAGTAGTGTTTGCCGTACTTCCCTCTCCCCAGCCAACTCCATCATCTGCATCCAGATTTCATGATAGGCCTTCATCTCATCCTACAAGTCCCAAAGAACGCATAGGAGGCGCAGGAGAGAATGTGGACTGCACCCCCAAACCGGACCAGCGCTCAAGGGAGGTTTTCACGTCATGCGGTAGACTGACCGCACAACGAGAAGGCCATGATGCCGGGACGCACTTTTAGTCGCGCGTTCAGGCTATAAGTTGTTCGTCTGATTGAGAGCGGGGAGAAGCAGCCGGCGCAAATCTACCGTGAGCATAGCCTGGCTAACAGCGTGTTGGCGCGGTGGCGAAGCGAGTACACCGCGCGGCGCGAGAATGCGTTCGCTGTGTTGCAGGAGACCGAGGCGGGGTATTGGGAGAAGCGGGCTGCGGAGTTGGAACGCTTCTGTGGCCAACTTGCTCTGGAGAACCCGATCTTAAAAAAAGCCTTGCGCGCTGCTCCTCCACGGAGCGAACGACCATGATGGCTGCCCGGTCGACGGAGGATATACTAGCCGCTAACCGCACCTCGTTGCCCATCGCGCGGCCGTCCTGGCTCCGTCAGCAACGCGGTGAGCGGCTGGACCCGCGTGATCTGGATCGATGACACCCCGTAGCGGTGCTCCACGGCGCCCTCCAGCCAGAGCAACGTCTCGCCGCGGATAGCCGCCCGGTAGGTCTCATAGACCTCAGGCGTCACGACGGCGTTGACGACGCCCCACTCGTCCGAGAGGCTGAGGAAGACGGTCCCCTGCGCTGTAGCGGGACGCTGCCGCGCGATGACCTGCCCCGCCACCTCCACACGCGCCCCGCGTCGCGCCTGCCCCACTGTCACGGAGGTGACGAGGGGCCGGTGCGCGAGGTCCGGCCGCAGCAGTTCCATCACATGCTGGCCGGGCGCGAAGCCCAGCATGTGATAGTCCAGACGCAGGTCATCTGCGGCCGAGGAGGGCGGCAGCGCAACCGCCTGGACGCTCTCCTCAGCCAGGCCGGGAAGCCACCCCTGGCCGACGGCGCGGGCCGTGGTGGGAGCGCGCCACATAGCCCGGCGGCGGTCAGGCTCCAGCCCGCGCAGCGCTCCACTCGCGGCGAGCACCGTGGCCTCGGCCTCCATGAGACCTGCCCGCGCGTACAGCTCCGCCGGTATGCGGGCAGGCGCGCCGCCCTGCATCACCGCCACGATGCGGGCGCAGGCCGCCGCGCCCAGGCCACGCACCGTGCAGAGACCGACGCGGATGTCGGCGCCCTCCACCGTCCAGCGCGCCCGGCTATAGCGCACGTCCAGCGGCGCGACTTCGACTCCGTGCCGCTGCGCATCCTGGATCAGGTAGTCGGGCGGGTAGAAACCCATGGGCTGCGCGTTCAAGAGCGCCGCCGTAAACGGTGCGGGGTGGTAGCACTTTAACCAGCAACTGATGTAGGCCAGATACCCGAATGCCTGGCTGTGTCCCCGCACGAAGCCATACGAGGAAAACGAGGTCATCATGGCGATCACGTCGGCCCGTGTCGCCGCGTCCAGGTCGTGTCCGGCCAGCAGCGCATCGAGCCGCTCCGTGAGAGCAGCCATCCTGCTTGTGCTGCGTTTGCTGCCCATGGCGCGGCGCAGATCCGCCGCCTCCGCGCTCGACATCCCCGCCGCGATCGCCACCTCGATCACGGAGTCCTGGTACAGGATCACCCCGTAAGTGTCGTGCAACACCGGCTCCAACAGGCGGCGGCCCGCCTCGCCGCCGGGATAGGTCACCTTTTCGCGCCCCTGCCGCCGCCGCAGATAGGGGTTGGTGGCGTTGCCCTGGATCGGCCCGGGCCGGATCAGCGCGACGGCCGCCGCCAGGTCGTCCAGCGTCCGTGGCTGCAGGCGGGGCAGGCACTGCTGCATCTGCGCCCGCGACTCCAGTTGAAAGACCCCGACCGTATCGGAGCGACAGAACATGTCGTAGACCGCCGGATCGGTGCAGGCCACCCCGTGCAGCGGTGGCCGCGTCCCTGTTACCGCCTCCACCATCTCACACGCCTCATCGATCGCGGCCAGCATACCCAGCCCCAGATGGTCGATCTTGATCAGCCCCGCGCCGCCATGACCAACCGCGTCCTTGTCCCACTGCACGATGATGCGGTTCTCCATGCGCGCGCGCTCCACCGGCGCGACCTCCGCGAGCGGCCGTCGCGTCAGCACGATGCCGCCGGGATGCTGGCTAAAATGGCGGGGCATCCCCTCCAGGCGCTGACAGAGCGCGAACAGGCGCTCGATCACGGCGCCCTCGGGCAGGCCGGGAGGTAGGCGGAGCGATGCGTTGCTGCGCGCCCAGCGCTCCTGCTCTTTGGCCAGAAGCCCGATCTGCTCCTGACCCAGACCCAGCACGCGCCCCACGTCGCGGATGGCCGAGCGCGCATGGTACGTGATGAGCGTGGCTACGAGGGCGGAATGCCCCTGGTAGGTGCGGAGCACGTACTGAATCACGTCTTCGCGCCCGGGACGCCCACCTGCCCGTTCGCTCGGGAAATCGAGGTCGATGTCCGGTGGGTCGATCCGGCCAGGCGAGAGAAAGCGCTCGAAGGACAGACGATGCTGGATCGGCTCGACGCTGGAGATGGCGAGACAGTAGCAGACGGCCGAGCCGACCGCCGAGCCACGGGCCTGGCAGAGGATGCCCTGCTCCTCGGCATAGCGCACGATGTCGCGCACAATAAGGAAATAGCCCGACAGGCCCAGGTCCGTGATGACGCGCAGCTCATGCGTGATGCGGTCTCGAACAGTGTCGCTCGCGGTCGCGTCGCCGTAGAGCCGCTGTGCGCCCTGCCCGACCAGCGTCCGCAGGTGCGCGGCGGCCGTCACGCCCCCAGGCAGCCCGGGCGGGTCCGGCAGGTGGGCGTCGATGTGGGAGAGGTCGAAGCGGCAACGGTCAGTGATCTCCGCGACTCCGCTCAACGCGGCAGGGAGATCATGGTAGAGGCGGCGCATCTCTACTGGCGAGCGCAGATGCCACGACGCGCCTTGACGGAGATGGGGAAGGGCGCGGGCGAGCGGGACATGGGCCCTGATGCAGGTCACGATATCCTGAAGGTCGCGGTCGGCGGCGGTCGCGTAGTGGGCGTTGCCGGTGGCTACGAGCCCGACCCCGCGCGCTCGCGCCAGCTTCTGCTGCCCGTACGCGACCTTTGCGTCGCCCTGCCGGCCCGACCGCTGCACTTCGAGCCAGACGTGCGCCGCGCCGAAGAGGTTGATGAGCGCGTCCAGGGCGGTCCGTGCTCCGTCGTCGTCGTCCGCGAGCAGTGCCGCCTGAACGCGCCCCTGCCGACAGCCCGTGAGGCATTCAAGGCCGGCGCTACACGACGCGAGGTGCTCAAGGGTGGTACGCGGCGCGCCTTTCTCTCCCGCGAGTTGCCCCAGTGAGACGGCGCGGGCCAGCGAGCGGTAGCCCGCGGCGTCGCGGGCCAGGAGGGTGAGGTGGCTGCGGTCGTCCAGGGTGAGTTCAGCCCCCGCGATCGGGACGACGCCGGCCGTCTGACAGGCCAGGGCGTGGTCGATGAGGCCGCCGAGGGAATCGTGATCGGTCAGCGCCAGATGGGAGTAGCCCAGGGCGGCGGCGCGCTCCGCCAGCGCGTCGGGGCTGGACACACCGTCCAGGAAGGAGAAATAGGAGTGCGTGTGCACCTCGCCGGGAAAGACGGTGCTCATGTGATGATGCGCAGCAGGTACCAGTCGCCGTCGGGCGTGTGGTAGATGTCCCAGGGTGCCCGCCCGTCCACGATCACGCGGTAGAAGGTGCGGTCAGGACTGCGCCCGTCCGGCAACGCGTGCTGCGTCCAGGTCTCCGTCACGGCGGTCACCTGACGCGCCTTCCCGCCAGCCTTCACGCGGCAGGGCAGCCCGTCGGACGAGCAGGCGACGACGAGCGGCTGCGGCGGGCGGAACAGGCGCGTCATAGGCCTGCGTCGTCGTAGGTCCAGCCGTCGAGCGAGAGCGGGTCGGGCGTCCAGCGCCGGGCCAGGGGCGTCCCTGTCCGTCGGCTGTGAGCGGCCAGCACACGCGCAAGGCGGTCCCGCTTGCGATCGGCCTCGACGGCCCACAACCCCTCCTGCCGCGCGTGCGGCCGCGCCAGGCCGGCGGCCCGTATCTGGACGGCCGTCACCACGGCCTCGACCGGACACGCGGCAGAGAGGGCCGTGACGGCGTGGTGTAGAGAGGAGACGGTGGAGAGGGGCAGGTGGTGGTCGCTGGAGGAGGAGCGGACGGAGGAGTCGTCGACGGTGAGGCGCAGCGTGAGCGTGCCCACGGCCTCGCCCGCCAGCGCGTGGTGCAGGTCGCGACACAGCTCGTGGGTGAGGGCGTCGAGCGCCTGCGTCGTCGCACAGGCGACCTCGGAGGAGGCGACCGTCTTCGTGGGAGGGGGCGTCCAGACCCGCAGGGGCGGGGGTTCCTCCCTGGCGAGCTGCCGGTGGAGGGCGCCCGCGCCGGGACCGCACCGTTCCACCACCGCGGCGTGGGACAGCCGGAGTAGATCGCCCGCCGTCCGTATGCCCAGGTCAGCGAGGGCGGCGACCGTCACGGCGGGCAGGCCGCACACGGCGTGCCCGAGAGGGAGGGCGTCAACGGGGGCTGCCGTCCCGGTGGCGCACACGAGACGCGCGCCAAACGGCGTGCCGCCGTAGCCCGCCTTCACCGCCAGTCCCTGAGCGCGCGCGGCGGCGCGGACGCCCTCGGCGAGCGGAGCACCCGTCCACTCCTCCTCCCGACATCCCCAGAGCGCGGCACAGCCCCGCGCATCCAGTGTGCAGCACCCATGGAGTGGGTCCGTGGCCTCCGCGATGGGCGAGAACGCCGTCAGCAACGCGAGCAGATCCTCGTAGAGGGTCGAGGCGGCGACAGGATCCGGCGGCAGGACAACGAGGTCCGGGCAGAGCAGGCGTGCTTGGGCGCGGGTCTGGCCGGGCTGGACGCCGCGCGCCTCGTCACTGACGGCCAGGAGTGCCCCCGTGTCGCGGGCGATGGCCAGGGGGCGGGCGCGGGTCTCGGGGAAGGACTGCCACGCCGCCTGTACGAGCGCGGTGGGGGCAAGCTGGACGGCCACGAATGGCCCTTGATGTGTGTGTCTCTTGGGACGGGCCGGCATCTTAGGCGACTCCGATCTGGATGGGGACGTCCGGGTGTGCATGGGAACGCGTCCAGGCGGTGCGTATGTGGTGCTCAAGGTCGTCGCGCAGGGCGGGCCTGCCGTCCAGCAGCGCCGCCGCACGCAGGGCGGTGCGACCCAGGGGCTGATCGCCCTGGGCGAGACCGAGCGGGGATGAGGTGAGGACGCCGGTGGAGAGGCCGAGCGTGACCGCTTCGAGCGAGCGATGGACGCCGCTCTCGGTAAACTCCAGCGGCAGGACGAGACCGCGCGGCAGGCCATGCTGCTTCACGACGGCAGCCCGCGCCGCGAGCGCGGCGACCGTGCCGTAGGGCGTGAGGCGGGGAGACTCAGGAAACAGGAGGATGCGGAGGGCAGCGGTCTGAGCGATGAGCGGCCCGCCGATCGTGGGCACGGCCTCCGGCGGACCAGCGGGGAGTGACGGAGGAGAGAGCGGGGTGGAGAGAGCGAGGACGGCGCTTGCCCGCCCGCGCAGCGCGGCCGCGACACGGGTGAGGCCGCGACGGAGCACGGCGGGCGTGGCTCCCGGGGCGTTGGTAAGGTCGAGCAGCGACACTAAGAGCAGATCCACGCTGTCGCTGCGGCAGACGGCCTCGACGATGCTCCAGGCGTCGAGGGCGGTGGTGGGACAGGCCAGGAGCAGGCGGTCGTGGTCGATGCCAGCGGCGGCGAGCGCGGCGGGATCGAGGGGCATGCCCGCGTCGACGAGCAGGATGATCCCGCCCGCCTCCTGGGCTCGGGCTAGGGCGGTCTGTCCCAGCATCTCCACGCCCGAGCCGTCCTGCCCGGCGATCTCGGTGAGGCGGCCACGCGGGAGACCGCCCGTGAGAAGGTCGAGCCCGAGCGAGCCCGTGGAGAGAACCGCATGCGGAGACAGAGACGGAGGGGACGCGAGCAGGTCGGCGGCGCAGCGCAGGGCGCGGTCGCCCCAGCGGCGGCGGATCGCCGCCACGGCGTGGTCGAGCCGCAGCGCGCGGGCGTCGGCGTGGGGGTGTCGTTTATCGCCTGGTCTCTCTCTCATCACAGTCAATTATAGAACGCGCGTTCTATCAATGGGTAGATGCAGATATACTAGAGGGGGGTTATCCACATGAACGAGGCCGTGTCGTGGGTGGGGCCCGCACGCGGAGAGGGGAGAGGACGCGATGTGTGGCCGGTTTAGCTTGACGCAACCGGGGCAGATGATGCTCCGCTTCGGCATCGAGAGCGCCGCGCCGTCGGGCGCGCGCTACAACGTCGCGCCGGCGCAGCAGATCCCCGTCATCATCGCGGGAGCGGACGGGCCGGTGCTCCAGATGATGCGGTGGGGCTTTGAGGTTGAGGGGGTGGGACCGACGCCGCGGCCGCCTCTGATCAATGCACGCGCTGAGACCGTCGCCGAAAAGCCTCTCTTCCGCCGCGCCTTCGCCCACACCCGCTGCCTCATCCCGGCCGATGGCTTCTATGAGTGGCAGGAGGTCAGCGGGCAGCGCTCAAAACAACCCTTCTACATCCACCGGCGCGACGAGACGTTGTTCGCGTTCGCGGGTCTATATACAGCACATGCGGGACGGGCGACGGTCGCCATCATCACGACCGCACCTAACGCCGTGGTCGCGCCGATCCACGACCGTATGCCGGTCATCCTGGACGCGGACGATGACGCGTTCTGGCTCGATCCCGCTGTCCGTGCTCCAGAAGCGCTGTTGCCCCTTTTACGTCCATCGCCGGAGGGTGAGCTGGAGGCGTACCCGATCTCGTCCCGCATATCGTCGGTTCGCAACGAGGGGCTGGAGATCGTGCGGCCCCTCGTTGCTCCAGCACGCACACTTTTCTCCTAACGGCCATGAAACACACCGACATCGCCGGCCTCCGTATGAGCGCCGGGGACGCGTGAACTGTCTTTGCCCAGGATCGATCTGGACGCCCATGGTGGAGCAAAACCTGCGTCTCTATCCCGACGCCGAGGATCGATTACAGCAGACGATCGCCCAACATACTCTAGGGCGCATCGGGACGCCGGACGATGTCGCCTTCGGGGCGCTGTACCTAGCATCCGACGAGTCATCCTTCGTTACAGGAACAGCGCTGGTCATTGACGGAGGGCTGACGGCCGTCTAAAGAGGTCATGCGATTCTAAGGAGCTCTTCTTTAGAGCGTCACAAGTCCGCTATCAAGGTGCGTCCTGCCTATGGTTCCCATTTTCCTTGCTCGGCTATGGATGCAGCCGCACCCGCGTCGCGTAAGCGAAGAGCTGTGACGTGATAGGCAGGAGGGAGGTAGGCTGATGACCACACAAACAACCGAGGACTATATCGCCCGGCGCTGCATTGGCGACAGCATTTTCGATACCATCCCATTGATTCCCTAGATGGACGTACCCGCCGATGCGATGCGCCGCGCGGTCCCCGAGGCGGACGCCAGCGGGACGACTGGTCAGAGCGGCATGATCGTCGCCCATGTCCGTATCGGGCACTCCTCGATCCTCATCGCCCTGGGCATGGGCGACCTGGATCCCGGTTCGTGGCTGGCGCCACACGTATCTAACAATGGAGCAAGATCCAACGTACACGTGAATCCGCACGTCATTTACAAGCACGTCCTCGCGTAAGCGGCGACGAGAGGAGAGCGCTGCGCGTAGCATGCGTCTCCGGCCTCCGTTAGAGAACGTGTCATACCGCATAGTGGTTCGACCAAGACTGCTAGATAATTCTAGTCTAGACGCAGTGACGTGGTTATTAGCAGTAAGAGCATCATGCTCCGTTCTCCGACTGAGACGAAAGTCTGTGCGTCGCTGAGATAGGAGACGGTGACCAGGTTGAGATCGGGCGGCCTCGCGGTGACGACATCGGCCGTCGGAGCAGTCGGCGCGACGTCCGGAGGGGCATAGGGTTCGGTGGCCCAGGCGATGCCGACGGCGACGTAGTCCGGCCCGCTAGGGCGGGCGTAGACCAGTAGACCCTAGTGGCGAACGGTGAACGTCGTCGTACCGCGCACCGGCGTCCCATTAACCGTGCATGTGACGTCCGCCGTTCCACTCTCACCCTTCGTCATCTCATGCCAGCCCCAGCGCACAACGCCGTCCGCGCCTGTCGTCTGCGCATACCCGTTGAACGACACCGGCGTGTAGCCCGTTGAGTACGTCACGCCCGCCGCACAACGCGTACCCGGCACAGTCCGCACGATCAGGATAGGATACGCGTCGTACGGCATCACCGCCGGCGTTACCACCACTTGCACACTGCTTTCCGTTGGCTCCGCCGTCGACGTCGCTACGGCCGGGCCAGACGGCGTAGGCGCCAGCCGACCACCTCCCAGATCCTTCGTGAAGGCTTGCTCCACCTCCGCTATGGCCAAGCGGTCGTTTATCAGCAGCCCGACCTCCCGGTTCCTATCGAGCGAAGTGGCGCTCAGATTCTCGCTGCCGATGTACAGCACGATCCCGTCGGCGACGATAGCCTTCGCGTGGATGTACGGCGCGGACACGCGTGCGACCTGCCCGCCGATGCCGCTGAGCCCTTCGGCGTCGCCCAAGCCCGCGTACACGATGCGTACGCGCACGCCCCGCCGCGTCGCATCGGCCAGCGCCTGGATGACCGCACGGTCGTAGACCTCTTCGGCGTAGATATCCAGGCTGTAGCGCGCACCGGTGATCAGGTCGAGGATGGTCGCGCGGGCGTTGAGCGGACTGACCACCAGGTCCGGCGGCGCCACGGTCAACGGTACGCCTTCCCAATCCACCACGAACACGTCCTTGGCCTCCCGCACCACTATCAGCGCCGCAGTCTCCTGCGCGAACTCCCGATTCTGCGTGAACGCGGCGTTGGTCCAGTTCATCGTGCCGATCCAAGCGGACGCGTCGTCGGCCACGAGAAACTTGGCGTGTGTGAAACGGTAGGCGGGGGACGCCCAGCGCACGGCGACGCCCTCCGCCGTGAGCACGCGGTAGGCCGTCTGAGCCGCGCCGCTAGGCCCTCCCAGCGGGCGCGGGTCGAGCACCAGGCGGACCTGGACGCCCCGCCGCACCGCGTCGCCCAGCGCGTCAGCGACCGCGGCGCTGGAGAACAGGTAGATATCGCCCTCCAGTGCATGCCGCGCGGCGCGGATGAAGGACACCAGCGGCGCGACCCCATCATCAGGCTCGACGATGAAGCGGCCGCCCTCGGTGTTGACGACGGACGCACTCTGCGCAGGTACGCTCGCCGACGCGCTCGTGGCCGCGGCCCTCGGTCCATCCGTGGATGTGGTTGTCCCTGTTGCCGCAGCCGTGGGTATGTCCGTCGACGTGAGGCTCGGAGGCACTGCTGGTACAGCGGTCGGGCTGGACGTCGGACTATCCGTAGGGACAGGGACGGCGGACCACGGCTGTGGCGTCGTCGCGAGCGCGGGAGCCGGAGCGCTGGTCGCGGCCGTAGTGGGCATCGTCACCACGAGGTAGGGGCCCTCGACGACGGTGCCGAGGAAACAGACCACGATCAAGAGCTTGTACAGCAGCGGGCGCGGCCAGAACCGGTAGCGCCGCCAGAGAGATCGTACCACGCGGCCCAGCCAATACATCGCAACGCGTGCCGCGGCCATCAGGCGGGCGCGTAGATACTGGACGATTGCGGCGTTACGGTTCATGTCGCCAGCATGAGGGGCCTGTTGCAGGCCGCGCAATAGGACGAAGGAACCATGCGACCCCAGCGAGAAACGATCTAGCCCTTGCTCCTCGCCTCGCGGTGGACCTGGTCGATCAAATCCGGCAGAACTTTGATGGAACTCAGCGTGTTGTCAAGGCCGGTGAGATCGTGGTTCTGTCACAGGTTTGATACTGACGAAGTCCCGCAACCTCTACGGCGTGTTGAGCGACAATGGCATCTGCGAGGGTATCTGCTGGTTGACGCGTAGTGACCTCGGACCACATTTCGTGGCGCTCGTCGGAGTCTCCACCGGCGTAGAGCGTGCGGTGGCTGGTGTTGATGGCAACGAGCATGGCGAAACCGAGCGCAGATTGGCTCGGTGCGGTGAGTCTGAACAGCCGCCGACATCGGCCTACGCGTCACTTTCAAGCCGCGAGGCGGCGCCGGAGGCGATGCCCGTTGTCGATGCAGGCGGAACAGACGTGCGCCAACCTTATGGAGTTGGCTCTGTGTCTCTGGGAACTAGCCAGCCGAGCGCAATCCACTAGGCGCCCATCGTTTCCTCCCCACCCTGTCCTTAATTTGGCCCCTTGTATGACCAGACTATCGCTTCTTTAGGCACGATGTACCGGAATCTACTGTTGCTTATGCGCTGCCCGTCTTCGCTCTTTCCCGCGCATTCGTGCGAGAACTCCGTACATCCACATTGCCAGATCATACTCCGTCATATCTTCTGGATGCCGTAGACGTCCAAATGCACGTACGAGATCGTCACGCCAGCCGTCTGAGAGCTCGTCGGTCAACGCATGAGACATATGGTGAAGAAGCGTTGTGATGGCTCTCTTCGTCTTCGGCGTCCCGACCAACTCATCATTCGAGGAAACAAAATCTACGTCGTAGGCGCGTAGCACTGCCATAACGACTGCCTCGGAAAAGGTGTCGGCAACGGTATGCTCCGTCGCCGTCAATCCACGGCAGATCGGCACGTCAACTATCACTGACCAAGCCTCCGGCAGCAAATCAAACTCCATGGCGAATCTCGTAATGCGGCCTTCCCTAGCAGCGTCCGTCAACACGGCTATCGCGGCTGCTGCGTCGCTTGTGTACTGTGGGATAACAACGTCTACCCGGCTTCCAGTCACCCGCTCAATAACCTGAAAAACTAACGCATCACGCTCTCCTAGCGGCATTCTCCTCCATTCATCTATGTGAATGCGGCGAGAAGCTGACTCGTTTGCCGACGCTGCCTTGCGACCGTGCCGCTTCTGACTTTCCATAATTCAATCCTGTTCCCTGGGCGTCGTTGCCCAGATCGGTACACTCATCCAATCTGCATCCGCGCTGTTGTATGCACTTAGGAGGCCTGCGTCCGAGACCGTGCAATACTAGACTACGGATCGCGCTCATGAATCATCATGTCAATGTGGTAGCTGCTAAACGAAGCGTATGTCCAAGGTTGGTCAACTCGATCTCAGAGACGGAACGACCATCGACAACCATGCGTTGGATGAGAAGCCTTGCGAGAGCCTTCCTCTCGCTCGCCTCTGCGGCTTGCCAGAGCAGCGGCAACGCCGCGAACTGATCTAGGTCACATCCAGACTGAGGGACCATCGCCGAAGCCTTCGGCAAGATGTGCAGCGCTCGCTCGATCCGCTCCTTCTCTCGCCGCCATTCGCCATCAGATATCGCATCATCGAGATATAAGATCCTTGCCCGCCGCAGTCGCTCTTCAAGAGCTTGGCGCTCAGCAGACACGCGGCGCGACTCTTGGACCGCATCTGTAAGGCTCCTTGCCTGTTCGAGAATAGAGGTAGGTAATCTCATGTATCTGAACGTATCGAGCACTGCTGAATCGACTATAGCAGCAGGTATGCTTGGCTGATTACAGTCCGATTTTCCTGTACCTCTATCAGAACATCGATAGGTCATGCGAGTGGGCCCGTTGTTTGGCGAGTATGAGGAACTCATTGGGCCGCCGCAGTGACCGCATCGCATGATGCGCGTAAATGGGTAATGGCGGGGACTACGTCGGTTCTGTCTCGGGCCGTGGTAGAAACGGTCACGAAGCCGTAAGATCGCCTGAAATTGCTCCACCGTGATGATGGCCTTATGTTTTCCTTCGATGAGTTGTCCGTTATATCGAATGAAGCCGGCATAGACCGGATTCGTGAGGATATATCTCACCGCATCACGCGTAAATCGACCAAGGCTGCCATCCTGCTTGCGCATTTTTGGTCCATCGTGATTCAGAAGACGTACGATGTCCATGTCGGTGGCTACACCAGTAAGGTATGTATCAATCGCAAGTTTCACGCTGCTCAAGTCGTCGGTTGGCTCGAGCATGCCGTCCGTCATCTTGTACCCATATGCGGGCAAACCAGTATGTAGGCCGTTCTTTGCCCTCATCGCCAGCCCTTTCCGCACTTCCTGAGCAAGATTGGCGGAAAAGAATTCGGCGTAGACCTCGAGCATCCCTTCAAAAAGAACGCTTGCTGGAGACTCCAGATCGGTTGGCTCGAGAACTGAGAACACGTTGATGCCCATTTTCTTGAGTACTGCCTTGTAGACGACCGAGTCCTTCCGGTTGCGGGCGAAGCGATCGAATTTATGAACGAGAACCGCGTCAAACAAGCCTCGTGCGCTATCATCAATCATGCGTTGAAATGCTATTCGTCCATCTGTACGTCGTCCCGTGTACTGGTCGTCGTACATGGCGACGATGACGCCGCCATAGTCCTTTACAAAGCGCTCCGCATCAGCAAGCTGAGCCTCCATGCTGTAGCCATACGTCTGCTCGCCATCGCTGATACGTCTGTACAGAGCCCAACGTTTCATATCAAACAGACGCCTCGACAACAGCAATAGTCTCGGCGTCTACGTTGATCTTGTTCTCGGCCTGGCTCATAACGTGTGTTAAAACCGTGGCTACAAGCCGGCAAAGGGCATCCACGTCGTTACAGGGATCAGCCGATGTAACGCTAGGGAGCAAACTGCTCTCCCGCGTACTCGCCGCTTTCACCGGTAGGGGAGACTCCTCTAGGCGCATACGTTTCGATGTCATTCAATGTTCTCCTCGCGACACCATACATAGCAGGAACGAACTACAATACTGAACGTTGCACTAGAAATCTGTATCCCACCCTGGACGACGCACCTCGTGCGCGGGGCATGTTGGGGCCAGGGTGCAATAGGCGCAGTATTCGCCTGGTATCGGACGATACTGCGCGGCGACGATCGACGCGGCCATTGAGCGGCAGAACTCCTTGCCATGCTGGATGCGGACATCGTCAAGACGCACCAATCCATACTTGCCCAACAGAGGATTGAATTGGACGATGTCGATCGCCGGATTGCCGTATGTGTACTCAACGAGATGGTGGTACACAAAGGACGATGGGGCAGCCGCAAGCTGTGCTTGCCCGAGCACCGTCCCCGATTTGACATCTATGCACACGAGGCTTCCATCGCGACGCTCCACGGTCACATCAAACCGTCCAGAAAACACGATGCGGCAGCCAGGCACGCCTACCACCGCACGAGGCGGCGTCCGAACGTAATGCTCTGCATCGCGGACGAGCTCAGCTCCAATATCGTCGAGAAAGGTGCGATAACCGCCCACACTGCTTCGGGCAAGGTGAATTGCTCGATTTTCGCCTTGCCTGTCCTCCGTCAGAGACAGCGGCGGCGGCCGGCGCAGGACGATTTCGTCGACATCGATATCCCGTCCAGCAATCTGGGCTTGGTTGTACTCATGGATAAGCTCATGCATCCAGTGCCCCATGTCTTGCGACGGCGTTGACGAATCGAAACGTCGCTCCTCCTTCGCATAGCGGTACGGACAAATGCTATAGGACTGTGCCTGTGATGGCGTAATCACGACGGTATGCTGAGATACAGCATCCTCACTCAACGTCCTCATTAACGGTACGACCATCTCTCCTCCCAGTTCACAACTGCTGTTGCGTCTCGCCACTTCGCCGTCTTCGAGAACTGTGCTTTGATCAAGACAATGCATTGCGACGAGAAAGCGTGACTCTATCCCTGGAACTGCGACTATTGGTTGAGGACAAGATTCAGACGATCGACTCCTTGGTTCAAATTATTTGCAATAACCAGGACCGTCACATTTCGCATCCTGTCGCGCATTACAATAGCGACAACTATAAAGGCAATCGACGTGGACGAGGCAACAAGGGTTGGAGATGAGTGGAGGCAAACGTATGGACGGCGAGGCAAGCGTTGAGCTCATTGCACGGGCCGGTCATGAGGCCGACGCATTCGGCGACATCTATCGCATGTATGTTCGGCGCGTCTTTGCCTTTTGCCTCGCTCATTCAGGATCCCGTGAACTTGCTGAAGACGTTACGTCTCAAACCTTCGAACGCGCACTACGGAATATTGGCCAATACCAAGATCGTGGCGTTCCTCTGTCGCATTGGCTACTGCGGATCGCTGCAAACGGTATCGCCGAACAACTTCGTCGCCCTAGAAGTGTTACTCTATCGGGAGATGTAGCATCATCTGTCAGTCGGCCGTTAGACGATCTCGATCCTGGTGAGCTTGTCGATCTCTGGGAGTGGTCGGAGCTCTTGCAGGCGCACATAGGCACGCTGACTGTCAACCAGCAGCGCGTATTGCGTCTACGCTTCTGGGACGATCGACCGCTACAGCAAATAGCGGTTGAGCTTGGCTGTCGGCCTGATGCAGCACGGCAATTGCTGCACCGAGCAATCGACGCGCTCCGGAAGCGCGTGCTTCAGAGCAAGGACGGCGGTGATTATGGAAGACAAACACAAATCCTCAACGAGTGGCGACGGCGACGATCTCGAGCAGTTACTGAAGGAGAGGGGTCCGTTCCTTCGGAGCAAAGAATGGGCTGAGGAGCAGCGGCCCGATGACGCCTTCGTGAAAGGCCTTGAGGAGCGTCTTGCACAGTTAACGCAGAACGGGGAGCACACCCCAGAACAACCCAGCTCTTAGACGTATACCCGGATTATTGAAGCTCCTAGATCGGGTCATGGCGACATTTGAGTGTTGCATTCGCGATCGTTGCAAAGGTTTCGCTAATTCTTCCATAGCTACGTCCGATTACTCCAGCTAGAGACTCGAGCGACGATTAAGACGCTAGACCTACTGGATCACGACTAATCCCAACTCTCATGCCATGGCCGGTGTCGATATGCCGATGATTGCCGCCACGATTCGTCGGTCCAGGGGTGTCGTCAACAAGCGCTTGCCGTTAAACGTCGCGCGCAGCACAGCGGTGGGAATCACACCATTGCCTTCGATAAGCTGCCGCTCAATGTCACGGAGGCGGAGCGGCTTTGTGCGCCGCGGATCCGCGAGGCGTTTCACCCATACAGGCTGAATTGCTGATAACCAGCAGTCGGCCAGCGCACGCAAGTCCGCTGCCCTCTCACCCGACTCATGCCCCATGAGACTACGTAGATCGTGACTCAGTCGAGCGCGCTCGATGTCCCTACTAGCCTGGGCGTCCTTCTCATACCGGGTGAGCACTTTGGACATTTGGTTAAGTGCACGCTGCTTCTTCTTGGGCAGTAGGAGGCTTTCGTGCTTCTTGAGGCGCGTGATAAAGTGGTTTATCTGCCCCGCGGCGCCTTCGTCCAGATGGCGATTCTCCACGGAGCCTTCGAGACGGCGCCGTAAGCGGTCGGCGACTTCCTCCAGATCGATGAGTGGCTCCTCCATTGCGTCGTCAAGATATGCCCAGCGTGGCCCTCCCCAATCCGTTCCCGCGATTGCGAAAAACGCCCACGATGCGTCCGATTCCACAACGCTCACCGCTGAAATGACATGAGCGCTGGCTGCTTTTAGCCGCCGGTACACGTCCCGGCGAACAAGCGGGGCCTTTGCACCATCCTCACCCGCAACAAGCGCACGTACTGGAGCGAAGGCATCGCTTAGGGTCGTCCAGGACTCCAAGTCGTTCCGCTCACCGTCCTGCAAAAGCATGGCTGTCGTTTCGATTTCCTTTTCCAGGTCGCCTGGAAGCCGCAGGTTCGCCCCGATCAATGCGCGCACAGTCGCATGGCGTTCCCGGAGGCGCTCGTCAATATTGAGCACGAAGGCGCCCGTTTCTCGCGGCCAGAACACAGCAATACGCGGGTGAGGACTGTTCATTCGTGCAATGCGGCCTACACGCTGCTCCGCGCGGCGAATCGTGCTTGGGACATCGAGATGTACGACGGCAGATGCGCGCTGGAGGCCGATCGACTCGGCCATTGCCTCGGAGCAGAGAGCTATCGCTGATCTATCCTGGTCGGTGTGAAGTTGGTCATGATCGAATAGGGCGCGTACTCGGTCGCGGTCTCCGGCTTCTCCACCAGTCGCGACGTACACATCACACTGATTCCCTAGGATGACGCGGAGGCGCTGCTGTAAGTCGGCCAGCGTGATGACGTGCCAGTCGAATGCAACGATCTTAGAGTGGTGCGCCAGCAGCCCCCGTAGCAGATCCACCTTGCTCGTCTCGCGAGCATCCGACATCTGCATGGCCAGAGCGGCGATGCGGCGGTAAATCACAACTTCCTCATCGCACACCTGTTGATAGGACTCCGTGTCGGAGAGCCACGAGGGCAACATTACAGACATGAAGTGATTCTCGAGAAGCCCTATGCAGCGCAGTACGTCGAGCTTGGCGACATAGCCGTCATTGGCAGCGCTCTTGGCCGATGTGGCAAGCCCACAACGGCGGATTGCCTCACCAGTCCCATATACATGCTCAAGCAACGCCGCGCGAGACGAGCGAAGGCATGAGACGACGTGATAAATCGCCAGATGATGCACCATACGCAGACGCAGATTCAGATCGTCTTGCACACTTCGTCGAGATCCCTCGAACAGATCGTCGGTCATCGGGGTGATCGACCGTCCAAGGTGGACGATGCCCTTCAGCCCGTCTGCCTCCTGCCGAATCTGTTGGGCGATCTGCTGGTCATTCTCACCTTCCTCACAGCGATACTCGGTAGGCTCTTGGTCGGGATAGCGACAGAGTTTACCGTACCGGTCGCGGTATGCGTCCGGTTGTCGGGCGATCTCGCGGTTAAGCATGTCCATCGTACGCCGCACCATGAAGCGTTCTATAGCTCGGCGCAACTTGCTTTCATCATCCCGTGAAAACGGGTGGTTTCGGCGCCGTGCACGGCGTAGTCCATCGCTGAGCAGCTTGAGCGTCGCATCATCGAAATTGTCTGCACCCAGTAGGTCGACCATTCCTTGCAGGTCTTGCACTCCTTTGTTAATGGGAGTTGCCGTAAAGAGGGCTACGGTATCGGCCATATTGCTGTAGAGCGTCCTCGTGCGTTGCGAGGTACGATCGAGAAAATTATGTGCCTCATCGACCGCGAAGAGGTCGGCGTTCCGCAGCGCCTGCATCACGTCCTGGGCTGTCTCGCCTCGAGTGCTGCTAAGTTTGCCATGAGTGTAAATGTTGACCGTGCAGACGCCCTGGTAGTCGCGGCTCCAAGAAGACTCGACGCTGCGAGGGCATGCAAGGACAGGGTTGACGCGGCGCTTTCGTCCAGTGCGCCAGGCATGATCAACCATTGCCCGCATGAGGTGCGCTCCCATGAGTGTCTTTCCTGATCCTGTAGCGTCTGCAATTAAGACGCTGCCAAGGTTCTCAATGATCCAAAGAGCTTGGGCGATGCCCTGCTGTTGGGTCGGCCACAAGGGCAGCGTGTCGGGGCTTTCGTCCATGAGAACGTAGTCACGCGCCCAAGCGCCCTCTAGAAGTTCAGCACACGCACGCGCAACGGCCTCCTCCCATGTCACAGGTGTGAGCATCTGGCGCAAGAGCGTGAGGAGGTCGCCGAGATAGTCGTGGCCCTGCTCCCACACCCAATCGGCGTAGGCAGACAGAGCGATCCCTTGCTCCGGAAAACGTGATTGCTCATAGCGCACGTTCGACTCGATCTGGCGTTGCATCCCTTGCGTGCTGAAGTTGCTTGATCCGGTCGTGATCGCGTTATCGCCGCGATAAATCTTGGCATGAATAAACTGTCGGTCGGACGTGCGCACCGCTATTCGGCCCGTGCGCTGGCCATCCTCAAGCACGTCAATGGCCGCGATTAGTTCGGCGCATTGCACGATCGAGACGTGCTGCTCTAGCCAGTAGTCAGCGATCTCTTGTGCTGGAGCCTTTCGCCATGTCCATATACCGTCGGCTGCCTGTAATTCGTGTCCAATCAGAATGTGTATGGCTTCGTATGCGTCGGGTCGGCGATGGTACACGGCCAAGTGGGAGACGATTTTGGTCAGTGAGGTAAAGCCTGTAATGATAAGCTGGCGCCGAGAACTCAGTAGGTCGCTCTCGATGACGGAGCCAGCCGTCTGGTTCCTGAAGTTGTTGGGGAATAGGTCATGGGCAACGTCCGGTGCCATCTCGGCATCGGAAGGGAAAAGGGGGAGTTGTGGTGAATGTCGGCGGTGATGCGAGTGAACGTACCGCGTCATATCAGCACTTTGTCTCCTCCTCCGTAATGTATCGACCGATCGCCATGGCCCCTAAAGGCCTGGACGTACGTTCCTGTTTGGGATAAAGGTAGGTTGTTAGCTGTGTCTGCCCTTTCCTCGCTGCTCCTACGCAGGCGTTTGCGAGAGCGGAGTCACCTTGCTGAACCGAGCGGGACGTCATTCCAGTCACGCGATATCGACATTGTGGACAATACTGGGAGGCTGAGGGACAGACGCTCTGACAATCGGGGACATATCCGCGTTGCGTCCCGACTCTGCGCCACCTGGTTCCTCCTACCCCACGCCTCATACCCTTGGGCAAATACTAGGATGCCGAGGCGACTTGACGGTGGGGCGGCTATATGTGGTCGACGCGGCGCAATCAAGCGCTACAGCGTCGTTGAACTCCGTGACACTGTAGCTCTACTAACGAACGAAGTGGGTCGTCCTCTATAGGTAGATTCATAAGGAGAAGTGCTGATTGTCGTTACGACGCTTTGATGATCCGCGGCCGATTCGGATTTGCAAGCTCGGGGCACGCTTCAACCATTTTCTTCGTCAGGCGAAAGTCGTTTGTCGGCGCGAAAACGTGCCGGTGAGACCACCAAACCTGCTGATAGTTCAGTGCCTGCACCTCATCCATCGTCGCGTAGATAAGCGCCCCGATGTCAATAAGTTCATTTCGGTGACGGAGCGATAGAGCTAAGTGGGGATCGAGCGGTACATGAACGCGCACACCGACCGTGTTCAGCCCAACAGCCCCACCAAAAATGTTTGGATCCGGGCCACAGATAGCGATAGGATGATCGGACACATGGAACGGCAACTTCGTTAGATTGTAGACCAGCATCCAGCGCATCTTCGCCAGCATCACGGCCTCGTGTACACGGTTCAGATAGAACTGGGCGTGCGCCATCTTTGAGTACATCTCGGTCCACTCTAGTCCCAGCTCGCCCCGAGCAATATCCTCCTCGTGTCCGATTCGCTGAGCATCGTTGAGAAGAGCACGGAACGAAGCCGTGCGCATTATCTGCGCGGCTATGAAGTAGGCGAGCTGCGGGCGGTGTCGCACCATCGCGTCGACGGACCGCTCTTGACAAAGGGAGGTGAGAGCTTTGGCGGAGATGGTTTCGATGTAGGAGAGAGGAGGATCGATCGATAACGTCCGGCCATCCGAATGCTTGATGTCGTTCAGCAGTAATAAGCGCAGATTGACACTCCCTCGACTCAAGCTGTGGGCTTTCTCGAAGAGTTCTCTAAGAGCAGGCGTAGCGTGGCAAGCACAATGCGCGACGCTCATCGCTTTGGGGAAGAGGTTTTCCTTCCCACGCTACATGAGGCAGACGCATTGAGTACACCACCTTACGGCTCTTTATCGAGAACAACGACAGCCTGAACAACACCTGCTAACGCGCTCACAACGGCCATGACTACGCCGATCACGTTCCATGTCGATGATGGCAGAAAAGACGTGATCAGGCCGATAGCAAAAAGGGCGATAATAAGAAGCGCCAAGCGGCTATGACGAGTGACGAGTGGTCGCCAGCGTCCCTTAATCACGACTGCGGGTGGATGCGCTGTCAGTAAACCGAGCGTTAGTCCTAGGTCCAGCAGACTACCGAGCATGAGCCATCTATAATAACCGAGTCTTAGACCGGCTAACGCATCAATGCTTGCTGCGATAGCGAGGATAAATGCCAGGAATACCAGGAATAGCAGGCGACCTCGCGTAAACAGCCGATAGCCTAGAGCACGGTGTTGGCGTAGAAAGGACTCTATGACGGCATGGGTGCCTGCTACCCAGACGTCACTCACTCCATTAATAAATAGTTCCGTGGAGAATGGGCGAAAGCGCAGGTCAATCATGTGTCGGTCGTTAAGAACGTCGCGTGCTGGTTGGCCAAAAAGCAAGCGGGCCACGAACTTAGAATCCCGTGGGAGCCGTACCAGTTGGCTCACGTCGACGAGCTGAAGAGGCACGCTATGAATGGACACCGAGATATTTGTGAGCGAGGCAGGCAAAGGTTCTTTGTAAAAGGCGGAGACATTTGGAGCGACGATAACGCGGCGGTCGACAGTTGTCGATAGACGCAGTCCAGCCTGCACCGCATCATCGCTGAAGCCCCACGTCAGGATCTCTACGAGTTGCTCGATATCATGTCGTTTAAGCGTACACACCGGCAAGTCTTCATCGGTCATTTGGAAGTAACCGAGATGTTCGATTGGTGACGTCATTGTTCAAACGACGAAAATGGCGAGCGAACGCTGCCGGCAATGCACAGAGGAGGCTGATCAAAGGAGCTTATATAGCGTGTAGCCGCTGAGACTCCCCCTCTCTCATAGGTTGCGGGTCTACAATAATTGACTGGAAACATCATGGAAGGGTTCGCAGCTGTACGACGAGTGACGCGAGATGGCAACGTAAGGATGCTGGTAGTTGTTCATACAGTGCTTGAATGGGTGCTCGATAGTATACAGCGATAGGGGCAGCGACCTCGATCACGCGAGTGGAGAGCGACGTAAAGCTACTGACAGCGCTAGCTACAGTATGGCTTCGCGCGCACAAGACAGCGGCAATACCAAGAAGCTGTAACCCTAATTCTCCTATCGAAGGGACTGACGCATCCTCCATATCTTCCGTGGCCATCGTTTTCTCCGCAAGATGTCGCGCGACGTCCACAATCTGTGCCTCAAGGCGGACACGAACATCATCCTCAAGACGAGATTGGATACACGCGATGCGTAACGCCCCCATCCCCAACGTCGAGTCTCTGTCTACAAGGTCAACGAACGACGTGGCGAGGAGCACGTCACGCCACCAGGACTTAATAAACGGAGCCAGCGGCATATCCCCCACGGCAACGCCAATCAGGCCCCATGCCTCGAAATCATTGGTGTCTTCACTTAAGCGGCCTAACGAAAGATCCACAAGTTCGTAAAGCACAGCGCGAGTAACTGTTTCATCATTGTTGCCCATCTTCAAGATGGGAATATGATCGATAACTGGGTCCGCAAGGAACGATTGCAGGACGTTGTCAGCCCGTGTAGGATCGAGAATCAAGGACGGAGGCGCTAAGCCATCCCCGTTTTCGGCCGCTCTGTCCAATTGCAAGTCCGCGATGAGCGTGTTAGCGTTGCCCCCGGAGGCGTAGAGGAGGCCCGAGAAGATCAGCGTGTCAGGATAGTCGTCGATCCAGTGTGGATGCGCAATGTCGGTCCACTCGGCGCGCGACGGTTGCAAAAGCTCATCCTCCAAGTTACGGATGATGCTGCGGATGGCGTCATATAAGGGTGCTATGTCTACCTTACCTGCAAGTAGAATAGTTAGGACACGGTGTGCATGCGTCCAAACGACGGCCAAGCGTACAGCAGGCGTCCACCCTTGTGTCTCGGAACGGCGTCCGAACTCGCTTTCTATCCAGCGGAGGAGCACGGCAAATGTACGGCTTGCTGCTCTACCCTTCTCTCCTGTAAGGGCGCGGGCAATATGGGAGCTCAAGCGCTGGTACGCTAGGGAGCTGTCCTCGCAGCGCCGTAGTAAGTAGAGCAAATGGATGCGGGCGAGCGGAGCCTCGCTGACACGCAAAAGCTTCTTAACGAGCGCTCGTCGCTCCAGGGCGTCGCGTTTATCGAATGCTGAGAGAATCGGTGTGGGAAGGCCCGTCGGCAAGCCCATAAACCGCTCGAGCGCTGCCAATAGCCCCTCTTCGCGTATCAATTGCCGTGCAGCGTCGTCCAAGGCCGAAGGGACTGCGACCTGCTCGACTTCGGCTAGCAGACGTAAGTGGCGGCGCAACCCGTTAGCATCCACCCGGAGGAGATCGGCCGAGTCTATAGTGCCGCCCATTCGTCGGCGTTGCTCGAGGCGCCTGTAGTAAAGTGTGGCGCTCGTCTTCCACCACGAGGTAATGAGGGCGATACGGTCAGCAGGATTGGAGGTAGATGCAACCTGTGCTGCCAAGTCGTTCAGTATCTCATCATCGCAGTCAAGCCAATCGCGATGGGCGCGTAGCCATGCCGCTCGTTGAGTCACGTCTGCAAAGAGGAGATTGAGTTCGTCTGAATCAATCCTACTTTCGTGCTGGGTTAGCGGATTGTCAAAGCAGATAGTGATGCGCCCGTCAGGAGCATCGCGACGATGCAACGTGACTGGCGAGTGGCTATTGAGTGGTTTGACCGATACATCCTCACCATCGATTGCTTGCGCTGCATGATGGTAGAACGCGTTGCGATCGAAACGGAGTCCGTCGTGATTGTAGGTTTCGCGCACCTGAATGCCAAGTTCATCCAAAAATACCGGGTTGCTCTGTACGGCGTTGCGGAGAAGTGGTGGGAGGCCATCAAGATAAACGAAGATGCTCATCGCTAGCTGCTCTGGGTCATACGCCTTGAGGTCGATAGAGCCGAAGATCTCGAGCAACGAGCCCGTGATGTGGGCAGCGATTGCGTCCACTAAGCGCGGTTCACGATCGAAGCGTGGGTTGAGTACGTACTGGTTTAGCCACGCTGTGTAATGGTCCTGCTTTTCTTTGCTAGCCGCAGCGTCACCAGTGACCATGGGTTGATTGACAAGCAAGTGAGCGAGGTTTACGGCCTCAATAGCTAAACAACCCTCGTCAGAGTGATCAGCGTCAGATGAGCCGGTAGGTACGAGAGTGCGGAGGCTGATGAGATCGACATCTATGTTGCGCAGCAGCCACTCGGCTCGCGCGCGGCTCTCCGCATCATCCACTCCGGTCTGCCACGCTCCCACGAGCGCATTTCCCATCGCTGCCTTCAGACTGAGGATAAAGGCCATCTCACCCGCTTTGTTCGACACGACATCGAGCGCGGGCGACTTTTGCAAAACGTCGCCCTGGAGAATACATGCTGCTATATAGCGACGGAGAATACGAAGATGTTGTGTGTCCACAACTGCGCCTGTAGCAGCGTCAATTGGAGCACGTCGTAAATGAAAGAGGATTTCATCGGCCTCGACGGGGATAAAGCGCACATTGGATGCACGCAGCCGGCTGAGGGTCAGATAGTAGTCGTCTTCCGCCAGTGCATTGACGTTGACGAGCGCCTTCAGCACTTCATTGATGCCGATAATTGGCATGCCGCCTTCCTGCTGTGGATACGAGGTCATGAAACGATCGTCCGCCCATAACATGTCGCCCGGCAACGCAACAACCTCAAGTAGGGCTCGCATACTCCGCTCGCCCTGCCATGCCCCCTCGTTCGCGCTCTTCGCGACGATGGTCGATGACGAGATAATCCGGCGATACACGCCATCCTCAAGGCCTCGATGCAGCTTCGAAATAAGATTGGTCAACCACTCAATATTTTGGTGGGCGTGCTCGAAGGCGGCGACAGATGCACGCAGCCATTCGATCTCGCGCTGTTCTACGCGGACATCAAAACGCTCGCAGATCAGCTCTAACTGGCCTGTTTCGGCGAGAAGCTCGATAGTGTTGCCCTGACAGAATAGGCGTGCGCCGATTGCAAGGCTGGGCGCTACAGGAGCCCTCATTCCCTCAGATCCCAGTTTTGCCATGGCCTCGCGGTACTGGCGAGGCGATAGTGCATTTTGAGCGTAAAGAGCATCGATAACCGCACGGCCATTCACGAGCCGGCTCTGCACCGCATTTGAGACCGTTGCGAACATAGAATCCTGCGTTGGCCTTCGCAGTGGTAGATACTCCACAACATAGCCGCCGCTGTGGACGGCGTGTCCGTAGAGGTCTGCCCAGGCGTCTCCCATCTGCTGGGCGACGTTGGCATCGCGCATCGTAACCAGGTCATTCTCCGGTAGGCGGATGACCTGTTGTCGTTCGAAGAGGTCGAGAATAAGCCTATTTATGCGCTCGTGCGAGGGTTGTGAAATCGTCAAGGCGTCGCGTATCGCCATCAGGTCTGCTATCGCTTCTCCCCCGATGTAGAGAGGCCTGAACGTCTGCTCGATTAGTGGAAGTAGATCGACGTGTGCGGCGAGTAGGAGCGCTGTAATATCGAGATGCAGGCGTGAGGTTGGTGCAATCGGAGCAAAACCTGCCTGAAGCGGACGGCCGCCGTGACGGGCAAAAAGGGCTCCTTGATGTACGGGGTCTGGTGCTTTCTCCCGCTGCGTAAGATCGGAATGATATAACTCCACGAGTGACCGTCGCGCTATTGCGGGAAGGATTTGTACCGGCGCTGTTCCCTGTAGGTAGAGGCGTACGGCCTCCTCTTGATGCGCCCGCTGACCTTGCAGCATCTTGAGAAGTTCGGCCATGTTATACATCTTATGGATGCCGTTACGTGCGGCGTGATCCATCGCAGATACACGCTGCGCAATGCGCTCGGTCTCCATGTCCAGCTCAAGATTGAACCCTAATGTCCACGCCACGACGACTGATTCATCGGCCAACGTGTGGCTGTTCACGGCCCGCCTCCACAGTTCACGCGAGAGGTTTTTGTCCTCATGCTGGAGGAGTGCTGCTGCACGGAGAGCCTCGGTTGCGGACAGGTTGAGCATAGGACGCAGACTCTGGGCCCAATGTCTTAGCGCTGGAAGGTTGCCTGCAGCGTGATGCGTTTGCAACAACAGCAGCACGTTTTCTGGCGTTTTTGCCTCTTGTACCAGCGCCTCGGCTTCGATAGTGGCTTCTGGAAGAGCGGAAAGTGCCCGCAGGCACGCAATCTTCAGCCGCATGATAGTGGGCGGAAGGCGGCCGTGGGCGAAAAGACCACGACGCTTATCGAGCAGCGTGCGACAAAGGACAAAGCTCTGAGTCCGATAAAGGGCTTGAGCAGCAAGGGTCACTGCCGCCTCAGTTTCACACTCTGCTACAAGCTCTTTGGCGCGCTCTGCTACATAAGCCCACTCGCCGCACACCATCTTGGCCTCGCAGCATTCATATAGATAGGCTGGCTCTCCCGTTTCCTCATACGCACTCTCTAAACACTGGAACAAGGCATCCCACTTGCCGCGCTTCTGCGCCAACGCATACAACGCTACAATGCGCGCCTCACGTGATTCGGAAGAAGGGGACACCTTGTCGATCATCTGCAGCGCCGCAGTTTCCTTGCCCGTAGCCGTGAGGGTTTGGGCGTACCACAATGTCCACGTGGACTCCAGACCACGCTCCCGAAAGAGGCCTCTCACCAGAGGCCTCTTCAACAGAGCAGCAGCCTTGCGTGCTTTGTCATGCGCGCTATACCAAACAACGAGTGCGAGAAGGTGTGGCAGTTCGGCCTGATTCAGCTCGACAAGCGACTTGAATCGACAGATGCTGGGCTTTGCGTCTAGGTCGTAGTTACGGGCGACAATCCACAAGATTCCGTGCGGCGCGGTAAAGTCGTCCGCTAAGAGCGCACGCGCTTGGGCTAGTGCCTCCTCCGTCCGATCCATGGCATTGGCGAGGCAGGCCAGGAGCCACACCTGTGCTGAGCGATAGACATCCGAGTCGGTGTCCACGTCATGCATCAGTGAACGGAACTGACCTATCGCCTTGTCGAGATATCCCAGGCTATCGGTATCTCGCTTGATGTACGGCAGTAGCGGCGGCTGGGGCCAAGCAGGCAGCTGGTTGGGCAGCACCGCTGGTGATAGTGCAGCATGGTAGTTGACGAGCGCAGCGGTAAAGCGATTCACTATCCACTGCGGCTCTTGCTCAAGAGCCGCGAACGCGGCGACGCGCGCACTATCAATCCGCTTCTCTAAAAGATACGCTAGTGCATAGAGGTGCAACGCCTCAGTGTGATCCTGCCCCTCTACAGTGCTGCTGTCAAGGAGGTCGAGACACGCGCGACTGCGCCCTAAATCGAGAAGGAAGGAAGCCCGTAAATTCGTAGTGTCGCCGTCGTCCCGTCCTTCTGCCTCAAGGAAATCTAGAGCGGCCTGCAGGCCGGACTCAAGGCGGACGATTAACGCCTGTACTTTAATGTCGTCACGCCGCGCGTATCCGCGTGCTCGTTCAAGACGCTTTCTTGCCTCGACTGCATCACCTCGCAGCTCAATAGCAAGGGCAGCCGCAAAGATGAGAACGTCCGCCTTGACGTCGAGGGTGAAAACCTCGTCCCACACCCGTGGAGACTGGTGCTCTAGGCGATCGATCTCAGCAGCGACATCCTTGCCTTGCCCCGTTCGAAGTTTGGTTTTCCACTCTTCTAGGTGACGCTTCATGTCGCCCACCGTATGAGCAGAAAGCTGTTCTAGAAGGCCAGCGGCTGCGGCTGAACTCGTATTAGGGCTTGAATCCCAAAAGCTTTCCGCCGAGGTAGCGTAGACGGTATCTGCGTGAGCGACGTTTATAATCTGCCTAACTCGAGCGTTGCCTGTTACAGATGTGGCCTGAAGTGGCCCTAGGGCGTGGGCGACACGATTGATAGCTTGTAGGACCCGGGACAGGTCGTCTTGGTGCAGGGAGGATGTGTGAATGCCTTCACGCTTGGCGAGGGCAGCTCGCTGTAATTCCCTTAGTTGCTCTAGATTTGGAGTGGATTGACTCAAAAGACTCCGCCTTGATGCAGCACCTAGAAGTGCACGTCGCGGGCGCTGCCAATATTGGTTATCTTGTCGACGCGGGCATTCCCAGACACCTGGGTTAGGAACTGAGACACCTCAGGTTCCCGTTTCAAATCCTCTACACGCTGCGTCAAGACCTCCGCGAATTCAGGGTCGGCTTCCCCCATTTCGACCAGTAACGCCGCCAAGTCTTGCTGCCTACTATGCAGGTCTGGCTCTTTCTCAAAGCGTTGCACGGTTTGTATGGCTGCGTCATCTTGAGTTTCATCGACCTTATCGTGGATCAGTGCGAGCAAAGCCTCGGCCTTCTCAGCGCCCATTTCTCCTGTCCTAGTAGCCGCTCCTTCCATTGCCTTGCTAAAAAACGTAGCAAGGAGTGGACCGACAGCTTGGGCAATCAGCGTAATCATCGACGGGTCCATAAACATCTCCCTAACTATACGAATAGATTAATACCTTGTGGCGTTAGGATATTGCTTTATACCTACTATTCCATCTACGTCACGTGAGAACGGGTCATCATTATTGTGGAGTTGCCCCGATGAAGTGGAGAAAAAATGGCGAGGCTTGCTAGAGAGGACCATACCTCCTTTGAGTGTGGACGGCAACCCTTGAGAGTCCCGCGCCTGCGGGCGCGGGTTCCGAACGCGTCAGGTCCAAGGCTGCGGCCATGGACCTGACGCGCCCGGCTGAGATGAGGCCACGGCATCACGCATCTCCCTCTCGCATGCGCTCGGGGAGCGCTAGCCGAGCGCGGAATGCCGCCGCTGCGTAAGGCGGCGCTATAGTCGAAGACGGCCAGACGCGCCTGCTCTGGCGAGATGAAGGTCTGCTGCGCTAAGGCGGCGGGAATAGACAGCGAGGACGACGGCGAGGGAGAGCCAGGCCGTCTGGGTGGGAATAGCAGTGATGTCAGCGGTCCAGAGGCGGTGGGGAACAGCGGCGACAAAGGCGCGCGCGACACGATCAGGCACACGCGTGGCAGCGTCTGCGCGCTGTGTCGTCCCCCGTGAGCGCCGCCGATGGACGCCGACGAGAGGGGCGGCGCGCATCAACCGCGCCACCCGTTTGCGGCCGCTGTGGAGGCCAGATGCCCACAGGTCAGCGTGGATACACGGCGCGCCGTACGTTCCCCGACGGCGCTGATGCACGGCGATGATCGTCTGCTGCATGTGCGCATCTTGCCGGGCACGCGCTGAGGGCGCACGTCGGCGCCAGGCATAGTCCCCGCGCGGTGAGACCTGCAGCACGCGGCAGAGACGCGTCACGCTGTGGTGGGCCTTCTCTCGCTCCACGAAGACAAACTTCACCGCCGGGTCTGCTCCATCGCGCAGAAGGCCGCGGCTTTTTTGAGGATCTCGCGCTCCTCCCGCAACTCCCGCACGTCGCGCCGCAGCCGCCGGATCTCCTCTAGCGCGGGCTTCGTCGGTGCATCATGGCGCAGGCCAGCGTCGATGTCCGCGCGCTTGACCCAGGCGCGCCGCGTTTCGACGGCAACCTCCAACGCGCGGGCGATTTCTGTGACAGGGCGCGTCCGCGTCCGGACTAAACGGACCGCCTCGTCCCGGAACTCTTTGGGATAGGGCGCACGTGTCTTCGGCATGGTGGTGACCTCCTACGTCGCTGACAGATCCTGTCAGCACTAAGCGTAACGGTCTCCACTTAACTGGGGCAGCTTCACAATTTGTGTGTCCCCCTACAACAACGTGGGCCAATTTATTTGTCCCACTGGGCCAATTTGTGTGTCCCGTGGGCCAATTTGTGTGTCCCCCTACAATAATGACGGTGATGAAGCGGGCGTCTAGAGTTTGCGCAGCCTGACGCCGACCACGCTATGGTCGGGGCCTTTCTCCAAAATCAGGTGGGCGCGTTCACGGGTCGGGCGTATGTTCTCGACGAGGTTAACCTCGTTGATCTCACGCCAGATTTTCCGCGCGGTGGCCACGGCCTCGACCGGCGAAAGATCGGCATAGCGCGCGAAGTAGTTGGCGGGGTCGCGGAAGGCGGTCTCGCGCAGCGTCATGAACCGCTCGACGTACCAACGGGCGACGTCACGGTCGTCCGCGTCGACGTAGATCGAGAAATCGAAGTAGTCGGAGACGAACATCGCGGGCGCCCCTACTGCCTGCACGCCCGTCTGTAAGACGTTGAGCCCTTCGACGATGATGATGTCCGGACGGTGGACCACTTGGCGACGGTGCGGCAAAATGTCGTAGCTCTCGTGCGAGTAGATCGGCGCGCTTACGGCCCGCCGGCCGGCCTTTACGTTGGCGAGGAATTGCAGTAGACAACGCACATCGTAGCTCTCGGGAAAACCTTTGCGCGCCATCAGTCCGCGTTCGGCTAGAACGCGATTAGGGTAGAGAAACCCATCGGTCGTCACCAGATCCACGCGTGGAGAGCTAGGCCAGCGCGAGAGCAACGCTTGCAGCACGCGCGCCGTCGTGCTCTTGCCCACGGCCACGGAGCCGGCGATGCCGACGATATAGGGCGCCTTGGCCGCGTGATGACCGAGAAAAAGATCTGTTGCTTCGTAGAGATTCTGCGTCGCGGCGACGTATAAGTTGAGCAAACGCGACAGCGGTAGATAGATCTCCATGACGTCGTCGAGCGACAGGCGATCGTTGATGCCTTGCAGCGATGAAATCTCCCGGGAGGAGAGCGTCAATGGCGTCGAGGCGCGCAACCGCGCCCACTCCGCCCGTCGAAAAGAGATGAAACGCGAAACGTCGCTGCTCTCGGCCGGCGATGCAACCATTGCAGCGCTCCTCATGTCCAACTCGTGCATGGCGCGCCACATCGCGCGAACTCATGACAAAACGTTAGGGGCATGGTACCGCACCGTCGCCATCCTACACAACGTCTGCTTTATGTAGACTGGAGAAGATGGTTCCAGTATTTTGTTCGATCGTAGACAAACATCGAGATTTTGGTGGTCAGATATCGACGACGGACACACACGTAGAGAGCGACGGGAGCACGACACGATGACGACGAGCGTGAACGTTAAAGGCCCGTGCGACGAAGCCGTGGTGCATAACGCTCCCTTGCCCAAAGGCGAGACGACGCCGAAAACGGCGGGCAAGGGGACCGGGCTATGGGTGCTCGTGGCCACGATCCTCGGATCGAGCATGGCCTTTATCGACGGCACGGTCGTCAACGTCGCGCTTCCTCGCATACAGACGGACCTCGGGGCCACGAGTACGGACGCCCAGTGGGTCGTCGAAGCGTATTCTCTGTTTCTCGCCGCCCTCATCCTTGTCGGCGGTTCGCTGGGCGACCGGCTGGGACGCAAGAAAATCTACGTCGTCGGCATCAGTCTCTTCACCCTCGCCTCGGTCGCCTGCGGGTTGGCGCCGACGCCCCTGACGTTGATCGTCGCGCGCGCGGTGCAGGGCGTGGGCGGCGCGCTCCTCGTGCCTGGGTCGCTGGCCATCATCGCGGCCACTTTCGGCGCGGCGGAGCGCGGCCGCGCCATCGGCACGTGGTCGGGATTTACCACCATTACGTCCGCGCTCGGACCGGTCCTTGGAGGCTGGCTGGTACAGAACATCTCCTGGCGCGTCGTTTTCTTTATCAACGTCCCCCTGGCGGCGGCGACGCTGTTCCTCGTGTTCCTACACGTGCCCGAGAGTCGCGACGATCGGGACGCCCAAAAACTTGATTTTCTTGGCGCGGCGCTCGTCACGGTAGGGCTGGGCCTCACCGTCTTCGGCCTGATCCAATGGGGAGCGGTCGGACTCGGCAATGCCGTCGTTTTAGCAAGTTTGATCGGCGGTCTCGTCATCCTGGGCGTCTTCATTCTTGTCGAATCCCGTAGCTCCGCGCCCATGATGCCGCTCAGCCTCTTTCGCTCGCGTACGTTCAGCGGCGCCAACCTGCTGACGTTGTTCCTGTACGGAGCCCTGGGCGGCGCGCTCTATTTCCTCCCCTTCAATCTTCAACAGGTCCAGGGCTACAGCGCCACCGAGGCCGGAGCTGCGCTGCTGCCGTTCACCATCATCTTGTTCGCGCTCTCGCGTTGGGCCGGTGGGCTGGTCGATAAGGTCGGGGCGCGCCTGCCTTTGACCGTTGGGCCGCTCATCACGGCGGCGGGTTTCGTGCTCTTTGCCTTCTCTGGGGTGGGCGGCAGCTATTGGACGTCCTACTTCCCCGCTGTCGTGGTGATGAGCCTTGGCATGAGCCTCGTCGTCGCGCCGCTGACGACGACGGTCATGGGCGCCGTGGACCAACAACGCTCGGGCGTCGCCTCGGGCATCAACAACGCGGTGTCGCGCTCGTCAGGGCTTCTCGCCATCGCGGTGCTCGGCATCGCCGTCTCAGCAACCTTCGGGAACACTCTCGACACACGGCTCACGGGCCGGCATCTACCCGTCGCACTCGTGCGCGCGGTCGACGCGCAGAGCGGCAAACTCGCCGGCATCGTCGTGCCGCGCTCCGCGCCCGCGCAAGCGGCGGCGGTGCGCCAGGACGTCAGGGAGTCGTTCGTCGACGGGTTCCGCGTGGCCATGCTCGTCGCGGCGGCGCTCTCGGTCCTCAGCGCCGCGGCCGCTGTCGTATTGATCGACGGTAAGCGCTCCACGGACGCCGCCGTGGCTGCCAACAAACCCTCCTCGACCAGACTTGACGCGGGCGCATCGAAGGTGAAACCAGCGTGATAAAACATCTACGTCCAGATGATGGCCCGCGCGCCGTGATACTTGCCAACGGCGTTGCCCCACCCGCGCATCTCTACAACGACCTGCTGGCCGAAGCCAATCTCGTCGTCGCGGCTGATGGCGGCGCTAACGCCCTTCTCGAGGCGGGTTTGCGCCTCGACGTCGTCGTGGGAGACCTCGACTCGATCGATCCTACCGCCCTAACACGCTGGAGGCAGAGCGGAGGCGTGGTCGTAGCCGCGGCCCGGCGGAAAGACGAGACCGATCTCGAACTTGGCCTCGACTACTGCCTGGGGCGCAAGGCGTCGAGAATCGCCATCGTCGCGGCGCTGGGGGGCCGGACGGATCATATGCTCGCGAACATCTTTCTGCTCGCGTCTCTGGACCGCACGGTCTCGTGCGTAATCGTAGCGCCCGACTGTCGCGTTCAAGCTGTAAGGGGCGGAGAAACGTTGCATTTCGACGCACGCATCGGCGATCTGCTCTCGCTGCTTCCGTTCAACGCCCCGGTTGAAGGCATCACGACCTCCGGCCTAGAATATCCGCTGCACGACGAACCTTTGGTGCTGGGGGCGCCGCGCGGCGTCAGCAACGTGTTCACCGCGACGGAGGCCTCGGTCTCCGTCGGTCGTGGCGTCCTCTTCGCCATCCAGACCTGGAGCGACGCGCGACCGCTCTCCTGGTGACGGTGCGCGACGCCGGCCTCCTATGCGTCCTTGCCCAAAATACGCGTGAGATTCGTACCGCAGACCTCGCACTGCCCCTTAAGGGCACGGCGGCCGTTCTTCATAGTCGTTTCCTGGGTGTCCTTCATCGGCCGTTTGGTCCGGCACTTAACGCAATACGCCTCCTGAACTGCTTCCGTCGCCATAATGTCGCATCCTCTTTCTCCACCTCGTCGTCTGCTGTTCCACAGGACGGCGCGGCATTACTAAGCCGCACTAACGGCTACTATAACATCTTGTGGCCGGCGACGTATCATGATATGCACCTCGCTCGGCCCGTTGCGTCGGCGGCGCCTCTAGATCGTCTAGGTCCCTCACGCTACGATAAGACCAAGATGCTTCTTAAAGCCGCGCTGACCTGCGCGGCAAAGTCGTGGTGGGTCGCCAGAACGAGCGCCTCGCCGTTCCCCTCCGTCTGGCTTCGCGTGATGCCGTCCCAGAGCAACAACAGACCGCGCGTCTCGCTCTGACGGTCGAAGACGGGCGCGAAGTCGGCGAGGTACCCTAACACCTTGTAGACGCTGTCGGCGATGTAACCTGGATCGCGGGTTCGCTTAACCTCGATCAAAAGCCAGCGGCGGCCTCCGCTCGCCCCTTCGACCTCGACGACGATGTCCGGCCTCCGCGTCGCTCCGTCCAGGCCGTAGCGGTCGAATATCGCCTTGTACTGGCTCCGCTCACGCCAGTGCGCCGGCGCCGCGCCGTAGCGTAGACGCACGAACGTACCGTCAGGCTGCTTGTAGACGAGCGGAACGCTAGACTGCCCTATCATCCTCACGGCGTTTTGCCGTAATCCCAACACATGCGATGCGCGCGCCGTCATGCCGAACGCCCAGACCTCGTAGAGCGCGTCGTTGGATAAAGGGACCAACACGCGCTCTTTGACCGCCTCGATCAGTGCCGATGGGTCTTGCCTCTCGACCAATCTCCAGACGTCCTCGCCGGCTCTGGCCAGCAAAACGACGTCGTGACGCGTCGAGCGCAGGCACGCGTCGAGATCCGAGCGCCGGAGCGACGCGGACGCCCTCTCACACGCACCGCGCGTCGCCAGTCGCACCGTGCGCAGACCGGCCAGCGCTAAAGACCGCCGCGAAGCCACTGTCGTCTCCCAGCGTCGAGGATCGAGAGAGGCGCCAGGGAGAGCCTCTAAGAGGATGCGGCTGGAGCGTTCGATCTGACCTAACAACCAAAGCAGAAGCCTTATCGTCGGAGTGTTCCAGTGTTTCTGTGCAGCCGCGCTGGCGTAGGTCGCCGACGCATAGCCGCCGCTGCGCGACCGTGCCGCGACGGTGGCGGCCCAGTCGATACGGCCACGCACCGGCGTATCGCCGACGTGCTGGACGATAGAGTTGGTCGGGCTCAGATGCGCGGTCAATCGGTCCAAACCCTCGTCGAGAAACTGCTCGACGGAGGGTAAGAGCAGGGCGTGGAGGTGGAGCAGGGTGTCGAAGGCTCCCGCCTCCAGGCCGGTCAGGCTTTCTACGATCGCTCCAAGCGACGCGTCAGGGGCCGCGTGCCTGCCCACGTAAAGCCATAGAATCGCCGCCGCCTCGCCGAGCACGCCCGCGCGATCGGCGCTGTTCCAGCAGCGGTCGGACTCATCGGTCGTCGTTTCACGGTCTACCCACATGTCGCTGCCCCCCCACCCGTCAACGCCGGCATCACCACGTCCACCTCGGGCTGTCTACAACTTAGGCTGGAAAAAGAGCCGCGACATACTGCTCCAGCAGCGCGACGCCCTCCGTGTTAAGATAACGCCCCACGGCCGCGAGCAGTCCCTGTAGGTCGTGCAGGGCCACGCCCTCCATCTGCGGCAAAATAAACGATCCAAGCGCCTCGGCTAAGGCCAAGGAGTCTGCGTCGCGCGCGACGATATAGGCCGCCGCGTCGAGCAACACGGCTGCCCCTAAAGGCCGGGGGGAGGCCGCGGCGACGATGGCGAGCAGCGCCGCCGCCTCGGCGCCGAGAGGGACGCGCGCGGCGAGCAGCGCGTGCAGCTTTTCCGCATCCAACGGGGGAACCAGGATGAAAGCGAACCGCCGCGCGAAGGCGAGCGAGAAGGTGAAAAGCGCGGCGCGATCCAGCGTGTTCATCGTGGCCACGATGCGCCAGTCGCTCCCCGCGACGTACGTCCTGGCCACGCTCGAACGCTCCAGACCAGCCGCCCCCGCGCGAGGCTCGATCCGTACCGGCGTCCCGTCCGCATCTTGAATAGTGAGGTCGACCGGTGCGCCGGCAAGAACGGTCAACAGCGGGCCTAGAGCTTTGTCGATATCGGCGCGATTCAACTCGTCGAGTATGACCCAGCGGTTCTCGCGCAGCGCACGCAGGACGGCCCCCTCCATGAAACGCAACGCTCCACCAGCGCCTGGAACGAGGCCGCCGACCGTGTCGAAGGTCGTCCAATCCGCTGTCGCGGTGGCGACTAGAGGTCCGCTGCACAACCCCGCGCGCACCGCGGCCTTCACCACGGCGTGAGCCAGCGTCGTCTTCCCCGTTCCTGGCACGCCCATAAGCACGATATGTCGTCCGCCGCGCAGTGCGGCGGTAATCTGCGCCGCTACTGTCCCTGGCAGCACGAGGTCGGGCAAAAGGTCGTCGGGCGTCAGCGTGAAAGGGGCCGGCGCCCGATAGCGCTCGTCCACATCCTTCTTCTCAGCTATGGCGTGCCTCGCCGGACCGTCCACGTCGCCGGACAAGTAAGACGAGCGGGGTGCATCGTCAGCGTCGTCGCCACGCCTCCACGCGCTCCAGGAACGATCGTAGCGCACCGCGCGACGAAGGGTCAGGTAGCAAGCGTCATCGGCGTCTCGCCGCACCGTGGTCGCGTGATAGGCACGGCCGAGCGCGGCGCCCGGCTCCACGAACACGACGACGATCTCGTCGCCACGCTCGTGGGCCGGCCACACGCGCTCGACGAGCGCGGCGTCGGAGATGGGGTCGAGGCGAAGCGTCCGTGCTCTGGCCGCCAAGCGATCGGAGGGGAGTATGACGATCGTGGGCGCTTGAGACTGACCAGTACGCGCCTGAAGGGCGGCATCCTGCGCGGAAGACAGGGCGAAGACCGTGCCGCGCGGCTGGCGCAGCACCATGAGGTCGTGCAGTGTGGCGTCCGCGCGCAGGTCATGGCGCGAGAGAGGGGCGAACAGCACGAGCTCGTGGACGGTCCGTACCGCGCGCCGGCCATCGTCTTGCCTGTCGCCCACCTCCGTTACGCGACCCGTGCCAAGGATGCCGGCGTCGCGTCCTGCCTGCCAGTAGTACACCCTGTCGCCCGGCGCTATCGTCTTTCCGTGCCGCGCCACGAGCCACGTTAACTCATCGTCGGCCTGGAGTGCGACGGCGAGGTCGCGCGTTTGTGGACGGGCTTGAAAGATCCAGGCACGAGGTACAGCCATAAGCGGCGGCGGTGCTACGGCAGCGTCGCGACGAGTTCGTGCTGGCAAAAGCGGCAACGAAACTGGAAGCCTGCCTCGAGCACCTCACGCCTTTGGTAGTAAATAATCTCGTTGTGGCATTCACTGCATTGCAGCAGGCCGATAACGTACCGGCTAGCAGGGAAACCCTTCGCGTCGCGCAGTATATGATTGGGGTCGTTATACGAGGCAGGCAGCGTCGGAGCGTCCGGTACGGTGCGCAGCAGTTCGAGCAAATCGTCGATGCCCGATGTCTCTTCGACGTGGGGCGCAGCACCCTCGACGCCGTCGGGCGCCGCCACGGCTGCCTCGGGACGCTCTCCAGCGACGACCGCGGTGAAGGTTTGGTCGGTTAGGCGCGCCTTGCGTTTGCGCGCGTTGCCTCGTGGTCGCGGCACGATCTAATCCTCTCCCTGACCTACCCCGCTGCCGACGAGGGACGACGGGCTGAGGGCCCATTCCTCAAAAGCATCGACGGCGCCAAACCCTTTCACGACCGCTGCCCAGCACTGCTCGGAGCATAGAAAGAGTTTTCCCATGTGATAGTACGTCGTGTCGTCCGTATACGTTTTCGTTCGATCGTGTCCCACTGGCTGAAACCGCACCAGCGTCACGGGTCCACCACAACACGCGCAGAAGCGCGTCACTCTTTCTAGCCTCACGCTCTTCTCCCTCACAGACATCTACGCGTACCGGAGCATCATTCGATCCGCCGCGTCACGCGTGGTCGCGTGCCCTTCGCCCTTAGACGTTATGGCAGCTCACTACAACACGTCGAGCGCCGGAAGCCTTCATACATACATAACGTCGACGTAGGGACTAGTTGCTGCGGCTAAGCAGGATGTCGCTATCGATGCATTAGGAGACGTGGCCGTCCCGTCCGTACGGGTAGGCTCCGCTATATCAGTAGTATGATACCTCATCCCCTAATCTTGGCGGCGAAGTCAGATCGCATCCATGACTGCGCTTGTTTTCTGACTCGTTCAACGCATGAGTAAGACTCCGCCACGGACTTCGCCACCAAGATCACGCCACGGCGACATCGTACAGCTAGTTGCTAGCACATGCTGTACCGGGTCGTTGGTGTAGCCCTGCTGCGTGCAAGACGACTGCGCGGGCGTCCCGTCTAACCTGCTGGGGTCGCTCACATCGAGCGGGTCGTCGTTGGCGTAGACGTAATCCGGCAGCCCCCCCACCTTGGCCGGGTCCCGCTGCAGGAAGCGCCGCAGCCGTGGGTCGTACGGCCGCGCTTGCAGCCAATACCACGACAGCGCCCCCCCGTTGTTCCAGCCCGCGTCCACCCCCGGCTCCAGGCTATTGTCCCAGCCGTAACCGACCTCGCCCGCCGTCTCGTAGATAAGGGGACCGGCGTTCGCGAACTTGGCCGAGATCAGCTCGTTGGGCAGCCAGTTCGCCGGCGCCGCCACCGTCGTGCCGTCGGCCGAGCCCTCGACGTAGTGGTACGCGTCCGTGGCCAGGCCGCCGGGACCGCCCTGCTCGATGGCGCCGGCGCCGTCGTAGGCGTACGTCCCGCCGCCGAAGGGGTTGGCGTCGACGCTGACCTGGCGCAGCTCGCCGCCCGCCGTGTAGGCGGCGTGCGCGATCCCGCCGTCATTGCCCGCGCTGGCTGCGCTCACTGTGGTGGTGTGGCCCTCTGGGTCGTAGCCATATGCCCCCTAGCCAAACGGGGGATTGGGGTCTAGTGGAGGGACCAGCTAAACTTGAAGTAGGACGATTTGGTGGTATGGATCGTGCCTTACTGCTGGATTGTTTCACCTCGTCTCATGTATGGCGATGGTTGCGATGGCGGACTTATAAAGGCGAGGGCTTCATGATGCGCGATCTATTTGATGACGATGTGCAGGTAATGCCGGTAACGTGCGCGGAATGCGGCGTCGGACTGGAGATCGCGCGCAGCGCGCTGAGCCTCTTCGACTCTGAGAACGATGTCCTCTGCGTCGAGTGCATGGTGCGTGTGGGCGACAGCCCAAAGCGCCGTACCACTACCCTGGAGCAGCGCGTGGCGCTGATCGACGACGTCGTGCAAGACTTCGGCGTCCGGCTGCGCAACGTGCTGCTGCGCTCCGTGCGGCCTGACCTTAGCTGGAACAACGAGTACTCTTTTGAAGATTGGAGCGATCCAGCCGACTCAACCGTCGCCGCCCACGCGCCCGGCATCTGGTATGCCCGCCGCCCCGTTGCGGCCCGACATGACGACGAGTAGACGATAGCAAGGAGCATCGTGGGCAAAGACGCTCATTCTTTCGACGCCGTCGCCGACCGTTCGCCACGTGCGGGATCCCCTGCCTCTCCGTTAGCGCATCTTACGCGCGGCGACCTCGTCGAATCCATTCAGTCCGGCCATCTGGCTGTTGTCTCAGCCGACGGCCTGCTTATGGCCTCTCAAGGTGATCCCGATTATCTAACCTTTATGCGCTCGACGGCCAAGCCGCTCCAGGCCCTGGCGCTCACGCGTAGTGGAGCTATCGCCCGCTTCGGCATTGTCGACGAGCTTTTGGCCGTCTGCTGTGCGTCTCACATGGGTGAACCGGGACACGTCGAGGCCGTGGCGACGCTTTTGTCGCGCGCGGACATCCCTTTGTCCACCCTCGCCTGCGGTGTACACCCCCCTATGTACGTTCCCGCGGCGGCGGCGCTCTGGCGCGACGGGGTAGAGCCGACGGTTTTGCACAACAATTGCTCCGGCAAGCATGCTGGTATGCTCGCCGCCGCCCGCGCTCTAGATGCGTCGCTCGACGGCTACCTGGATCCCACTCATCTAGTGCAAGTACGCATTCTAGAGGGCCTTGCCGCGCTCTGTCACGTGCCGTCCGCGAAGATAGTGATTGCCGTGGACGGCTGCGGAGCCCCCGTCCACGGCGTGTCCATGACCCAGATGGCGCGCGCCTATGCCCACCTCGCCGCTCCTGAGACCACGCCGTCGCCCGTTGCCGCGGAGAACGTGGCTGCCGTCGCCTCCGCGATGACGGCGCACCCCTGGTACGTGCGTGGGACGGACAGCGCTGATACAGAGATAATGAAAAGGACTCAGGGGCGTCTGCTCGTCAAATGCGGCGCCGAGGGCGTGTTGTGCATCGCCGTGCGCGGCTCCGGCGTCGGCCTGGCCCTTAAGATGGAGAGCGGGCGCGAGACCGCGCTGTACGCCGTGGCCATCGCGGCGCTCCGATCGCTCAATCTCATCGGCGACGTCGACCTCGACGCGCTTGGCGAACTCGCGGCGCCTCCAATCCGCAACCACCAGGGCAGGCTCGTCGGCCAGACGCGCCCCGTCGTCGACCTCCACCGCTACGTCTAACCGGCTACCCGCTGATCTCCAAGGTGGTCGTCTCTCCCGTGGCGGGATTCAAGACGCGTACGGCGTGGTTGTTCGTGTCGGCCACGTAGAGTGCGCCCCAGCCCGCGCGTATCGAGCCAGGGAACCAGAAGCGCGCCGCGCGGCCTACGCCGTCGTGCGCGCCCACGAAGCCGTCTCCCGCCACGGTCGACACCTCTCCCGTCGTTTTGTCGATCTTTTTAATCCTGTTGTTGTACGTATCGGCGACGTAGACGTCGTCGCCCCAGGCACAGACGCCCAAAGCGTGCTGGAGACGTGCCGCCTCCCCAACACCGTCGCTATCGCCAAACACGAAAAGGCCCGTCCCCGTCAGCGTAGACACGCGCCCGGTCGCCCCGGCCGTCTCTACCGCGCGCACGGCGCTCGTCTCGCTGTCCGCGACGTAGAGCACCCCGCCGTCGAGCGACAGCCCTGAAGGCTGCGCGAACCAGGCTTGGGAGCGCACGTCATCTTTGATCGCCTCGTGGCCCGTGCCCGCGTAAGGGCCGATCATGCCTGATGCCAGGTCGAGCGCCCAGATCTGATGGAAGCCGGCCATGGCGATGTAGAGTACGTCTCCCTCAGGCGCGAGCGCCAGATCCCAGGGCGAACTAAGAGCGACGTCGCGGGCCGCGCCGCCGCGGTGGAATCGCTCGGCCTGCTTCCCCGTTCCGGCCACGGTCGAGACGATGCCCGCGCCAAGCGCGATTTTACGAATAGCATGGTTGGCGCTGTCCGCCACGTACAGCGTGTCGCCGTCGGCGGCCAAGGCCAGTCCACGCGGCAGGTTAAAGGCGGACTGGCCGTTGCCGTTGGAAAAGCCGGGCGTCCCGCGTCCGAAAAAGCGCTGTATCCGGCCATCGCGACCGGCGACGACGATGCGGTGGTGACTTGTGTCGCTGATGAGTAGGCGGTCGCCTTTCTCGTCGGGCAAGACCGTATCGGGAAAGGCCAACGTACCCGCCGGTCGCACCAGCGGCGTGAGCGGCAGAGGAGCTATTTCGTCCGCGAGCATGTCGTCTTCGCGCATCCCGTGCAGCATGGCCTCGACCACCTGACCGAGCGCTGGAAAGTGCAGTTCACCTCCCTGCTGGCCGATCACCTTGCCACGCGGATCGACGAAAACGAGCGTGGGCCAGGCGCGCACCGCGTACTGATCCCACAGGTCATGCCGGGCGTCGTTGACGACGGGGTGCGCGATGCCGAACTGTTGGCAGGCGGCGCGGACGTTCGCGCTGTCTTCTTCGGCCGTGAACTTGGCCGCGTGGACGCCGATAACCACGACGTTCTCAGGGAACATCTCTTCGAGCCTATGGAGCTCCGGCAGCATATGCAGACAGTTGATGCAGCACTGCGTCCAGAAATCGAGCACGATCAGTCGCCCATGCAGGTCGGCCAGCGTCAACGGCCGCTCCACGTTGACCCAGTCCAGCCCCTCCGTGAACGCGGGCGCCCGTACCGTTCCCTGGTAGGGAATGCTGTTGCTCATCGACCCCTCTTTTCTCCTAGACCCTTCGTTTCCAGCGTACCAGGAGAAATCGCCGTGCTAGGAGGGCGGCGATGAGCGGCCGTGCTTTCTCATGTAGCCCGCTATTCCCCGCGTATCAGGGCCTTACGCGCCAGACTCACGTGAACTATAATCATACCAACGACTTATCGCGAACGGAGGAAGGACGAGCATGGAACCGGGAACGATCATCAATGGTGTACCCGTCGGCGTTCCGACGCCTAACCAAGGCAGAACGCGACGCCGTATGAGGGTGCGCAGGCCGATTTTCTATATCCGACTGGCCATCCTCGCGGTCGCCATCGTCGTCGGGCTCGGGACAGCCATCTACAACTCCATTGCCGGCCCACACATCACGTCCTTCTACACGGTGAGTGAAGCTGACTACAACGCCTTCGACCCATCGACGACGCACGATCCACCCTCGGAAACTAATTCTTATCCGGCCAGCACGAAAAACATCGCCATTTACTTCGATGTCGAAGGGGCGAAATCCGGCTCGACCAAGGTCACGGCGGCCCTCTACTCTAACTCCTCCGGAGGCCAAAAACTCGTGTCGTTCAAGCCAGTTACGGCTACGGACGACTACATGAAGGACGTCGAGGAGTTGGGCATAGGCGATACGCTGCCCTCTGGCTCATACCATCTCGTGCTCAGCATCGACGGCAAGGCCGCGCAGTCGCACGTTTTCATAGTGCGATAAAACATCTCAAGGAGAGGAAAGATTCATGGATTTCGCTTTATCGGTCGAACAACGGATGATCGTCGAGACGACCCGCGAATTCGTCAAGCGCGAATTGCTGCCGCTCGAAGCCGAGGTGCAGCGCGCCGAACTCGAGGGGACGCGCTTCCCCGACCATGAGACCCTGCGCAAAATTCAGCTTAAGGGCAAGGAAGCAGGGCTCTGGGGCATGTTGACGCCCGAAGAGTACGGCGGCGTGGACGTGGGTCTGTTGACCACGAGCATTATTATGATGGAAACCTCACGCGCCCTCGTGCCTTTCCGCTACGGCGGCGACGCCGACAACGTCCTCTACGCCGGCAACGAGGATCAGCGAAAGCGCTATCTTATCCCCACCATCGAGGGTGAGCGCATTAGTTGCTTTGCCTTGTCCGAACCCAACACCGGCTCGGACGCGACCAACATCAACATGGCCGCGGTCCAAAAGGGAGCTGGCTGGGTGCTCAACGGGGCCAAGATGTGGATCTCCCACGGGCACGAGGCTGACTACGCCATCGTCTTCGCCGTGACGGACAAGGAAAAGGGACACCGCGGCGGCATCACCGCCTTCCTGGTGGACCGCGCCATGGGCTGGACGAGCAAGGAGATGCGCGTGATGGGCTCGTGGCAGGCCGCCGAGTTGTTTTTCGAGAACGTCGAGGTTCCGGCGGAGAACGTGCTTGGAGAAGTCGGGTGGGGCTTTAACCTGGCCATGCAGTGGATCGGCCAGGGCCGCATCGTCATCCCGGCCGCCGCGGTCGGCCAGGCGCAGCGGCTGCTGGAGATGGCCGTGGACTACGCCAAAGAGCGCGTGGCCTTTGGTCAGCCCATCGCCGAGTACCAGGCCATCCAGTGGATGTTGGCCGACTCCATGGTCGAGATCGAGCAAGCCAAGTGGCTGGTGCTCCACGCGGCCTGGAAAGCCCAGCAGGGCAAGGACGTGCGCCACGACGCTTCGATGGCCAAACTCGTCGGCGCCAACATGGCCTGGCAGGTCGTCGATCGCGTCATGCAGATCTTCGGCGGTATGGGCTACACCAAGGAGATGCCGATCGAGCGCGTGATGCGCGACATGCGCGTCTACCGCATCTACGAGGGCACGGACGAGATACAGCGCCGCTCGATCGCGCGCAACCTACTCAAGGGGCATGCCTCCGTCGCCTCGTGGGATCGCTAATCCTGGCTCCTACAGCTCGCGACGGCTGAAAGACCAGACGGCGCCGCCGAGGATGACGGCGATCCAGGCGGCGCACCAGATAATATAGGTGGTCGGTGGAGCGGCGGCGACGAAAAAGGGGTTTGCTCCCGCCGTCTCGCGGGCGGCGGACGCGGCGGCGAGTATGCTGGCGGGCTCTAACGCGAACACTGCCCCGCGCCACAAACCGTCGGTGGGCAAGACCAACCGGCTAACCGTTCCGACGTGCGTGACGATGGGGTTGTCAAAGGCAATGCCGAAGCCGCCCACGACGCCGGTCATCCAGGCGACGAAGAACAGCACCGTGGCGATGATGCCGCCGGTCATGCCGGGCAGGCGCGTGCTCAACAGGAGCGCGAGGGTAAGCAACACCAGCCCCTCGGCGATGAGAAAGGCGATCGTCTCGAGGGGATGCGGCGGCGTGTATCCGACCACTGCGTTGACAAGAAGAAACTCGAGACCGGCCGCGGCAGTTGTGTAGGCGACGACCAACGCGGCCAACCCTAACCATTTGCCGAACACGGTCTCCGCGCGCCGCAGCGGCCGCGCCTGGAGCGCCAACGAGATGCCGGACTCGACCTCTCCCGCGATCGACGGCGAGGCGATGAAGACCGAACTCAGCGCCAGCACGCCGCTGAACATGAACATCACCAGGATCAGAAGCTGAGAAGAGAACAGCAATGCTTCCTGGTGGGAGACAAAATGTCCCCGCACCATGATGGTCGGGATGCGGCTGAAGCCCCAGGCGGTCAGAATGACGACGGCCGCGGTCAGTACGAGCAGCGCCGCCAAAAGACGTCGTCTCAGCGCCTCGCGTAGGGTCAGCCCGGCGATGGTCAAGATGGGTGTAGACATCGATCCCCCTACTTCTTCTCGTCCAACAGTTGTAAAAACTTGTCTTCGAGCGACAAGTGCTGGGAATCGACCCCGTAGATGCGTCCGCCGTGAGCCACGACCATGGCCACGACGTCGGGGGTGTCGTCGTGATGTGCTCCACCGATCGTCACCCACTCGCCGTCGACGCCAATGGCCCCGAAGCGCCCGAGAGCGCGCAGGCCGGCCTCGTCGAGATCGCGGACGTGCAGGCGCAGCCGGTCGTCGCCGAGCAACGCGTGGAGCGTACCAACGGCGATCGCCCGACCGTGGTTGACCACGGCCACGCGGTCGCACACTTGTTCGACCTCGCTCAGGAGGTGCGAGTTGAGAAAAACAGTCGTGCCCCGCTCACGCAGACCGCGAATGATCTCGCGCACGTCATGGCGTCCCACCGGGTCGAGCGCTGAGGTCGGCTCGTCGAGAAAAACGAGGTCGGGCTCGCCGAGCAGGGCCACGCCGAGGCCAAGCCTTTGTTGCATGCCTTTGGAGAACGTGCCCACGCGGTCATCACCGCGCTCCGCCAGCCCTACCAGCGAGAGCACGGACCCGATCTGGTCGGCCCAGGAAGGGCGCGGCAGACCGGCGAGTTTGCAATGCAGTCCCAGCACCTCGCGGGCGCTGAGCCAATCCTGGTAGCGGAACAATTCGGGTAGATACCCGATGCGACGCCGCGCGGCGCGATCGCCAATCGGAGCGCCAAGGACGAGGCCCTCGCCAGACGTGGCTCTGGTCAATCCGAGCAGCAGCTTGACCGAGGTCGTCTTGCCAGCCCCGTTTGGTCCTAGAAAGCCAAACACCTCGCCGCGTGGGACCGTCATGGTCAGGCCGGCGAGCGCCGTCGTGGTGCGGTAGACCTTGGCTAGATCGCGCGTGGTGATGGCCGGCGCCGCGAGGACGGCGGCAACGTTGCGCCCGTCTATATCGGGCGGGGCCTTCGTGTCGAGCATAGTCATCTTACCTCCTGTTCCTTAAGCAAACTCATGCTATGTGCGTCTTTAGTGCAGACTATTGGCGACGGCCACGAGTTGCGCTGTCGTCGCTGTGCCCGCGACGCCATAGACGACGCCGCCTTTCTGCCAGATGACCGCTGCTCCCAGACCGGTGTTGTCCCCCACTGAAACGCCCTGCACGCCCTGCACCACGATCGGCTGTGCGGTCGCCAGGTCGATAGGGATGGGGATCGGCAACGTCGTTTGCGGGTTGCCAATCGCACGGATCGACGAAGCCAACGACGGCGAGACGCCGGGCTGCGCCAGCAGATAGTCTTCGATTTGCACGACCGTCGCCCCGCTTGAAGTCGCCACGGGCACCTTTGCCTGGACGACGACCACGGCGCCGAGCAGCGCCGCGATGTTTGTGGTATCGCCGTAGACGGCGACGACGGCCGGGCCCGCGTCGGCATGTAGTTCCGCACCGTCGAGTCCTGCCGGCATTGGAGGCAGAGCCTTATGTAAAACAGCGGCCGAGGCGGCCGCCTTGGCCGCGCTGAACGTAAACGAGGCGCTCGTGAGCGGCAAGACTTCATAACGAGCGGTCGTAGGTGCGCCAGGCGGGAGGATCGACGGCGTAAGCACACTAATACCTGCCGCCTTGGCGGCGGCTCGCGCGTTGGCGACGTGGAACGCGTTCGCGCCCGCTGGCTGGACCAACGTACCGTAGCGCCGCAGATCCGGCAGTCCATGTAAATCTGTCGTCGTCACGGCCAGCGGGGCGACCTGTTGCGGCTCGAAAATGGTGATGAAGCTTTGTGCTAACGTACCGATTGGCGTCAGCATCAGGGCGGCCGCGAGAGCGGCGACGCTGGCCGCGGCGGCGATGGCGCGGGGCCTCACCGCGCTACGTGCGACGGCAGGGTTATGCGACATGATAGTCTCCTTTTTCTTGCGAGTCATTGTAATGGGTGAGCGCCCACGAAGAAGCTCATCGGGAGCGAGGACGGCGTCGTTACGGGAGACCTTGCTATGTACGCGGGCCAGAGCATCTTCGATATCTTGAACGTGCAGCCCTGTCATGATCGGCGCGACGAACGCCCGCGCAACGTCGTCGCGGACGCCTTCGATCCTCGCTAGCCGGCGGCGACAGCGCGCGCACGTCGCAATATGAGTGGTCTCCACCGCGCCAAAGGAGGAGTGCTCGTCGCTAAAGCGGCGCAGACGACCATCATCGGGGTGTCTTGTCAGCACGAATCATCTCCTTCCGTAAAGCATCCTCAGCACGTTTCAGCACCGTTCCAACCTGATTGACCGGGAGGCCAAGCGCCGTTGCAACCTCGGCGTAGCTTAGCCCGCTGTGACGTAGGACGAGGACGGCCACGCTCTTATCGGGCAAGTGAGCGAGGGCGGCGCGCACTTCTAGACGTTGCTCGGCGGTGGCGACGAGGTCGGCAGGATCGTTCCTGGCCCCTGACCCGGTTCTTTCCCACGTCGCCGCTTCGACTTTTTCCCGTAGATCGCGCCTGCGCTGGCCCCGCAGCACGTTGAGCGCGGCGTGTACCGCGGCCGCGTGCAGCCACGCCGGCGCGAAGGGAGCGTCGGCGGCATGCGTCGTCTGACGGTGGAAAGAGACGAACACGTCCTGCGCTACATCTTCCGCGGCGTCACGATCGCCGAGCACCCGCGTCGCAATGGCCAGCACGACGCCGTACTCCGTCCGAAAGAGGCGGTCAAAGGCGGCGTCGACCCGTTGGTTGTGAGTCACATCCCGCACCTCGCGCGCCAGCGCCTTCATCACATCTCAACTCCCATCCTCGCCGCCTCTTGGAGCGCTCCCTATCTATAGAGCACCGGCCAAGGAGCTTGTGTAACAGGATGGAGTGGATGACACTGCGTAAACGTCGACGACAGCGTCTCTCGCCTCGTCGGGCACACGCGCCAATAGGTGAAGCCCTAGCCGGCCTAGATTAAGCGTAGGATCGAAGGGACGCAGCGTGATGATGTAGGTCGCTCTGCCGGTGGCGCGAGGAACGGTAGAGCACGTGAGTGCGCCGAGGCCGCGCACGAGGGTGCGCGTCGAACCGTCGTCGATCGTCAGCGTGATAACGGCATTGCCGACGCGGCTGTCGCTGGAGACGACGAGATCGAGGGCGCGGCCCTGGGCGTCACGCCGTATCACTCGAAGAGCCTCCTCTATCGCATAACCCGCCGGCCATCGATCGATGTATTGGGCGCGGTCGTCGGGCGTCAGCGCCGCCGCACGCGCATCATTCACGATCGGTGCATCCTGCCAGGCCGATAATACCACGACCATGCTGACCGCCGCGACAGCCAGGAGCGCGCGGACCTTTTGTCCGCCATGCCGCGGCCTGAACGGCCGCACCTCGCCAGCGTGGACGCCGAGGGCGACAGCGCCCCGCGCGGCCAGCACCACCAGGGGGACCACCATGGGCAGGAGGTACCGCGACGTCAAACCTTCGTGGACGAGCAGGAACGGCGCACCGGCCAACACGAACCACGCCGCGATCACGCGCCCCTCGACCGTCCGCCACAGCGTGCGAACACCCCACAGCGCCAGCAAGAAGACCGGCGGTGTGCAGTACACCCAGAGCGTGACGCCGATGGTCGAGAGCGACGAGACCACGAGACGTATGTAGGAGGCTGATTGATGATGTTGAGATAAGATGCCGACCATGGCGCCGCTGTCGGATACCGTGAACAGCAGCAACTCGGCAGCCGCGCCGATGACCCAGGCGACCAAAGCATAGCGCAGCACCTGACGCCGCTGGCCGTGCGTGCAGGCCAGGGCGACAGCAGGCAGCGAAAATAAGAGGGGACCGGTCGCCTTCGTCAGCACGGCGAGGCTCAGACAGATGCCGAGCAGCAGCGCCGCGCGCATGTGTGGTTGGCGCACCATCTCTATCGTCGCCGCGAGTGCGTAGGCCGAGACCGTGGTTAGGAGCGGATCGACGAGCGCCATACGCTGAAAAAACAGGAGGAACGGCGACACGACGTAGAACAACCCGGCCAACAGCCCGGTGGAACGACCGCCCACGGCCCAACCGCACCACAGTACGGCGGGCAATCCGACCAGCCCGACGACGACCGAGACGAGACGCGCGGCAAGCAGCGGATTGGCCGCCGCCGTGGCCGGCCATGCCGCTACCCAGGTATACAGCGGCGGCACGCCCCAGTAGGTCATGAGCAGAAAGGGGTTAGTGTGCAGGGGCGCGCGTCCAAGAGCGATGGCCACGACCGTGTAATCTGCTTCATCGTAAAACACGGGCAGGCCGGCGAGGTCGACGAGCCGCGTGCCGAGATAGACGAGGGAGAGGGCCACAACCGCGACGAAAACCGGCGCGGCGCGGCGCCCGGCCCGCCTGGTCGATGCACGCAACAGGGCAGTCGGCGTTGCGACTGGCGCGGATACGCCCAAAGCGGTCTACTCCGTTTCCCATTTTATGCCGTTGCACGGGCAGCGTTCCGGCCAACCACGACGCTATGATAGGACGCCCGGAACCAGGCCGCCATAGTACCGTCAGACTGTAGGACCGCTGGACGACTTAGGACGCGTGGCCCTCGACGATCGCATGCACGAGCGGTCGCGGCGCCGGTGCGTCCGGGCCGATGTCTATCGCCTCCCCGCAGCGCGCGGCGAAGGAGCCGTCTCGATCCGCTCGCTCTAGGTGCAGTTGCGCCAGCACGTCGCCCCGCGCGACCATGCTTCCCACCGGGAGACGTAGAACGATGCCCGCGGCCGGTGCGATAACGTCGGTTTTGGTCGCCCGCCCGGCCCCGAGGTCGCGTGATAACAAGCCCAGGGCCAGGGCGTCCACCCGCGTCACGTAGCCTGAGGCAACCGCTACGACGTCGAGCACCACGGCGGCGTGGGGCAGTTGGCTGCCGTCGAACCGTTCAGGTCCGCCCTGCGCGGCGACCATATCCTGAAAAGCGCGTAGAGCGCGCCCGTCGTCGAGGGCCAAACGGGCGAGGGCGGCGCCGTCCTCGCGCGTCGCCGCCTTGCCGCCGAGCGCGAGCATCTGCCCGGCGAGAAGGAGGCAGATCGCCGTGAGGTCGGCGGGACCGCGACCGGCGAGCGTATCCAACGCCTCCTGAACTTCGAGTGCGTTGCCGATGGCCAGCCCGAGCGGACCGTCCATAGCGGTGACGAGGGCCGCCATGCGCTTGCCCGCCCCCTCGCCTATCTCGACCATCGTCTCGGCCAGAGCGACAGCTTCCTCAGGGTCGCGCATAAACGCTCCGCTGCCCGTCTTCACGTCGAGCACGATGGCGTCCGCCCCCGTCGCCAGCTTCTTACACATGATCGACGAGGCGATCAGCGGCAACGAATCGACCGTCGCCGTGACGTCGCGCAGCGCGTAGAGCAGGCGGTCCGCCGGGACGACCGACTCCGTCTGTGCAGCCACGGCCAGACCGATGCGCGCCACCTGCGCGACAAATCGTTCCCTCGACAGCGTCGTCGTCAGGCCTGGAATCGATTCGAGCTTGTCCAGCGTGCCTCCGGTATGTCCCAAACCTCTCCCGGACATCTTGGCCACGGGCAGGCCGCAGGCCGCGACCATGGGCGCGATCACCAACGTCGTCTTATCCCCGACGCCGCCCGTGGAGTGCTTATCGACGATCGGGCGTGGCAACCCATCGAGCGAGATCGTCTCGCCGGACGCCGTCATGGCCCGCGTCAGCGCGAGGGTCTCGTCGCGATTGAGGCCGCGTACGTACGCTGCCATGAGCCAGGCCGCTATCTGATAATCCGGGATGCGTCCGGCCACAAACCCGTCGACGAGCTCGTCGATCTCGAAGGCGGAATGCACGTGGCCGTCGCGCTTCTTCGCGATGAGATCGTAGACCGCCGTCATGTTGCACCTCTCTCGCTGCGCGTCCACCCTGTAACTACAAAAAGCCGGTCCTCTGTTTCCATAGGCCCCGTGGCTAACCAGCGGATAATGAGGCCACGACGGAAGCCGTCACGTCCTTCCCACCGCGCAGGTTGGTCCCGAGCGAGGTGATAGAGTAGATTGGCCCCCAGGGAATGCCCCACCAACCGACTACGAGCGTCAAGAGCGTGTAGGGCCACGAGGTGGCGAAGGCTCTCTCGCCCTCACGAATGAAGTAGATGTCCGAGTTGCGCCGGAACGCGAGAATGATGATCGAAATACAGTAGGCGTAGACGACGAAGCGCCCGCCCTTCTGAATCTCCATCGATAGTTCGGTCGTCGTCATGCCGTCGATGCCGTTGATCTTCGCCACGATGCAGTCTTCCTCCATCCTCACCTACCGCCTCGCTCCCCCGGCGGCTGAACCGTCTCTATCTTACCTTGCCGCCGGATGTCGGCGCCTATCGCCGAGGGAGCGAGACGTTTAGCTGCTTTAGCGGGCGCCTTACCGCGCGCGCTCCGCCGTCCTCCGCTCTATGTCGCCCCCACATGTGTTCGGGTACAGTGTAGGGCAGCGTCGGCGAGCGGCGTGAGACGGACTACGTATATGAGGAGGATTGAGTGCCGGAGGCAACGATGCCCGCGTGGGTTCAGAACGCCGTGTTCTATCAGATCTTTCCCGATCGCTTCGCCAAAAGCGATCGGGTCGCCAAACCAGCCCATGTAGAGTCCTGGGATTCCGAGCCGACGACCTTCGGCTACAAGGGCGGCGATCTGCGCGGCATCGTCGAGCACCTCGACTACCTACAGATCCTCGGCGTCACCGCGTTGTACCTCAACCCTATCTTTCAGTCGGCCTCGAACCATCGCTACCATACCCACGACTACTACCACGTCGATCCGCTGCTCGGCGGCGACGAGGCGTTCGACGCGCTCATCGCCGCCTGCGACGAGCGCAACATGCGCGTCGTCGTCGACGGCGTCTTCAATCATGCCAGCCGCGGGTTCCTCCCATTCAATGACATCTTGGAGAACGGTCAAGCCTCGCCCTGGTTAGATTGGTTCAACGTAACGGCCTTTCCGCCCAACGCCTACGACACGTCGCGTCCGCCGGACTACGACGCCTGGTTCGGCCTACACGCCCTCCCGCGCCTGAACACGGACAATCCAGACGTGCGCGAGTTCATCATGCGCGTGGGCGAACACTGGATCGAGCGCGGCGCCTCCGGCTGGCGGCTGGACGTACCCAACGAGATCACGGCGCCCGGCTTTTGGGCCGAGTTCCGTCAGCGCATCAAAGCCGTCGATCCCGACGCCTATATCGTCGGCGAGATATGGGGCGATAGCCGTGACTGGCTGCAAGGCGACCAGTTCGACGCAACCATGAACTATGTGTTCGCCGAGTCCGTCATCGCTTTCGTAGGAGGGGACCGCGTCGTCGGGAAGATGATCGAGGGTCGCGGCTACCATCCGGCTCCGCCTCTCGATGGCCCCGGCTTTGCCGACAAGATCGACTGGATGCTCTCGCTCTATGGGTGGCCCGTCACGCTGGCGCAGCTCAACCTGCTCGACAGCCACGACACCTCGCGCTTTCTCTCCATCGTCGGCGGCGACGAGGCGGCCCTACGTCTGGCCCTCGCCCTGCAATGCACCTTTCCGGGCGCTCCGTGCATCTACTACGGCGACGAGATCGGCATGGAGGGCGGCCCGTCCGACGCCCTAGCACGCCGGACTTTTCCGTGGGACCACCGAGGATCATGGAATACCGATCTGCTCGACTGGTACCGTCAGGCCATCCATCTGCGCCACGACTATGCCGCTCTGCGTACCGGTGCGTACCACCGCCTGCACGCCGCGGGGGCCGTGTTTGCCTTCGGCAGGACCTGGGACGGCCAGGCGCTCGTCACGATCGTCAATAGCGGCGCCGACGCCGTCTCCTGTCACGTTCCTCTAGCGTCTTTGGGCGAGGGCGGGACCGGCGTAGAGGCGCGTGTACTGCTCGGTCAAGCCGAGCGCGTCGCTCTGGCCGATCGTTCGCTCACCGTCGAGATGCCGGCGCGATCGGTCGTGGTGCTCGACGTCAGCCCTGCCTGAACCCGAACGGCGACGGCAAGCTACGCGTCTCCAGCGCTGCCACCATCTCTCCGCACGAGCACGCTACATCTCCAGCGATGCCAACATCTTTTTGTACTGCTCGACCGTGGCGCGTCCCGCCCCGGTGATAAAGGCCTCATACTCCGCGGCCGTCATCGTCGCCGGCTGCTCAAGGCCCGCGCTGTACGCGCATTGTGAGTGGATGGCCGCGCCAAGGTCGGGGGCGCCGCCAGCCGAGGAGGCAAGGTCGTAGCTCGCCACGAGCCGCGACCCATCGGCCCAACTGACGGCGCAGTAGATTGTCGTCGCCTCGTCCGCGACCGTCTGGTCGAACGCCAGCCCCTGGGACCACGTGGCGAGAACGGCATTAGCGTCCGCCAACGATCCGACGACGGCGCTCTGGCCGGACGCCGCGCTTTCTAACACGACGCGCGACACGGGGGTCTTGACCTGCTCGTTCATAACGTCGTTCCCACGTCGCTGCTCCTCGTCTTTCTCTCTTGCATCGACCGTCGCGTCTGTCTTTCGCAGCCTACCAGCCTCGCTCGTGTCCTGACCATCTCTCCGCCCATCGCACCCTGCCGCTCCGGTATTCATCGTTCATCCGCGGATGGCGCTTGCCGTCGCGGGTGCTCTAGTGGTAGCGTGGGGTGAGTAGGCTACAACACTAACGAGAAAATGGGCGAGGTGCGCGGCATGGCGATGGCAGACGGCGGTCAGAAAACAGGCGACGCCTTCACGGAAACGCTGCGCGAGGCAGTCGAAGAGGCGCATCGCGAGAGCGGCGCCGACATCGTCGCGCTTTATCCCTTTGATGGGGAAGCAGAAACCTTTTTTGCACCGGCTGCCGTCGGACTCGCCGAAGGCGCTATCGTCAACGCCTTATCCGACATGAACGATCAGTGGCGGCGCTACCAAACGGACAAGGCGCAGGGCAAGGTGCCGGACGACGTGACGCCGGCGCTCTATGGCTCCAACGCCTGGCTCCTGGCCACGCGACGACCCCTGATCGCGGCGGACGCCACGCGCGATGTCGATAGTTCATTCGTGCGCCGTAACCGCGTCTATTCGGTCGTCGGGCTCCCACTGCTCGATCGCGGGCGCGTCGTCGCCCTGCTCTACCTGAACTATGTCGACAAGGAAGGGCGCGATCGTATCGACGTGTCTGAGCCGGGCTATCAAGACAAGCTAACCGCCCTCGCCACCTCCATCGGGGGGACGGTCGACGCGGCGCGCCGCGACGCCGAAGCCGCCATGCTGCGCTCGCTCGGCGACCTCATCGGTATGTTCACCGCCTCTCCGTCGAGCACGTCGACATCGCAGGACCGCATCAGCGCCGCCCTCAGTCTCGTGATCGCGGCCACGGGTTTCGACGCGGCGGCGCTGTACGCCCCGGATGATTCAGGGGGCCTGGTGCTTGGAGCGGCACGCGGCTGCCCTACCCTAGCGTCGTCGACATTCGCCCTTGGCCCTATGCCTCTCGCCAACGCGGTGCGCGATAAAACGCTGCGCGCTCTCCTGGCTCAAGACGACCTGTCCCCCCTGATCGCTACGGCGCCGCGCGGTCAGACTAGTCAAGGAGTGCTCGTTCTGGCCGATCGCGACGCGCTCGCCCTCCAGCGTCGCATCCCCTCCGGTCTCCTCGTGCTCCAGACGGCCACGGACCTGTTGGGCGAACGCCTGCGTAGCGAACGCCTTATCGAGGAGCTGGATGAGACGAACAGGACGCTCGGCGCGGTGACCCGCCTCTCCACGCGACTCTTGCAGCCCGGCTCATCGCAGGAAGCGGCGCAGCGGGCCGCCGTGGCGGCCTTGACCGATCCATCGCTGCCCGAACTCGACTTCGAGTTCGCGGTGCTGTTCCAACTGGAATCGTCCGCCGACGGCCGGCTCGTCGTCTCGACATCGGTCGGGGCCACGGCCTCGTCGACCATCGACTCCGTCCCCGACGCCACGCCGGGCACGACACGGCGTATGCCGCGCTGGGTCTCCACTGGCGTGCGCCACCTCGATCCCCACGATGTCGTCGCCTACGCGGCGACGCGCCGTCGCGCCGTCGTGGTAGCGGCGCTCGATCGGCCCGACGACGATCACTTTGTCACGGGGTATCCCGAGGCGCTGCTCGAGCGCATGGACGCCAAACTCTTGACGCCGGACGGCACGGCATCCGGCCACGTCCATGTCGCCCGCCTACGCGAGTCCGCGGACCGTGCTCCTCTCCACACAGGAGGAGATGGCGAGAGCCGGGCGGTCTACCGCGCCACCGACGAGATCACGCTCGACGCGGCGCTGTTCGCGTCCTACGGCCATGGGTCGCTCGTGCGCGTCTTCGTGCCGTTCGGCGCGGACGAGTCGGGGACGCGCGCGACGGGCGTGCTCGAGGCAGGCTTCCACATCAGCCACGAGAACAGGCTCGAACGCATGCAGATCGAGGCCCTGCGCGCCTGCGCCGCCACCATCGCCTCCACGATCGAGACGGCGCGCCTGTACGAAGATGTAGCTAGTAGGGCGCGCCAGCTGGAGATCGTCACCGAGGTTGGACGCGCCATCGCGGGCTCGATCGATCTTGACCAGACGCTCGCTCTCGTCGCGCGCAACATGACCCGTTCGGTCGACGCCTCCATCTGCTTGATCGCCTTGCTGGACGAAGACGGCTCGGCCTGGTACGGCGCCGCTGCCTCCGACTCCGAGGACCTCTGGCGACAGCGGCGCGTGGAGCGCCCGACGCCGTCGATCGTCTTCGAGGTGGCGGACCACGGCCAGCCGATGGTGGTTGAGGACGCCGAGAACGATGCGCTCGTCTCGGCCCACGTCGCGCGCATCCTCGGCATTCAGTCGCTCATGGTCCTGCCACTGCTCACGGGCGAAGGCGATGCGCTCGGCGTCGTCTTCCTCGGCCAGCGCGACCGCCGGCGCGTCTTCACCACCGCCGAGGTCCAGCGCGCCTCGGGACTCACCAGCCAGGCCGCCATCGCCATTCGCAACGCCCGCGTCCACTTGTACGAAGAAGAAGAGCAGCACATTCAGAAAGACGTGATTCTGGCTGGCTTTGGCCAGTGGGGGCAGAAGGCGTACCAGCACCTCCTCTTGCTCAAAGGCTTCTTCAACTTCCGCACGCACGTCGTGGAGTGGGAGAGTCCGGGCCGGCGCGAAGCCTTGGCCGAGGCCGAGCGCGGCGTGCTGGCCAACGGCGACCTGTTCTACTGGGACTCGCCGGCCGCGCCCGCGCGCGACGTGCTGGCACAGGAACTCGAACCAAGTTGCTACGTCATCACGTACATCGCTACGCCGGCCGAGACACACCTTCCGCTGCTCAAAAGCTACTACGACCTCTCCAACGTCGTTCTGATCGAGAAGCCCCTGGGCGCCCCACCCGAGGAATATCGCGCCTTCCTCGACGGGACGACGGACGTGGTGCAGATCGTCGCCGCCGACCACTACTGGTTCAAGACGGAGGTGCGTCTACTCCAACTTCTCTTGACCGAAGAGCAGAACCTGCGCGCCTTTCTCGACGAGATCGAGGAGGTCGAGATCGAAATCCTCGAAGCACAGGCTCCTACAGGTTCGGGCGCCCAGATCGGTATGATCGCCGACCTGATTCCCCACGCCTTCGCCATTCTCTCGCTGCTCACGCCGCTGACAGGTCTGAAGCTCGCCGAGAACCACCCCCTGCGCATCGGACGTTTTATGCCCTTGCACTCGAAGCACGAGACCTACGCCCGGCTCGAAGGGTACTTCGACCACCGTGGCCGCCGTGTCTCGGTGACCATCGACGTGGGCAAGGGCGTGGCTAACGCCAAGTGGATCAAGCTCTCAGGCAGCCGCCGTATGGGGGGCCGCCGCTCGTTCTATAAGTTCGACTTCAACAAAGGTGAAGCGATCGACGGCACGCAGAGCGCGCTGCGTGCGGCCACCCGGCCTATCCGCCAGCCAGGCGTGCCGGACAACGCCCACCTCACCATGCTGCGCCACGTCATCGAGAAGAAGCATCCAGCCGTGGGCATCCTCTCTATTCGCGAGGCCCTGCGCGCTAACGCCCGCATCCAGACGCTGGAGCAGATGGCCGCCGAGATTATCGAGAACGGCACGTGGACGCCGTATGAGATGGGACAGCGACCGAACTTCGTGGCCGAAGCGCCCGTGCGCCTCGACAACGACGCGCGTGCGCGTGAGCAAACGCCCTTTCTCACCGTGCCCGCTCACGACGTCGAGGAAACGCCGAACGTAGACGCTATTAAACAAGATCGTACGCCCGCGCCTTCCGCCCGACCGTGATAAAAACGTCTAGCGCTCCGGTCGCCATCGCGTTCAGTGCTGTCTAGATTCCAAAGGCATTCCACGACTCCAGCACGACCGGCGACGTCACTATGGCACGACAGCCGCACCCGTGGGGAAGGCGCGGCGCCTGTAAGCGTGCGCTTGAACTCAACGTATCAGCTTGCAAAACGAGAGGAGGGATGGACGCCCTTGTCCATCCCTCCTCTTTCAGCACCCCGCGCCTTGGTATAAGCAAGACACCAGGTCTTTATTGCCTACTGCGAGTAGAGGAAACGCTTGATCGACGGGTCGTTGATGTTGCTCTTGGTGATGATAGCCTCGCCCGTGCCGTAGTGCTTCAAGAGCTTGTGATTGCCGTTGAGGTACTGAATGCCGTACTTGACGGCCAAAGAGCCGATGGAGTAGGGGTCTTGCGACACCAGCGCCGTGATCGTGCCTTGCTTGAGCGCCAAAACCTCGGCCGGCTCGGCGTCGAACTCGACCAGCTTCAGCTTGCCTTTCAAGCCGGTCTCTTTCGCCGCCGCCGCCACGCCGCTGCCCGTGTTCGTGTTCGTGGCGAAGACGCCGACGAGATCGGGATTAGCTGTCGCGATGCCCTTGAAGATCGTGGCCGCCTTTGTCGGTGAGTCCGTGGCGTAGGTGACGCCGATGCTCTTCACGTTCGGGTACTGAGCCAGTTCGGCGTTGAACCCTTGAACGCGCTGATCCGTCGTCGAGATGCCGGGCTGCACACTGACCACGGCGACTTTACCCTTTTTCCCGACCGCTTTCGCCAGGGCGTCGGCCACGCTCTTGCCGCCGAGCACGTTGTCCGACGAGATCGTGGTGAGAGCGATGCTAGGGTTGTTGAGCGTGGTGTCGACCAGGATCACGGGGATGCCGGCGCTGACGGCGCGCTGGATGGGCGCCTGGAGGGCGGCTTTATCGGTAGGCGCGATCAAGATAAGATCGGGCTTCTGCGCGATCGCCGCGTTGAGAAAGGGCAGCTGGGTCGGCGGGCTGAAGTCCGTGCCGGACCCCGTGTACTGCACCGACGCACCTAGGGTTTTTGCCTGGGCCGAGGCGCCGTTGCCCATCGTGATGTAGAAAGGATCGGAGGCGATGCCGGCGATCAAGACGATGCGATAGGACTTTGCGGCGTGCGCGTGGGTCGCGCCGCCGTGAAAGGCGACCGCTGTGCCGGTCGCGAGAGTCGTGCCGAGTACCCCGGCAATAAGAGCAGTCTTTACCTTGACCACGTCGTGTTCTCCTCTGTGAGCAACGGTGATCCAGCTTCTTGCTGGTTGATAATAATACTTGAATCCCTTTGACGACCGTGTCGCATATCGATCCGCTTGTCGATGAGCGGAACAACACGTCAGTCATCATGCACGGTACGGACTTCGCCTTCTTGCCTCACCCCCCTTCGCGGGCTGCGTTTGCCTCGCGCTACGTCAACCGGCGACGGCGCACCTGATCGATCAGCACCGCCACGATCACGATGATGCCGACGGCCACCTGTTGCCAGAGCGAGGGAATGCCCTGGATTTGGAAGCCGTACGTCAACGTGACCGGGATAAAAGCGCCGATGACTGTGCCTACGATCGAACCAGTCCCTCCAAATAGGCTGGTGCCGCCGATGACCACGGCGGCGATGGCGTTGAGGTTGGCCGTTCCATAACCGGACACGTCGATAGTGGTGAAGCGCGCCAGATCGAAGACGCCCGCGATCGCGGCCATGACGCCGGCCAGGATGTAGACCATCAGTATCTGCCGGTCGACGGGCACGCCGGCTAGCCGCGCCCCTTCCAGATTGCTGCCCACCGCGAACGTCCTACGGCCAAACAACGTGCGCGACAACACGATGTGAGCGATAACCGCCGCCACGATGGCCGCGATCACCAGAGTCGGAAGACTAAGCAAGGCGTTGCCGCTGCCGAACGAACTTGAGAAAACGGGGGGGGCGGCCGCGATAGCTGACTGACCGGCGGCTCCGGCCGCGGCCAGAAGATCGCCTAAGCCATTGGCGATGCCGAGGACGCCGAGGGTGACGATGAAAGGCGGGAGGCGCAGCCTGGACACAAGCGCGCCGCTCGTCGCTCCCGCTGCCGCCCCGATCGCCAATGCGGCGATGATGCCTAGTGTGATGGCCATGCCGGCGTTCGGGAAAACGCCGTTGACGACCTGACTGGCCGGTCCGCCGGTCTGCACCATCACCCACTGCGCTACAATACCGGCCAACAGCAACACCGCTCCGACGGACAGGTCGATGCCAGCGGTAATGATGACGAAGGTCTCACCTATTGCAAGCAGCAAGGTTTCCGCGCTGTCCCACGAGATGTTGATAAAGTTGTTCGTGCTCAAAAAGCGGTGGTTCGCGCTGATGAGGCTGAAAAACGCCAACAACCCGAGTTCGACCAGTAGAATATAGAGGTTGCTCGACCGCAGCACCGAACGGCTAAAACCATCTAGGGAGAAACGGGGGGGTGAGGCGATTGTCGCCTCGGCGACGTCAGTTCGCGCCATATCTTGTCCTCTTTCTACTCAATCTCGGCGACCTGCTCGACGGCCGCGCCGGTCATAAAGGCCACCACGTCCGTCATCGTCGTCTCGGCGCGTCTCATCTGACGCACCGTGCGGCCCAGACGCAAGATCGTGATATGGTCGGCTACCTCGAACACCTCGGGCATCGAGTGGCTGATCACGATCACGGCGACGCCCGACTCTCTCACGCGCTCGATCAGGCGTAAAACCATGTTCGACTCACGCACGCCGAGCGCGGCTGTTGGCTCGTCCATAATCACTACCTGTTTGCTCCAGGCCGTGGCCCGCGCCACGGCGATGGCCTGGCGCTGTCCGCCGGATAAGGTCAATACGGGTTGACGCACCGACGACAACCCTATCTGCAAATTCGCCATCTCCTGCTGGGCGCGCCGCCGCATCGCGCGGTCATCAAGAAAACCTAGAGCGCCAAGGAGGCCGGGTTGGCGCGTTTCGCGCCCGAGAAACAGATTAGAAGCCACGTCGAGCGACGGGGCCAGCGCGAGGTCTTGATAGACGGTCTCAATGCCGAGTGCGCGCGCTTCTTGCGGAGACGACAACATCACAGGCTTGCCGTTGAAGATCAGTTCGCCGCCGTCAGGTTGCAACGCGCCCGAGAGTATCTTGATGAGCGTCGATTTACCGGCGCCGTTGTCTCCGACGATAGCAGACACCTGACCGGGGTAGGCCGCGAAATCCGCGCCGCGCAGCGCGACCACGCGGCCGAAAGAGCGCGTCACGCCGCGCGCCTCAAGAATAGGTGAGGGGGGAACCTGTTCCGTAGATTGCATCAATGAGATCTCCTCGTCCGGACGCCCGCCGTCCTACAGGATATTACACTAAGTGGACGGCCGTGTGTGAGCGGGCTCGTTCATAACAAGGGACGCGGCGGCGTGCATGCACGATGGGCATGACAACCGCATCGCTCCTTGTGCGTTCTAAAGGGTGAAAGAAAGGCAAAACTATGGTCGCCGCAACAGCCACGTCCGTCGGAACGGCTTTCCGACGCAAGGCCCGCGGATGGCGACGAAAGAACGGGGGGAATCATGCGCGCGCTTAGACTCCGCTCGATCAGCTCCATCTCTGTGGAGACGATGGACGATCCTACCCCCTTACCGGGAGAGGTCTTGCTGCGCGTCGACGCCTGCGGCCTCTGCGGAACGGATCGACACATCGTACGGGGCGAGTATCCCGCCATACTGCCTCTCACTCCGGGCCACGAGTTCGCCGGCACAGTCGTGGACGTCGCTCCGACGCCTTCCAGCCACCTCTTGCACGCGACCGCCCTGCTCAGCGCGGGCGGTCGTGGAAGAACCCTACGCGTTGGCGACCGCGTGGCCGTCGATCCCAACATCGCCTGCGGTGTCTGCGCCGTCTGCTGGCGCGGCGATCCCTGTCTCTGCCCGCGCCGGGTCGCTCTCGGGGTCGATCTGGATGGCGGCTTCGCCGAGTACGTCCGCGTCCCCATCGAGCAGGCGTACCTCTTGCCCGACCACGTCCCGGCGTCCTGGGGCGCGCTCTGCGAACCGCTGGCCTGTTGCCTTCATGGCCTCGACCTCGCGCCTATCCGGGTCGCCGACAGCGTCGTCATCCTGGGGGGCGGCGTGATCGGCCAACTGATGGTGCTCTTGGCGCATGATGCCGGCGTGCGCCACGTCGTGCTGTCCACGCGGCAGGAGGGACGGCGACGCCTGGCCGAGACGCTGGGCGCGACGGCCACGATCGACCCGCGCGCCGTCGATCCCGTCGCGGCCGTGAGCGCGGTTGGCGGTATGGTTCCTGGCGGCGCAGACGTTGTGATCGAGTGCGCGGGCACGATCGAGACGTTCGAGCAAGCGACGATGCTGGCGCGGCGCGGCGGGACCGTGCTCGTCTTCGGCGTTGCGCCTCAGGGCCAAACAGCACGTATCAGCCCGTTCGAGATTTTTGCCCGCGAACTGCGCATCGTCGGGTCTTATCTTAACCCCCGTACTCACGACCGGGCCGTCGCGCTCGTCGCCTCGGGCCGCTTGAATCTCGACGCCCTCATCACGCACCGCCTGACTCTGGACGAGGTTCCGGCGCTCTTGACACATGACCCCGCGGTCGACGAAGTAAAAGCGCTGTACTGCCGGTGAAGCCGAAGCAGCGCTAGACCGATGACGGCTGATAGCCGCCCACGATCTCTCTTGTCGATCCGCAATGATGAACGTCGAACACCGTAGGGGACCATAGACAAGCGTCGGGTATGATGACGAGGGGAATCCACCCGTCGCGGTGCGGGACACCGCGTACGTCCGTTCGCGCGAAAAGTCTGTTTGGCCTCCGTAGAAGCCGGTGAGAGAAGAGATGACTGTTCGCGATGTTCGTCCCCTCGCGTCGCCGCCCACCGCGACGAGTGTGCTCGACACCCTCAAGTACCTGCTGCTGACGATGCGTCCGCGACAGTGGACCAAGAACGGCGTGGTTTTCGTCGCCGTCGTCTTCGCCCACAGATTGGGTCATGCCGGCGACGTTCTGCGCGCCGCGTTGGCCGTGGCCATTTTCTGCCTCGTCTCTGGCGTCGTCTACCTCATCAACGATCTCGTGGACCTGGAGAAAGATCGCCAGCATCCCACTAAACGCCGGCGACCGCTGCCCTCGGGTCGCCTCAAGCCGCCCGTCGCCGCGTTCACCGCCACGTTTCTGGGCGTCTCGATGGCCATCGTCTCTTTTCTGCTCTCGCCGTTGTTCGGCCTCTGCGTCGTGGGCTACGTGGCGCTCAATCTGGTCTACTCGTTCTACCTCAAGAACATCGTGCTGGTCGACCTCTTCGGCATCGCCGGCGGCTTCCTGCTGCGCGCGGCTGGCGGAGCGGCCGTCATCGGCGTGCAGATCAGCGCCTGGCTCTACCTCTGCACGTTGCTCGGCGCGCTGTTCCTCGGATTGGGCAAGCGCCGCCACGAGCTGATCGTCCTAGAAGGCTCGGCGGCAGGCCACCGCAAGATCCTCGGCGAGTATACGACGGAGTTTCTCGAAGAACTTATCTCCATCGTGTCGTCGGCCCTGCTCGTGTCCTACGCCCTCTATACTTACTTCGCCTATCAGACGAACCACGCTATGATGGCGACCGTGCCCTTCGCCATCTACGGCATCTTCCGCTACCTTTATCTCGTCCATCTCAAGAACGAAGGCGGAGCGCCGGAGGAGATCCTTCTGCACGACAAGCCCATCATCATCGACATTCTGCTCTGGGTCGCGACGGCGGGCGTCGTGCTCTACGCGTTCACGCCGGGTGCGATTGGAGGGTAGGCGAGTGATTACGCCTCAGCTACGCCGCCGCTTCTTCCTTTCGTTGCTCTTCGGGCTGGTCGTCGTCACGGTGCTCTCCTTCGTGGGTGATGCGCCCCGCGTGCTGTCCGCCGTGGCCCACTTTAGCTGGGGCTACGTTCCCGCCATCCTGGCGCTCACGACGTTTAATTATCTGTTGCGTTACGTCAAGTGGGCCTATTACCTGCGTTTAATCGGCATCCCGGTTTCGCGCGAGGAGGGCTTCAGCATCTTCGCCTGCGGTCTTTCCATGGCCATGACGCCCGGCAAGGTCGGCGAACTCCTCAAGGCCTGGTTGCTGCGCTCCCGCGCGGGAGCCCCCCTTGCCGTATCCGCTCCGGTCATACTCGCGGAGCGCCTGACCGACGGCGTGGCCATGCTTATTTTGGCCTCTGGAGGTCTGCTGCTCTATCGCCACGGCTGGCAGGCGCTGCTAGTGATCGCTTTGGCCGCCGTCGTCGCCGTCTCTGTCGTCCAGTCGCGCACCCTCTCCATGGCCGTGTTGGCGAGGCTCGAAACGATCCCCACGGTCGGCCCGCGCGTCCCGCACCTCCGTCAGTTTTACGAGAGTGCGTACACGTTGCTGCGCCCGCGCGCGTTGCTGACGGCCCTGGCTATAGGCGTCGTCTCGTGGTCGGGCGAGTGCGTGGCCTTTTTCCTCGTGCTCGTCGGACTCGGCTTCAGCGCGGACGGGGGCCTACTGATTCGCGCGGCCTTCGTCTTGGCCACGAGCACGTTGGTCGGGTCAGCCTCGCTCTTGCCGGGCGGCCTCGGCGCCGCCGAGGCCTCGTCGGCGGCCCTGCTCAAACTGGTCTTGCCGGGCATCGGCGGTGCGACAGCTATCGCCGCCACCCTGCTGATCCGTTTTTGCACGCTCTGGTTCGGCGTCGCGGTCGGGCTCGTCTCGCTGCTCGTCTTCGGACGACGACTCGGTCTTGGAGGCAATCCCGGCGACAAAAAAGACGTGCCTGGCGGCCTCGACCTTCCCCTCGCCGCGGGCAAATAACGCGGCCCCGGCGGCCGTTAAGCAGAACTTGTCGTGAGCGGCGCCTCGCTGCTTGGCGAAGTATTGAGCGGTACGCCCCACCTGATTTTATGGACGCCTCGGCGGTACCGGCCTATGCTCGAAGGGTAGGGACCACCGCTGCGCCCTGTGAACGATGGCGCTAACCGCGACCGCGGCTTCATCACGGACACGGTAGGCCCCTATTTTACTGCCCGAACGAGGTGAGGAAGGCGGGTTCCGTCATGGATGCAATGCACGATCCCGTTGGCTTCGTCGTCGGCGCGTCGATAAACGTCCTCAAAATAGAGTCAGGACACGGATTGGTCATGTACACGCCGTGGCCGGTGCCGGGGAAGACGAAGCGCGTCGAGTTAGGGAGCGTCTTCGACGTTAAGAGGGAATCGGCGGGCGGCGTGATAGGGTCGTACTCCCCCGAGAAGATCAGCGTAGGGATGTTGCTCCTCACGGGCGCCTTCTGCGTGGAGGCGACGGTCGAGACGTTCCAGTTCTTACAAATGCGGAACTCGACGAGTTGGCCAGACACTTCGCCAGGGCGAATGACGCTGTTGAGGCCCTGAGCCGCCGCGTAAACGGCGGTGGGCGACGTAAAGGGAACGTCTTCTCCACACTCTACCGAGTAGTACATGCCGATGCTGACGGACTGGTCGAGCACGAGGCCGCCGTAGATCAGCGAGGGGATGCGGTAGTCGCCGTGGTCGGCCAGGAAAATCATAGCAGGCAACGCCGAGATGTAGGGCGTGACGTAGAGCGACGAGAACAAAAGACCGACGAAACCGTCTCCGTTGAGCAGCACGGTGTAGGACTTCCCCGCATTGTCTTTGGTTGCAATCGTCGCGGGATGAGCGTCGAGCTTGGCCACGACGCGGTAAAAAGTGCTCTGGAGGTTGGGGTAAGCGGCGTTGCAGCGCGTGCTGGCCACGCAGCCGTCGAACAGAACCTTGAATACGCGCTGCGTCGTGCGCAGAGGGCCGGCCACGAGATCGGCTGATGGCGGCAGAACCGAGTCGATAACGACCGAGCGAATGCCCTGAGGCTGCGTCCGCATAATCGTCAAGGCCAATCGCGTGCCGTACGACACGCCGTAGATGTTGAGCGCCGCGTAGCCGAGAGCAGTACGCAGGTCGGAGATATCCGCCGCGTTCTGCAGGGTCGTGAAGACGTTGAGCTTGACGCCCGATCGCATAAGACGATCGTGACATTGCCGCGCGCCGCTGGCCTGAAGGTCGGCTTGCCGCTGCAAACTCAAGTTCTGATCCAGCGTATTGAACTGAATCGCCGTGAGTTCTTTGCAGTTCAGGTTGGGAACCGAGTGGCCGGTGCCGCGCTGGTCGATCAATACGAGATCGCGGTTGGTCACGAAACTCGCGTACGTTTTTCGTGTGATCAGCGGACCGAGAGAATCGACGATGGATCCGCCCGGCCCTCCTTGCAAAAAGATGAGGGGATCGGTGTGATGCACCGTCCCACGCCCCCTGAAGATGGCCACGGCCAGCTTGATCGTGCGACCGTTCGTCGGCGCATTATGGTCTTCGAGGACCACCACAAAACCGCAGCGTAGGTCTGTCCCAACGGCAAGGCCCTGACCGGGCTTGAAAGGGCACGCCGTTGCGACAAACGACGGCTTGAACGCCGCCGCGGCGGCGGGGATGCGCGTGGCGGCGCGTGGGTAAAGCGTAGGGCCGCCTAGCGTCGCCGCCAACAATAAAGACAGAAAAAGGGGGCGCGATAGGGTGCGACGGATCTTCAACAGGTCATCCTCTCAAGTTGGACCCGCGCGCGTCGCCGGGATATGCGTCGTCCCGGTCCAGGCAGCACACAGGGCCTGTAAATCCATCATAGCAGCAGCGCGCCTACAGGGCCGGTCGCCGCGCCGCCTCTCACGAGAGAGGCGACGCAACAGCACATTTGGCGGAGGTAAGGTGCGGACTGTTGTCGTGGAGTTTGCGGGCTAAGTAATCAAGTGATCGCATCCTGCGCGAAATGCAGCCGTTCGCGAAAGTCGCGCGCGAGTTGATCGTAGGTGAGGCACACGACGGCACGCGATGCGACAATGACATGATCGCGCCACCACTCGAAGCGTTGTTGATCTGCGGCGTCGAGAAAGCGATCACGACCAAGCACGAGCACACCAGATGCGTGGATCGAGCGGCGTCCAAATTGGGCTTCAAACGTCGGCGTATCTTGCTGTGCATCGAGGAGCCAGAACCAGTCGACCACTTGCGAAAACCCACGCTGAAAGCGGGACGCCCACTCGCTCGTTCGCCGTCCTGTTGCGTGAAAGATGCTCCCCGGCTTCGCGTCTTCGAACTCGACAAAACAGTAGGCCTTGCGTTGCCAGTCCCCGACAATGATGTCTGGGCGAAACATGCCGAATAAGGAGAGTTCGTAGGCAAGCCGATCAAGACGCGCCATGCGAGCGTTGTAGAAACCAAAACAAAGAGTGAGATGAGGGTGGTCCGCGAAAAAGGGGGGAATGTCCGCGCGTTCATCAAGCGTGTCCTTAGCGCCCAATAACGCATCAAATGCATCCAGATCTTTGAGTGCGTGCGCGACAGTAAGACCTAGTCGCTGAAAGCCAAGGAGCGGCTCGTCGTCACCCTCCTCAAAGATCGAATCAGACGGACGTGACGGCATACTCGAGTGCATTGTAGTTGAGCACATCCGTCACGACCAACGACTGAGGGCCAGCTCCCGGACGCAAGACGACCTCGATCTCCGGCTCAACACGAAGGCGAATGCCGTAATACTCGTCATTCGCGCCGCCACGCAACCTCTTGACGGACAACAGAAGTGATGAAGACAGGTTCCATCCCTTCTGCGACAGGGTAAGGAGTGTGGTGCGGATAGTGTCTTGAGTCGCCAGTGGTAACTGTGTAAGAGACGCGCGCGCACGATAGTCATACACAAGCGCATCGTTGGCACGTGTCGACGTGTGTGCGTCAGAGTAGTCGGTCGACATCGGCATCCTCCTTTTCGGCTTCTCGTCTCTGTATCGTACCATGACGCCGCTGGTGGGGTGGTGGCTGCGTTCGTCGCTCAATCGATGATGCGCTGGAGAAACCAGTCGCCGTCTTCCTCGTACACATCCCAGACGACGGTCTCGTCGAGCACGAGACGGTGACACGCGCGGGTGATGCCGGGCGAGACGCCGTCCGCCGGCAGACGACGCTCCATCCAGGAGCGCGCGGCACGTGGTCCGCCGCGTACGGCCTTCCGCCCAGACGCGGAGCCAACGTAGCACGCCTGCGGCGTCGTAGGAGACCTCGAGAGGCAGGGGCGGGTGCAACAGCGGGGTCATGGCGCCGTTCTCTCGTGGCGTGTCCAGCCGTCAGGGGCGTAGAGGTCGCGGCGCTAGCGTACTTGCGGGTCATGACCGGTGCGGCGGACGTGCGCGGTCAGCACAGCGTCGAGGCGTGCCCGTGACCGCCCTCCGTCTCTTTGGCAGCGCGCTGTCGCTACGAGAGCTACATAAGGTCGCGACGCAGACCAGTCCTAGAATGGCTCCCAGTGAATGGCGTCGTCCTCGCGCCGCACGCGGATCCTCAATCTCTGCGACAACCTCTAGGAGCGGACGTGGCGGCCGGCTGATCATCGGTGCTCTCCTTGCATCGCTGCGTGAACACAGCAAGCCTACCGCATCCGCTCCTTCCGAGAATGAAATGGCTCCCGGTCGCGGCGACCTTCCCGGTCGATCTGCTCCCCGCGATGCTCGGGCTGGCCGTGGGTCTTGGCATCGCGCTGGCGTCCGCCACGGCCAGCGCGCTCGACGGAGTGGGGGACGACGAGCAGGGCGCGGCCTCGGGCGTGCTGAACACGGCGATCCAGATCGGCGCGGCTGCGGGCATTGCGCTGCTAGCGACGACCTCGACCGGCGCTACCCCCTTGCACCCAGGCGATGTCGTGGCCGGGAGCGTGCATGTCGCCGGCGCGGCGGGCGCGGGGCTCGCCGGCGTCGGCGCCCTGCTGTCCTGGATCGCGATGCGCCCGGTTCGGGTCCGCCCCGGAGCCGCCGGCAAATCGGACGCGGCGGCAGGTATGGGTACGTAGCGGCGCCTCGTCACCGCGCTCGATGGCCTGGAAAGAGTAACACTATCACCCAGGGGCAATGTAACGGTATAGAAAGGCACGCAACCCTGAACTCTTGGATAGAAATCTTGAGGCTGTAGTGCCGACTTGAGAGATGGACGTGGCGCTTCGCCACTGTAGCGATCTTGATCACGAGTCGTCCACGCTTGCGTGCCAGATGTCTGGTCCTAAAGATGTCGTTAAAGCGGGATGTTGCCGTGCTTGCGGTGCGGGCGTGCTTCGCGTTTCGTGCGCGCCATGGCCAATGCTTTAATGAGTTCGGGCCGCGTCTTGCTGGGTTCGATCACCCGGTCGATATAGCCGCGCGTGGCCGCGTCATATGGGTTAGCGAAGCGCGCCGCGTACTCAGCAGTCAGGGCCGCCGCCGTGGCCGCTGGGTCGGACGACGCCGCGAGGTCGCGCCGGAAGATGACGCCGACCGCCGCCGAGGCTCCCATCACGGCGATCTCAGCGCCCGGCCAGGCAAAGTTGAAGTCCGCTCCGATGTGCTTCGAGCACATCACGTCGTAGGCGCCGCCGTAAGCTTTGCGCGTGATGACGGTCAGCTTGGGCACGGTGGCCTCGGCATAAGCGTAGAGCAGCTTGGCGCCGTGACGTATGATGCCGCCGTACTCCTGCGCCGTGCCGGGCAAGAAGCCGGGCACGTCCACGAAGGTGACGAGCGGGATGTTGAAGGCATCGCAGAAACGAACGAAGCGCGCGGCCTTCACGGACGAATCGATGTCGAGCGTACCCGCGAGGTGACGGGGCTGGTTGGCCACGACGCCGATGGGATGTCCATCGAGGCGCGCGAATCCGATCACGATGTTCGGCGCGAAATGCGGCTGCACCTCGAAGAAGTCGCCTTCGTCCACGATCGCCACGATCGCTTTGAGGATGTCGTACGGCTTGGTGGAGAGATCGGGCACGAGCGTGGTCAGGGACTGCTCTTCGCGATCGGCATCGTCCGCCGGCGCCTCGTAGGGCGGATCGTCCATGTTGTTGGACGGAATGAACGAGAGTAGACGCTGCACATCGTCGACGCCGTCCTGTTCGGTCGGCGCGGCGAAGTGCGCCACGCCCGAGCGGCGTTCGTGCGTATCGGCGCCCCCCAGTTCCTCGTGGGTCACCTCTTCACCGGTGACGGTACGGATCACGTCGGGACCCGTTATATACATCTTGCCCACGTCGCGTACCATCACGATAAAGTCGGTGATGGCCGGCGAATACACGGCCCCACCCGCGCAGGGTCCGGCCACGAGCGAGATCTGCGGCACCACGCCCGACGCGCGCACGTTGCGATAGAAGATATCGGCATAGCCGGCCAGCGAGACGACGCCTTCCTGGATGCGGGCGCCGCCCGAATCGTTGATGCCGACGACGGGACAGCCGACTTTCACGGCGAGGTCCATCACCTTACAGATCTTCTCCGCGAACACTTCGCCGAGCGACCCACCGAACACGCTGAAATCCTGGGAGAATACGGCGACCTTGCGGCCGTCGATCGTGCCGTGCCCCGTCACCACGCCATCGCCAGGGATGCGCCGCGCCGCCATGCCGAAGTCGTCGTTGCGATGCACGGCGTAGCGGTCGAGTTCGACGAACGAGCCTTCGTCGAGGAGGAGGTCGAGGCGTTCGCGTGCGCTCAGCTTGCCCTTGGCGTGCTGGCTTTTCCGCGCCGTTTCTTCCAGGGTCTCCAAAGCTTCGCGGTCGCGTCGCCGCAGCTCTTCGGTGGGCGTCGCCGCCGCCTGCCCCACATCGTCGCCCGTCGCCGCCATGCTCACCCTTCCTTCGTCATCGTCGTCTTGCAAAGGTCAGGATACGCCCTACGGACGGCGCGGCGCAAACCGCGACAACGACCAACTAATGAAGGTTCGCGTCTTGCCGGCGAGGCGCCGAAAAGGAGCGCGGGCGCCGTGCCCGTCCCTGTTGTCCCTATTGGCGACGCCCACGCTCCCTAGACATCTTTTCCCCAGACCTTTGGCGAAGGTCCAGGCCCGTATTGATAAACTGGGAGCGGCGCCGTCACTCGTCGTGGTGCGCTACATAACGACGCGCATCACCTACGGACGCCTCTATCGCGCTCACTCTTTGTTAGACCAATCTTAGGAGGCGCTTGTGGGACTCTACGTTGGCTCTACCGTCATCAATACCGCTGACGTGAAGAAGGCTATAACCTTCTGGACCACCGCGCTGGGATACGTGGTGCGTCACTCGGATGACACGTTCGCGGTGCTGACCGACCCCACGCGTCGATGGTCGAATGTATCCCTCCAGCTTACGGAAGAACCAAAGGTAGGGCGCAACCGCCTCCATCTCGATCTGTATACGCAGGACCAGCAAGGCGAGGTCGCGCGCCTCCAAGGGCTGGGCGCGACGCTGCCGCCATGGGAGTACCCGGAGGGGGGAGACTTTGTCGTGATGGCCGACCCCGACGGCAATGAGTTCTGCGTCATTCAGACCGCTTTCACCCAAGATTAGCGCCGCGCCGCCCTCCCGCTCCCCCTTGTAGCAGTGATGCACGCCCTTATGCTCGCTGGTCGCCTTCGACTCCAGCGCCCCCTTGACTCTCTAGCGCGCCACACGTCTTCTTAGCTTGCTCCGCACTACTGAGCGCCATCCTCACTATCTCGTCTTCGCGATCGTTGTCTTGCTACAGCCGGGATATGCCGCGTGGACAGCCCAAAATAAACCTCAAGGGCCGTAACGTTCCACCGTCTTCTCCGTCAAACATAGTGTTGGGCGCCGAATATCGAGAGGAGGAGACATAGTGAACATGCGAATGGGCCGGTCATGAAGGCGACCGTATCGCTGTCGTCGGATCTTGTGACCGAGGAACAGTCGTCGATGATTGATCCCGAGGCCGCGTTGGTACGTGCCGCGCAAGGGGACCCAGCGGACTTTCTGGCGTTGTACGATCGCTATTTCTCGCGCGTCCACGGCTACGTTCGCGTGCGTATCCGAGACGTAACGATGGCTGAAGATGTAACTAGCCAAGTATTCACGACCGCGCTGGCGCGCATCGGCGGTTTCAAGGCCGAAGGCAGCTTCGGCGGATGGTTGTTTCGCATCGCCCGGAACGCTGTCGCCGACGCGTACCGCACGCGACGGCCCGAACAGGTTGCGGACGAGATGATCCACTCTCTCCCTGACGCCGCTCCCGGTCCCGAAGAACAGGCCTTGTCTGGCGAGCGCGCCCTCAATCTACGCGCCCTGGTGGCGACGTTGCGACCCGAGCAGCAACATCTCCTCGCTCTCCGCTACGGCGCTGGACTGCCGTACGAAGAGATTGGGCAGGCCATTGGTAAGACAGCGGCGACGGCGCGCGTCAGCGTCCATCGCATCCTAGAAGATTTACGCCGGAGGCATCCCTATGACGCATGACGACAACGTGGAGCAGAACGCCGGGCTCGACGCGCTGCTCCACGACTTGCACGATCTCGGGCGCCTTGACGCCCGCGCCAAGACGTTCGGACAAGACCTGGGCGCGCGCCTGCTGTTGCAGGCGCGCCAGCAAACCGCGCAACACGACACACGTGCTCTATCTATGCTGAAGCCCGCCGTCTACTTGCGCGCCCTCCCTCCCCGCTGGCGTCCGCTACGCCCGCGCATTATCTCAGCAGGCGCGGCACTGCTGCTCGCTCTAGGCGGCTTGTCGGCCTATCTGCACGGCCAGGGTCCGACGCCGGTGTCCGCGAAGACGATCCTGTACCACAGCGCTCTGGCTTTACAAGCCGCCGATCCGGGAGAAGTTGCTCACAACGTTAGCCTGGCGCACACGGTGAACGCGCCAGGCGTGGATGCCGGGGTCAGCGGCATCAGCGCGAACACGAACCCCGACGTCACGATCGAGCAATGGACGCAGCGCGACGCGCGCGGCGTCATCACGCGGCAAGACATCAGCTTTACTGATCCGAGGGGTAAGCTGCTCCAGCACACGGTCCAGGATGGTACGTCGCTCAAACTCTACAATGCCCAGATTGGTACGACGGATGTGATGACCGTGACGCCCTCCATCCCACCCCGGAACCCAATGGTCCCTGACCCGTTCGACACAACTAGCCTGCGCCAATTTATTCTCGACGTGCGGGCGGGCACGAATCAGGAGGCGGGGGTCTTGCCGCCACAAACGATCGATGGGCGCGCGGTCTACGTCGTGCAAGTCGTCCGCCATATAATTCTCCCAGTCGGGCAAGTTGACACGGCGACCACGCCGCGCACCTACACCGTTACCCTCTACGTCGATCAAGACACCTATGTCATTCACAAGCTCGAAATAACGGCTGCCAACGCCGCGGGGCGTCTCTTGACCTCAGCGACGGTACAGGTCGTTGTAAACGACCTCGTGCCAGCCTCCACGACGCCCGCGCAGATCTTCTCGCTACGTCCCTTAACCAACGGCCGGCGATAAGAGTTTCTCCAAAGCGATGAGCCCATCGATGCCACGGGGTTGGAGCAGACCCATGCGGGATATGTTCTAGCCCCGTCATTCATGTGGAACGAGCGTTAGGACATGACCACAGTAGGGCTTAGCGACAGCGCGGTCCTATGCTATAGCCGCCAGACCGAACGCACATTGCCGTCGAGCCGCAGGACGTTGTGATGTGCGGCAACGCGGCGACGAACAATCAGGCGTCGTCGAGGATGGCGGCGCCGTGGGCGACGATGGCGAGCTCACGCACGGTGCAGCGGAAACCAGCAGCGGCCGTGACCGCGCGCATGGCCTCCTTCACCACGTCAGTAGACTCGCCGCAGAGGGCCAGGACGGACGGTCCCGAGCCGGACAGAGCAGCTCCATAAGCGCCGGCTTCGCGTGCGGCGGCGATGGCGGCGGGCAGCAGCGGAAACGCGGTCCCCCGCTGGGGCTGGTGCAGTCTATCCTCCATCGCCGTCCCAAGAAGTTTATAGTCTCCCGTGGACAGCGCCGCGACGAGCAGCGCCGAGCGCGCGGTGTTGAAGGCAGCGTCGCCATGAGGCACGGCGCGCGGGAGCGTGGCGCGGCTCTGGTGCGTGGAAATGGAGAGGTCGGGCGTGAGCACGACCGCGCGCAACCCCGGCGGCGGAGGCAGCGGCGCGATGATGGGGCGGCCATTGTCGAGCGCCACGACCACGACGCCGCCATGGAGCGCGGGCGCGAGGTTGTCTCCGTGGTTCTCTATCTCTAAAGCGAATCTGAGGAGGTCGTATGCGTCGAAGGGGCTGCCCGCCGCGTGGTTGGCGGCTACGACCCCGCCGATAATCGCCGCGGCCGACGAACCTAGTCCACCGCCGATCGGAATGGCGTTCTTCATGGTCAGGCGCGCGACGTGCAGCTCAGCGCCCGCGGCGCGCAAGACGCGTTGCGCCGCCCGTAGCGCGAGGTTCCGCTCGTTGCAAGGAAGGCGGTCGCGTCCCTCGCCGTGAACGATCACCTGAGCATGACCATCGCGCGGCGCTGTTTCGAGCGTGAGGATGTCGTAGAGATCGAGGGCGAGCCCCAGGCAATCGAAGCCAGGGCCAAGGTTCGCGCTTGTCGCCGGGGTTTTAACGACCACCCGAGGAGCAAAAGGGTCGCTCATGGCTGGGGCGTCTGTTGCGGCAACTCCGTAATCACCGGAGTCGCTGGCCTGCTCTCCGTCGTTCCACGTGCGCGCGAGAGCGCGGCTTCAATACGCTCTATCTCGTTCTCGACGGCGTCGAGGTCCTGGCAGAATCGCAGCAGAGTGGGCTGGTGAATCTGATTGCGACGGTAGAGGTCGAGGACTTCGCTGGTCAGTGCGTCGCGTCGTGAGCGGCGCGTCAGACGCAGCGTCACCAGGCGGGCCTGCGCCTCGCCCATGAAGCGAACGCGCGCCGCCTCGCGACCCGCCCGGATAATGCCGTCGCGCACCGAGTCCATCAGATCCATACCCGACAGTGTAATCGAGGGCGCCGCGAACAATCCAGCATCGTCCTTCCGGCGCGCGTTGCATCGCGGTGAGGCTTAGCGCCAGCGACGCAGCATGTAGGCGCTGCCAAGCATGAGAGCCGCGCCGCCGCAGACGAGCAGTATGTAAAAACCGACGAGTATATCCATGTGCCGCCATCGTAACAATGAGGCATGAATCCCACATGAACCTAGCCTGGACGCGCCGAAAAGGCGCCCAGGGTTCGTGAAAAGTCGTGCGGGGAGCGCGGGCGCTCGCTGCGCTGCTCGCCCGTCCCAGACCGGACACGGGCGGGAGGCCCGTGCTCCCCGAGTGCGCGTCTTTCCTCCCCTCGTCCTGACTTTTCACGAGCTCTGAAAAGGCGCCGTGTCCTGCAACGCGACTTCCCTGTATTAAGAGAAAGGGAGGCGTGGCTGGTTAGGCGGGCCGGGACTCTGAGGCGGTGCAAGACCAAGGTGCGTGTAGGCCAGATCGGTGGCCATGCGACCGCGCGGTGTGCGCTTGATAAAGCCGAGTTGCAGAAGATAAGGCTCGTACACATCTTCGACCGTGTCGCTCTCCTCGCTCGTCGCCGCCGCGATAGTGTCGAGGCCGACCGGCCCACCGCCGAACTTAGTGATGATAGATCGCAGGATTTTATAGTCCGTGGCGTCCAGGCCGAGATCGTCGATATCGAGCATCGAGAGAGCTGCTCGCGCGACAGGGTAGGTGATCTGACCGTCCGCGCGCACCTGAGCGTAGTCGCGCACCCTCTTGAGCAAACGATTGGCCACGCGCGGCGTGCCGCGCGACCGCCGCGCGATCTCCGCGGCCCCCTCCGGGTCGATCGCTACGCGCAAGATGCCGGCGGAGCGCGTCACGATCTCGATCAGCGCCGTCTCATCGTAGAACTCCAGGTTGTAGTGGACGCCGAAGCGGTCGCGCAGCGGCGCCGAGATGAGTCCGAGACGGGTCGTCGCGCCGATAACCGTGAAGTGCTGGAGGTTCATGCGCAGCGTTCGCGCCGACGGACCCTTGCCGATGATGAAATCGACGGCGAAATCTTCCATGGCCGGGTATAGCGTCTCCTCCGTCACGCGGTTCAGTCGATGTATCTCGTCGACGAACAAGATGTCGCCGTCCTGCTCATTGGTCAGGATAGCCACGAGGTCGCCCGCGTGCTCGAAGGCCGGGCCGGAGGTGGTGCGAATGTTGGCCCCCATCTCCGCCGCGATCACGTTAGCAAGAGAGGTCTTGCCCAGACCGGGCGGCCCGTAGAGGAGGATGTGGTCCAAACCTTCGCCGCGATGTTTCGCCGCGTCGATTAAGATGCGCAGGTTTTCCTTTACCTTCGTCTGACCGATGTACTCGGCCAAACGACGCGGGCGCAGAGAACCCTCGGCGACATCTTCATCTTGGGACTGCGGGGCAATAATACGGTCTTCCATAGGCGAGCCTCATCCTCTCGCCTCTTAGTATACGGTCCGCCCGCGCCACGGCTTTCGCGCTTATAAGACGTGCCTGTTAGCATTGGACCTATGGACGTAGGAATCAATGCACATCTGCTCTCACTCTCACAGGGCTATCGCAACGCCGGCGTCGGACGCTATATCTACTACCTCCTGGCCGAACTAGCCCAGCGCGACGACGGCATACGCTACACCGTCTACAGTCACGACACGCCCTCGGCGGCGGCGGTGAAGCGCGGTCCTGATCTGCGTTACGTCACGACGAGGCTCAACACGGTCGAGCCCAAACGCCGCATCTTCTACGAACAAGTGGTGTTGCCCTGGCTGCTGCCAGGGCGCGTCGATCTGCTGCACGCTCCCGTCAACGTGGTCCCGTTGCTCTCGCCCGTCCCCACCGTGCTCACGATTCATGATCTCGCCTTCCTCGTGAAGCCCGAACGATATCTGCCGGCGAAGCGACGCTATCTGGAGACGTTTACGCGCCTGAGCGTCCGTCGCGCGCTGCATATCATCGCCGACTCGGAAAATACGCGTCAAGACGTTGTGCGCCTGCTCGACGTGGCCCCCGAGCACGTCGCCACGGTCCCACTCGGCGTGAGCCCACACCTGCACCCACCCGACGCGGAGGCTCTGGCTGCGTTCCGCGCACGCCGCCAACTGCCGCAACAGTACCTCTTGTACCTCGGCACGCTGGAACCACGAAAGAACCTCGTGACCTTGCTGCACGCCTACGCGGGCCTGCGTCGTCGCGGCTTAGAGTGGCCCCTCGTGCTCGCCGGCGGCAAGGGCTGGCTCTACGAAGAAGTGTTCGCCGCCGTGAAACAGCTGAACCTCGCCGACCACGTCTACTTCCCCGGCTACGTCAGCCACGAGGAGCAGCCGCTCTGGTACGGCGGCGCCACGATCTTCGTCTATCCCTCGACCTACGAAGGTTTTGGCCTGCCCGTGCTCGAGGCCATGGCTTGCGGCGCCCCCGTGCTGACCTCGACGGCCTCGTCGTTGCCTGAAGCAGCGGGCGACGCCGCGCTGTTGGTCGATTGTACGGACGAAGAGGCGCTGGAAAACGCGCTCGACCGCCTCGCGGGCGACGATGCGCTGCGCGCCGACCTCGTGCGGCGTGGTCTGGCCCGCGCCGCCACGTTCCCGTGGTCGCGCACGGCGGCTGAGACCGCGCGCATCTACGCCAGGGTCGCCGCCAACCTCCACTAAGCGATTCCCGCCTCCTCGACAATGCGGTACGATCTTACGTCAGACCCAAGGACGTGGCCCGCGGTACGTTAGGATAGAGAGTTGCCCGGCGTGGAAGCTGTCGGACAGCTGCCCGACAGCATGCGTGCCTGACAAACCCTGGCCAAAGCTACTGCTCGAACAAAGGCCGTCGCTTTGGGAAATGCTTTGGTATGCTTGAAAAGATAAGATGCCGCGTCGCCGATGACGCGCTGTGTCGCGCTGGCGGAAAGCACGCCAGGCTCCTACATAGCATTCCTTCGGAGGCTTTGTGTCCACACTCGAGGCAACAACACCAACGTCCCGCTCTCGAGTCGCTCGCAAAACCACCACGCTGCGCGGTGTTTTCCCCGCCGTTTCGCTCGGCGTCGACCTCATTCTAATTAACGCAGCGTTTATCCTCGCCTACTGGCTGCGCTACGTCCACCACGTCGGAGGCCCGATCGCCACGAACGCCTACGTTCATCTCGACCGCTGGACAGGATTTGAAGTCTTGGTAAGCGTCATCATACCGATCGTCTTCGCCTTCGAGGGGGTGTACCGTCGGCGCCTCAGCCAGGAGTGGATCGGGGAAGCTTTGGCCGTGGCGCGAGCCGCGACGCTCGGCATGGCCCTGGCCATCATCATCACCTATCTCTTTAAGGAACTGATCGACCAGTACTCACGTCTCGTGCTGATCTTCTCTTGGGTGCTGATCGTCGTTCTCTGCTCTATCGGGCGCGGCATCGTGCGCCACATCATGATGCATCTCCATCGGCGCGGCCTCAACGTGCGCCGCGTCATGGTGGCTGGATCGACGCCTATGAGTAAGATGGTGATGCAGAACCTATCCACGCGCCTCGATCAGGGCTACCATCTGGTCGGCTTTCTGCACGAGCAGGACGCCACGCTGCCCGATTTCGGCCGTTTCCGCAACCTGGGCGCCGTGGGTTCCATCGCCGACGCCGTGGAGCGTCACGCCATCGACGAGGTGGTGATCGCGCTGTCGTCGACGGCGCACGACGACATCAAGGCGATCCGCGACCACTGCGTGCGTCAGAACGTGGCCTTCAAGATCGTGCCGGACCTTTTCGAGATGAGCCTCTCGCGGGTGCGTATGGACGACATCGCTGGAATCCCCCTCATCGATGTGGTCGAGAGCCCGCTGCGCGGGGCCAACGTTCTATTGAAGCGCGCCTTCGATGTCTTCGTCGCCTTGGTCGGCTTACTCGTGCTCTCGCCTCTGCTCCTGCTCGTGGCCCTGGCTGTCCGGCTTGACTCGCCGGGGCCTATCGTCATCGCGCAAACACGCGTCGGACGCGGGGGCCAGCACTTTCCGTTTTTCAAGTTCCGCTCCATGATTTATGGCGCCGAACGGCAGCACGCCGCGATGGAAGCCACCGTGACGAAAGACAAGGGCGCGGTGATGGTCAAGCACAAGAGCGATCCGCGACGAACTCGCGTGGGCCGCGTGATCCGCAAGATCAGCGTCGACGAAGTACCGCAGTTGCTCAACGTGCTGCGCGGCGAGATGAGCTTGATCGGGCCTCGTCCCGCCCTGCCGACGGAGGTTGAGAAGTATGAGACCTGGCACCACACACGCTTCGACGTAACGCCCGGCATGACGGGTCTGTGGCAGGTATCAGGTCGCAGCGACCTCAACTTCGACGAAATGGTCATGATGGATGTCTACTACATCGATAACTGGTCGCTGGCGCTCGATCTCAAGATCCTGCTGCGCACGCCCGGCGCCGTTTTGATGATGCGCGGCGCCTATTAGCGCCCATGCAAGCGCGACCGGCTTGCGTTGTACGGCCCGGACCGTTACACTCGCCTTCGTACCTATCACGACCTCGGGCGAACAATTATTATGTTGAGTAAGAAATAGACGGAGGAAAACGAAAGTCATGGAATTACGACACTACTGGCAGATCCTCGGTCGCCGCGCCAACGTTATCCGCAATACGATGATCGTGGTCGTCTTGCTCTCGGTTGCCTCGGTCGCCTACGCGTTCTATGGCGCCCAGTACAAGGCTCTAGCCGTCTTCGGCGTGCAGATGCTGACGGCCAAATACTCGCCGTCCGCGGTCATTGACGCTCAGGCCGCGGCTAACGGCAACTCGGGCCCCGTCCTTTCCGATCTTGGGGCCTATGCCGGACAGTTCGACTACTTTAAAGCAATCAGCAACGCCCTGACCAAGGCGCCGTACCATCTGGACATGCCCTACAAGAGCATCGCGCAGAACTTGAAAGTGTTTCGCTCGAACGACAGCAATAGTGAGAACATCGAGTGGTACGATTCCAGCGGGAGCAAGGCGACGATGATCGTCGCCGCCGCGACGACGGTCCTGCGCGATTACATCCCTACCTTGCACGCGCAAAAATACCCCACCGCGCCGAAGATCATTACCAACCTCGTCCAACATGCCGACGCCGAGCGGCAGAGCTTTACGAAGCCCATCACGGACATCTTGTTGCGCGTAGCCGCCGGTCTTGCCGCGGCCATCGTGTTGGCCTTCCTGTTCGAGTATCTCGACGATACGATGCACGACGAGAGCGACGTCACGCAGTGGCTTGGCGTGCCCACGCTGTCCGTCATCCCAAGCGGCCGCAGGGCGTTAAGGGCGCGCACGAGCTAACACGTCTCTGGGCCAACGCGACGTTCGGCCAGGATGAGAGGTATCTCCCGCTAAGAAACGGGAGTAGATAGAAGGAGAGTGGAGACATTAATGGCGTTGAGTGAGCAGGTTTCAGTTCAGACGAAGACAGAGGTGGAGGCAGCGCTTACTCCTGCTCAACCGCTCGATCCGGCGATGCACGATCTCCTCGTCTCGTCGTCTCACTGTTCACCGGCGCTGTCTGAGTCGTACCAGACGCTCCGCACTAATATCGAGCTCGCGCTCGGCGCACGGGGTGGGTCCATCATTGCCGTGGCCGCCATCGACGACTCGGCCAACACCGCGCTCGTCGCCGCCAATCTCGCGCTTGTCACGGCAGGCAGCGGCGACCGTACGCTCCTCGTCGACGGCGACGTGCGGTCTCCCTCGCTCGGCAAACTCTTTGGCGGGTCGGAGACCGCCGGTCTGGTGCAACTCCTGCGCGGCGACGTGGCCGATCTACGACAAGCCACGCGTCCGACCTCATTGCCGACGCTGGGCGTCGTTACGACGGGAGAGGGCGGACAACGGCACGGCGGGCTCGATCGCTATGGCGAGGCTGCCACCACCCTGCTGCGCTTCAAGAACGCCTCTGACCGCGTCATCCTACTCCTCGCACCTGTCCTCGCGTCAGCGGATGCGCTACGCCTCGGCGGATCGATCGATGGTCTCGTGCTTGTCGTCGGAGCGGGCCGCACGCGACGCGACAACGCCTCGCGCGCGCGCGCTTTGCTCGACAGGGCGGGCATCCCCGTCCTCGGCGCCGTCATCGCTCCGTAGTCTGGAGGCCGTCAAGCGGGGCGCATGGCAAACGTCGCGCTATTGAAAAGCGGCGCCGGGCAGTACCGTGCAACCAAATAGCTTCCCTCTTCGTCGTACCTAACGTGTAGGGTCTGGGTACGCCCTACCTTCCGTACGTGAGCAACGAGACGGTCTCGACGTGCGCGGTCTGGGGGAACATATCGACGGGCTGCACCGACTGGAGCGTGAAGCCGCCGTCGACGAGCGCGCGCAGATCGCGCGCCAGGCTCGACGCGTCGCAGGACACGTAGGCCAGCGCGCGCGGCGCCAGGCGAATCAAGGCTTGCACGGCCTCGGGACGGCAGCCAACGCGCGGAGGGTCGACGACGACGATATCCGCTTGCTCGTCGAGGGTAGGCAACACATCCTCGGCACGCCCGACGACGAAGGAGATAGAGTCGTCGTCGCGCGCGTTATAGTGCGCGTCTTTAAGCGCGGCAACCGACTCTTCGAGGCCGACGACGCGGCGCACGTCGTCCAGCAGCGCGAGGCCAAAGGTCCCGACGCCACAGTAGAGGTCGAGCAGAACGTCGTCTTTGCGCGGCGCGAGTGCGGTGCGGACGATGTCGATCAACCGTTCGGCCTGCAGCGTGTTGACCTGGAAAAAAGCGGCGGACGACACGCGGTAGCGCCTCCCTAAAACTTCCTCTTCTAACGTCGTCTGACCGCTTTGGTAGGGAAGATCGAGAGATTCCTGCGCTGGGTTGACGAGAAGGTCGCCGCTATTGACGCCCACGCGCACGGCTAATTGATGGCCGGATGCCCGCCTCTGTGAGGACGCCAGGACGGCGTTGATGCGTGGATGGGAGATCAGGCACCCGTCGACGCGCATGAACCGATGACGGAAGGCCGTCGTATAGCCGACCTCGCCTAAGCGGCGTCCAACAGAAAAACGCGCGTGGTTGCGGTATCCATAGCGCAGAGGCGCGGGCAAAGTCTGCTTCACATGGACATCGTCAAAGCCGGCGGCGACAAGGAACCCGAGCACTGTTTCGCGTTTGAAAACGAGTTGCCGCTCGTACGAGACGTGCTGCCATTGGCAACCGCCGCACGAGCCAAAGGCCGGACAAGGTGGAGCGATGCGATTAGGCGACGCTTGCAAGACCCGCATGACGCGGCCGACGAGGTAACCGTCGCGTCTCTCCCATACGTCTATTAGAACGCGCTCGTGGGGGAGACCATAGAATGCCTTAACGGGGAAAGCGCCGTCGATTGTCGCACCTATGCAAGCACCAGATGGATCGACGGTATGTAGCTGAGCCTCGACGACCTCTTCGACAGATTCGATGGACGATCGCCTGCCTCGACGCCCGCATCTAGACGTGGAGGTGCTCCGGTACAGCCATGGCCACGGATGGTTGCATATCGCCGCAACCGCTGTCGTTGCGCATCCATTTCTGGGCCCAGACATCAATCGAGTCGATAATAGTCGCCAGGTCGTGGCCGCGACAGGTCAACTCATACTCGACGTTCGGCGGAATGTCCGAGACCATGCGTCGCGTCACGACTCCATGCGCCTCAAGCGTCTTAAGGCGTTGCGAGAGCGTCTTGGGGTTGACGTCGCGCGCGCCGCCGCTGCGCGAATCCCCGCGTAGAGCGTGCTGAAGCTGGCAGAAGCGTCGCTTGCCGCCGACGAGTTCCTTGACGATTTGCAACGTCCATTTTTGCTCGAGCAGACACATCGTCGCCACAACCGGGCAGAAGCGGCTATCCTCGCTTATCGGCGCCTCTTGAGTGAACATTTGACCACCTACTCGTTCCATAGCCATCAGTTTACCAGCACACTAAAAAAACATCCACGTCAACGTTCCTCTTGCTATTATACATCGTATAGCACTTGATTTAATTTTCCGAACACTGCGATACTACTGGTGCTGGCCGTCCTCTTAGAGCACGATCGTGCCGCCTCGGGCGCGCGACGCGCGTTCGACGACTGGATTAGGCTGGCACGGCGTCTTGGTAAGAGATAGAGTGCATGTAGACTTTGGCTTTACTGGTACAAGTAATCCGTAGGAGGATGAGCTTCGTGGCGAATATCGCGGTTATCTACTACAGCGCGACGGGCAACACGTACGAACTCGCTAAGGCCATCGAAGAAGGCGCGAAGGCGGCTGGCGCGGAAACGCGCCTGCGCAAGGTGCGCGAACTGGCCCCCGACGAAGCCATCGCCTCGAACCAGGGCTGGCAGCAGCACGTTCAGGCCACGGCCAACGTGCAGGAAGCGGCCCTCGACGACCTGGACTGGGCCGACGGCTTCATCTTCGGCACGCCCACGCGCTTCGGGGTGATGTCGGCGCAACTCAAGCAGTTTCTGGACACGGCTGGCCCTCTCTGGTTCCAGGGCAAGCTGGCCAATAAAGCGGTAGCGGCCTTCGTCGGGGCTGGCAACGCGCATGGCGGGCAAGAAACGACTCTCATGACCATCTACAACGTCATGTACCACTGGGGCGCGGTCATCGTTCCTCCCGGCTACACTGATCCGATCACGTATGCAGCCGGCGGCAATCCCTACGGCGTCAGCTACGCCACGCCGCAGTCCGGCGGCATCGAGGCGCCGATCCTCGATGCGGGCCGCTACATGGGCGGGCGGGTCGCGCGCTACGCCGCCGTGATCTCCGCCAACAAGGATCGCTTGACGGCGCAGCAGTAAGGCCTCCGTCGAGACGATGGCGAACGCCGGGACGGGCACGGGACAGTCCGTGTCCGTCCCGGCATTTTCTGTTTATAAATCCCTGGACGCGGCCATAGGGCGATTACACTACAAAGAAAGTGATGCGCCGCGGGGACGCGGTGGTGATGCCGCGACCAGGAGAGTAACGAGATATGATTGCATCCGATCCTTCCTCCATAGAGTCCGCTCGGCGCTACGCCCTGGCGCCGTCGGTCTCACTCGTCGGAACCTATGCCGCGCCCGAAGGCGTGGCCGCCGGCCTCGCGCGCATCAGTCGCGACGCCACGCCCATACCCGACCTCGTGCGTCAGGCCGTCGACGACACAGTGCTGGCCCGTCGCCGCAACGAGAACATCATCTATGCCTACGGCCATTCGTCCATCGCCGAGGGCGCCGTTTTTGGGGTCGCCATTGAGAATATCCCCCGCGCGCTCTCTATCGACCTCGTGGCGCATCGCCTGGCGTCCTACACGCAGCTAAGTTACCGTTACGTGCCGGTGGAAGACGCGCCCGTCCAATTTTTTATGCCGCGAGAGTTTCAGACCGGGCGCCGCCGCGATGTCTTCGAGAGGGCCGTGGAACGCAGTTGGGCCCTGTACGCCCAATTATATGACCGTATGACGGCCTACCTGCTCGAAACAGGCGAGGCCTCAACGCAGGGCGCGGCGCGGCGTCGCGCCACGGAGGACGCACGCTACGTTCTGCCGTTGGCGCAATCGACGCAGGTGGGCATGACGGCCAACGCGCGCACCTGGGGTCTCGTTGTGTCGCGTCTGCTCTCGCATCCGCTCTCGGAAGCCCGTCTGCTTGGAGAACAACTCAAGGCCCTGCTCCAGCCCGTCGCACCCTCGCTCTTCCCCGACAAGTACATCCATGCACTGGCTTATCCTCGCCACGGCCTCGCTGCTCTGGCGGAGACGGCCGCTCGTCTCGTGGAACCGGACGCCTCGCCTCACTCGGTCAAACCAGGCGTCGTTTTGCTAGATGTGGACCCGCGTGGGGAGGAGAAGCTAGCGGCGACGCTGCTGTTCCGCGCGACCACACTCGACGGAGCGGCGCGCGCCGCCCTCGCCGCGCGTCTCTCCCCAGACGAGCGAACCGCACTGGTTCAAGCGGCGCTGCGGGATATCGCGGCCCACGATACGGTCTTGCGGGAGTTCGAAACGCTCGACTATACCCTGGAGATCGTCCACTCCGAGGTCTGCTATCACCAGTTTATCCGTCACCGTATGAGTACGCAGATCGCTCAGACGCGTACCCCCGCGCTCGGCTATACGGTTCCGCCGCTTGTCGAGCAAGCAGGCGTCGCCGCGCTCTACCACGAGGGCATGGCCCTGCTCGAAAACGCCTACGACGCTCTCGGCGGCGACGAGCGCGCCTCGATCGTCTTGGCCAATGGGCATAACCGGCGGACGTTGCTGCATCTGAACGCGCGCGCCCTCATCGAACTCTCGCGTCTGCGCGCCGACCGCCACGCTCAGTGGGAGGTACGCGATCACACCGTCGAGATCGTCAATCAGATTGGCGCGGTGCATCCAGCTGTCGCCTGGGCCTGCGGCGGACGCGACGCGTTCAAGGAAGGTGCGTTGCCCGTTGCTTCGTCTGGCCTCGACTGAGGTCGCCCGGGCGCCCGTGGGCGACAGGCGTCCTTCCCTGTCGCCTCGCCCTACAGCAAGTTAGAAAAGAGCCGCCCTCTTTGTGTTGAGGGCGGCTCTTCGCGCTGCTGCGCGCTCGGTGCGAGTCGAACGCACGACCTTCGGTTCCGCAAACCGATGCTCTATCCACTAAGCTACGAGCGCAGTACGTCCGGCTTTTAAACCGAACTTTGACAGTATAGCAGTTTTTTTCGCCGGTTTAAAGATAGCCGTGCCGTCGTAGATCGAGGGAGCCAAGGGGTTTGAGCGCCGCCGCTTGACCCTTTTTCCACGTCAAGACCGCGTTTGTAAAGAACTGTTCCATCCCAGAGTTTGTCGACATCGCTTCGGTCAAGGGGTACCCTAACAAGCCTGGTCCATAGGTACGGTACAGGTTGAGGAACCCACCATAGACATTGTGACCTGTCGCGGGTATGTAGAGCGCGCCCGCCGCCGACGGCAGCGGAGCGACCGCCCTGCGCAATATGCCTCGTGGCGTCGCTTGCTCCCCTAAGGGCAGGACGCCGACCGTCTGGGAGGCAGGGTTCCACCATAAAGCAACCGAGTCGAAGTACTGCATCGTAAAGCCGTTCTCGACAAACTCATCGGTCAGCGGGTGACCGAGCACGGAAGCACCTCCATGGGCCTCAAAGTAGGCTAGAAAACCAGCGCCGAGACGGTGCCCGGTCGATGGAAAGTACAGCGTGCTCGTCGCGCCAGCCCCTTCCACGATCGTGACCGAGGGTGAGTCGCCGGCTTGCTGCGACGGCGCCCATGTAAAGTCGCCAAGCCCAAAGTTCATGAGGTCGCGCACGTCGGTATGGAGATCGGGCGTGTTGAGCACGGCGCCGATGAGCCAGCGGCCTTGGTGATGGACCGAGACGACCTGGCACAAGCCCGCGTTGCCCGTGTATCCTGGCTTCACGCCATCCGCGCCGGGATACCAGCGCAGGAACCAATTCACATTGGTTAGAACGTAGGCATGATGCGTGGCCGTAGTCATGATAGTCGTGTTCTGGTGAGCGACGATGGCGCGGAACAGCGGGAAGCCCATGGCCGCGCGTGCTAGAACGACTAAATCGCGCGCCGACGCGTATTGACCTGGATCGTCGAGACCGTCGGAATTGACGAAGCGCGTGTGCGTCAGGCCGAGGCGCTGGGCCGTTGCGTTCATGAGCGCGGCAAAGGCGGGAACGGAGCCCGCCATCGCTTTGGCGATAGCGAGGGCGGCGTCATTGCCGGAGGGCAGCAACAAACCATAGAGAAGATCGCGCAGCCTCACGCGTTCTCCCGCGAACAGTCCCATTTTCGACCCCGTCGCCGTACCAAGGTTCTCTTCCTCCTGGTCGACGGTCACGAGGTCGTCTAAACGGTTCGCTCCAAGGGTCAGCACCACGTAGGCCGTCATGATCTTAGTCGTCGAAGCCATAGCGCGCGGTTCATCCGCATTGTCGCTTACCAGCCAGCGGTCAGCGCCCACATCGAGCAGGGCTGCTTCCGAGGCGTAAAACGGAGGCAGGGCATACGCTTTAACGGGATTTGACAGGATAGGGGTGGGCGCATGAACCGCTGCCGCGCCCGGCGCTGACGACGTGGCGCCTCGCACGGGCGTACATGCACCCCATACAACAGCACAGATGAGCGCGGCTCCCCAAAAGCGCCCGTACATCCAGTGAGCGCGGGAACAACCCATGGCTAGAACCTTTCGTCGAGACAACGATTGCGCGCCCTATATCTGCTCTATCGTAATAGACGACTCAGATACACGCAAGAGCGACGACGAACGCAAGCTTAGTCCCTTGGTCTTCCAGGATAAGGCGCCGCCGCGCCGCCGCGCCGTCGCCACGAGGCTGCATGCCGTCAGATCTTGCCGGCGAAGGCCGCGGCGATCGCGCAAAACTCCCACGCTTTGAGAGAACCTCCTCCAACCAGGGCGCCGTCGATATCAGCCTGCGTGGCGAACTCGCTCGCGTTCTCGTCCGTGACGGAACCGCCGTACTGAATGCGTACCGCGCCAGCGATAGCTGGGCCGAACATCTCCCCCACCGTCGCGCGAATCGTCGCGGCCACGTTTTGAGCGATGTCGCCCGTCGCCGCCGCACCCGAACCAATAGCCCAGAGGGGTTCGTAGGCCAGCACCACACTCGTACCGCCATCAAGGTGCAGACCGTCGAGGGCGCCGCGCACCTGAGCGGAGATGAACGTTTGTGTCTCGCCGCGATCGCGCTGTTCACGCTGCTCCCCCACGCAGATGATGGGCGTCATCCCAGCGGCCAGCACCGCGCTCGCCTTGGCGTTGACGTCGGCGTCGGTCTCAAGGTGGTAGTGACGGCGCTCGGAGTGGCCGACTATGACGTAGCGGCAGAAGTCACGCAGCATCGTGCAGGAAATGTCTCCCGTGTAGGCGCCCTTATCGTGAGCGCTGACGTTCTGGGCCCCCACCACGAGGTCGCTTGAAGCTACGGCTTCATAGACGGTGGTCAGGGAGATAAAAGGAGGACAAAGCACGATGTCGAGCACGGCGGTGCAGGTCACGGACGCGGCGATTTCACGCGCCAGTACGCCCGCTTCAGGCACACTCGTGTTCATCTTCCAATTGCCGGCCACGATAGGACGGCGCTGCGTTGTTATATCCTGGCTCGTCGTCGTCGTCGTCGTCAGAGCTCGCTCCTCACTTGTCATGCATCATTACCGTCAGGCGCGTCAGGCCGAACCAGCCTCCTCGTAAACCTGATTCGCCGCGTCGACCAGCTCAGAGTCGCGATAAGGCTTGGCAAAGTAGCGCGTGGCGCCGAGTTGCTCCGCCGCGCGCCGATGCTTCGGGCCACCGCGCGAGGTAATCATAAAAATAGGCAGAACCTGTGCTCCAGGCAGCTGGCGAATGGCGAACAACGTCTCTAAACCGTCCATGCGCGGCATCTCGAAGTCGAGCGTAATCATCGTCGGCAAGCCTTCACGCTTGAGCACGTCGAGCGCCTCCTGCCCGTCGCGCGCGGTCAGCACACGAAACCCGACGTTGTGCAGTGTTCCCGTCAGTGCGACGCGCATGCTCATCGAATCGTCGACGACGAGAGCCGTGGGCGTACGGCTGCTCTCATCAACCTGCACGTCGTGCGCCACCATCATCGGGTGCAGGCCTGCCAACATCTGAGGGAGGTTGATGACGGGGGCGACGGCGCCGTTGGGCATCATGTAGGCGCCCAGCAGCGTGGTGAGCGATCGCAGCAAGACAGGAGGAGCTTTGATCAAAACTTCTTCTTCGTTGAGCACGTCGTCCACGATGACGCCGACGGACCCACCCTCGAACGGCGCTTGAAGGACGTTGACCTCACCGTCTTGCGCGGACGAGTCCCGCTTTCGACCCTCTAGAGAAAGCGAATACAGCGGCAATCGTCGTCTACCATCGAGGCGTGCGACGCGTCCATGCGGCGTGGTCACGATATCCGAGGCTTTTACGAGGTGAAGGGTGCTGATCTGCGCGGCGGGAATCACCATCAGGCAACCCGAGTCACGCACGATCAAACCACGCGTCACCGATAGGCTAAGCGGCAGGCGCATCGTCGTCACGGAACCCTGGCCCACCACGGAACTCACGCTCACGGCGCCGCCCATGCGCAGACACGCCGCGCGCACGGCGTCCATGCCGACGCCGCGTCCGCTTAGATGGCTCACCGTTGCCGCCGTGGAGAAACCGGGAGTAAAGATGAGGTTTGTTTTCTGCTGCGGCGACATGGCGGCGACTTGAGCGGCGTCCGCGACGCCGCGCATCACGGCTGCCGATGCGATACGTTCGGGATCGATTCCCGCGCCGTCATCGCCCACCGCGATGATGATCTGGTTGCCTTCCTGCACCGCCGTCACGGTGATGAGGCCGGTCTCGGGTTTCCCCAAGGCCAGGCGTGCCTCGCGCGCCTCAAGCCCGTGATCGACGGAGTTACGCAGCAGATGCATCAACGGCTCGAACAGCCGGTCGAAGACGTTTTTCTCGACGGACACCACGCCGTCCTGTAGCTGCCAACGAACGCTTTTGCCCGTCGCGCGTGCGGCCTGCCGTACCACGGCGTCCAGGCGCACGCGCATGTTGACGATAGGGATGAGCCGGATGCTCATCAGAGCGCTCTGTATCTCGGCGTTGGAGCGGCTCTCGGCGGCGCGGAGCTGCCAGTGCATCGTGATCGTGTCATGGACGTGCTGCACCAACGCCTGCTGGTCTAGCGCGGCTTCCTGAACCTGTAGAGATAGGCTGTTGAGCACGCTGTAGGCTTCCGACTCTGATTCGTTCACGTCGGTGGGCGCCATCGCGGCGATCTCATCACCAAGTTGGACGGCGGCGGCTTGCAGCCTTGCCGCGTTGTGCCGTGCCTCCTCAGCCGTCTCCATCAACTGGTCGATCATCCCCTGGGATGAGGCCCTGTTTGCCGCAAGCTCCGTCACCTTGGCCACGACGGCTTCGACTTTGGTAAGATCGACGTTGATCGATGCCGGCCCTCGACGACTGGCTCCCGCGCGTTCTTCGCTCTGAACCACGGCGGCGCCCCGCTCGATCTCGGTCGGCGCCCCTGGGGGAACATGGACACTGACTGTTGAGGCCGTCGTCTCGGCGACGCCGCTGTCGAGATGATCGGGCGGCGCCGCGGTGAGCGGTACGGCGCTGTTGATGGAAGGGTTCGGCTCCGTCGCGGGAGCGAGAATGACGGGGGCTGCCGCGGTGGAAGCAGCAGCAGTCGTGGGCTCCGTCGTCGGGAGAAGCGAGGGAGGCTCTGATGACGCCAGGATAAGAGCCGTTGGTTCGCTGCTGGAAAGTTCAGCTTCGACCTCCGGCTTCAGGGGTAGGACGACCTCAGTTTCTAGGGGCGCGGACGCCGCCGGGGATGATGCCGGACCAGTCTCCGGAGCGCGAGCAATAGGCGTGCCCTGCTCGGCTTGAGTTCTTGGGCGTGGATCGATCGCCATCCCAAGCAGGGCGTCGTTCTTCGGGGTCGTGGAGGCGTCTCGTTCGGACGTTTCGACATAATAAGCGGCGTCCGCCGGGCTGGTCGACGCGGGCTGTACGCCAGCCGAAGCCAACAATGCATCTAGGTCGGTATCGGCTTCCTGCTCCTCGAACGACTCATAGGGCGCGCAAAGCGCCTCGAAAGTCGCCGCCAGGTCGCCCAAGGCGTCGTCATCGGCGGCTGATACGTCGCCCTGGATCGCATCGCTAATGGCCCGGCGCAGCAAGGGTTCACAGGCGAAAAAAGCGTCGAGAGAGGCGCGGTCGAGCGGGGCTGTACCGGACGCGATCAAATCAAGCAGGTTTTCAGACGAGTGCGTCAAAAGGACGATCGACTCGAAGCCACACATTTTGGCCCCGCCCTTGAGCGTGTGCATCGAGCGTCGCGTCTCAAGCAGCGCGTCACGATCGCGGATATCTTGCTCTAATTGTTCCAACTCCACGTAGAGCCCGTCGAGCAACTCCGTGCTCTCCTCCGCGAACGCGGCAAGTAGATCGGGGGAGACGTACGGCCTCGGCACGCTGGGCGTCCGCTCGACTGAGGCCGCGACCGGCGCCAGGGCTGAGGAGGGAGCGACGACTAGAGCTTGCTCCTCCTGCTCCTCAGCGTCGATCAACGCCCAATCGTCGTCAGAATCCGACCATAGCGTGGCGAGGGGGCGCCTGGGCCAGATATCCGTCAACGACGCGTCTTCCGCGGGCAAGGCCGTGGTTGTCTCCCGCGTCGACGCGGAAGCAAAGGTAAGAGGGGGATCGTCCCGGATGTCGTCTTGTTCCAACGGGGCGGACGGCGCCGGAACCTCCGCCGCCAGGCCAAGCCCGCGCACCTCCTCGGATGATAATCCAAACAACGCCGCGATGTCGAAATCGTTCTCCTCGTCCGGCGCGTCTCCCGCATCGAGAGGCACGACATCCGGCGTCTCCAGGGATAAACCACTAGGTGTTTCAGAAGACGTTTCTCGACCGGCTGCCGGCGCGGCGTCGCTCGACGAAGAAAAAGCCTCCCCATCGTCGTCCTCGTCGAATAAAGACATAAGCGCCTTGTCTTCGTCTCTGCTGACCGGCGCCGGCGCCGCCGGCTTGTGTTCAGGCAGCGACTGCTCCGGCATGGCCAGGCCAAGCCCGCGCGCTTCCTCAGACGACAGTCCAAAGAGCGCTGCGACATCGACCCTGGGGTCCGCCACGTCGTCGACCGACGACGCGAGTACGTCCGGCGCTAGGTGGTGCTCGAACCGCGGTGGCCATGAAGCAGTCGACACAGGCCCCTCCGCCTCTACGGTGTCGAACAACGCCATCAACGCGACGTCTTCCTGCCCGAGATCCCCCCCCACATCGTTTGCCGATCGCGAGGTCGGCGAGGGCGTCGACGTGGTTACGGACGGCCGTGCGACTAGCGTGTCCGCGGGAGCACGCGTGGACGGTGGCGCCGGCACGTCGTCCAGCTCATCGAAGAATGGAGGTAGCTGGTCCAGTTCGGCAGGCGCCCAGTCCGTCGGGAAACCGCCTTCGAGAGCGCGCGGCGAACGCACTGTCCCCGTGGTGGAACGTGTAGACGAGTCGAGCTGTTGCAACCGCGACGAGATCTTCGCGTTGGGTGGGGTAAGGGGAGACGGTAAATCAGCGCTCGTGGGATTAGGCGGGGGCGGCGAATCTTGCGGCGTGGCCAGCTTAGGAGAGACGTCTTGCAAGGGTCGAGCGGCGTCTTTAGGATTGGAGAGAGCGCTAAGCCGCGTGAAACGCATGAACCGCTGCGCTATGGTTTGTCCGCCCTGGGCGCCGCTGTGCGAGTCTGTAGTGGTCGGCGTCGCGTCGTCCCTACCAGCAGGACCGTTGTCTCGCGGCGCGACGGACGAGGCGCTCGACGGCGACGATTGCAGGCGCCGGCGCGCCGCCGTTGAGTCGTCTAAAAGCGAGATTATCTTGTCGCCCCGCACCTGGAGCGCGGCGTCGCGCTCCTCGTACGAGAGCGGCGGTTGATCTGTGTGCGGGGCGGACGGCGAGGAAGCGCCAGGAGCCTGGGGAGTGGTCTTGGAGCGCGGCGCGTTGAGGCCAAGGCCGCCTGCTTCCTCCGGGCTCAAACCGAAAAGGGCGATTAAATCCACATCATCTTTGTCGTTCATCGTCCACCGCTCCCCTGTCCACCGTGTGTCGTGTCGAGCCGCCATCAATCATGAATGTACGCCGTAGGTCGCGTGTACTTGCCCGCGCGAGCGATGCTTGCACTGTGCTTGCGTCGGCGAGCAACGCGTCCATAGCGGAGCTAAGTTCGCCCAAGGCGACGTTTTGCAACCGCATACCCGTCGCTATATGCTCGCTCATCACCGACACTTGCTGCGCCAGCAGGCGCATCTGCCGCGCAATCTCGGCCACCGTCTCGCCAGAGCCAAGCCGAGATGCTTCTAGGCTCGTATTCGTTGATAGCGTGCGGAGTTGCCGGGCCACTCCGCCGAGCGCCTCGCCCGTTCTGATGCCCTCGGACATACTCGTGGAAAGGCGTGCGGCGCGGTCGCTGATCAATTCCGCTGTGTCTAGAATGACGCGTAGAGCGCGCCCTTCGTCTTCGTCGCCCTGCCCCCTCGCTACAGGAACTCGTGAAGACACGATGTCGGCTTGGAGCGTCTCGTCGTCTCTCATGTGCCATTCCTTGGACTCTTTAACGGTATAGGATAACGATCGTGCGCGCGACGCCTGTCGGCGGCTAGTTTACCGTGAGCGTTGAAACGGAACTGTTTAGTTGATCGGAGACGACTCGGAGATGCGCGGCTGCTTCCGCCGCCGCCGCCGTAATGCGCGAGGTTTCGACCGACACGCCGTTGAGCACTCCCATCATGATAGCGAGTTCGTGCGCCTGACGGGTTTGTTCGACACTGGCGCCCGCGATAAAGCGATTGAGGTCGTCCGCTTCCCGCAGGACGCCGCCGAGGGTCTCGAACGCCGTGGCCGCTGCTCGTGCATCATGCACCCCCCCCTCGACCCGTGTCGAGACGTTCTCAATCGTCTCGACAATGCCGGTCGTCTCACGTTGATTACGCTCCGCGACTTCCTCGATCTGCCTCAGTGCGATCTGCGACTGTGCCGCGAGCGCCTCGATCGAGTCGGCGACGACGCGAAAAACGCCGCTATCCGTGTGACGCGCCGCTTCGATGGCCGCGTTGCCCGCGACGATGTAGAGTTCTTCCGTATTGCGCTGAGCCAGCGAGAGCGCTTGGGCCATCAACTGCGTGCTCTCGCCTAGCGTCTTGACCTGCCGGGCGGCGCGGCGCGCCGTGTCGCTCGTCGTTCTCATCGCCTCATTCAAGCCGGCGACGGCATAGTAACCCTGGCGCATAGCGTCGAGCGCGCGGCCAGAGGCATCCATCGCCGCTTGTGTACGCTGGCTGACGGTCGACGCGGAGGCGGCCAACGCACCGACGCCTTCAGAGCCGCGCGTTAACGAAAGCGCCTGTTTCCGTGCTTCGAGCGACACTTCCTGAACGGTGATAGCGACGTCTTGCGTGCCTCCACTCACCTCGCGCGCGGTGGCTTGAACCTCGCGGACGATCTCGCTGAACTTCTTTAGTAAGGAGGAGACGCTCTCCGCTACCGCGCCGAGCGACCCCTCACCCAGGGTAGGGCGAACGGTGAGGTCTCCGCTCGTCGCGCGCGATAACTCAACGAAAAGCTGAACGATATCGTTTTCAAGCCCGATCCTCTGCGCTTCCAAATCACCGATCAAGCCCCGCGCCCGTGCCGCCAGTGCATCGAAAGCCGCCGCGACCGCGCCCACCTCGTCTCGTGGATCGATCGATGAGGGCACGGAAACGTCCCCTGCTTGCACGCGTTCGATCGTTTTTTTGAGGGTCCCGATAGGCTGCATAATCATGTACGTCAGAATCAAGGCAAAGATGAGGGCCGCGGTGCTGCCGGGGAGCGCCAGCGCTAATCCAGGCAACGCCCGGCGCACCCCAAGCGAATCGGCCAGCAAGGCTGTCGCGAGCGCGGAAAAAACACCGACCAGCACCAAGGAAACGAGCACCCGCAGCCGGAGCGACTGGCCACGAATAGGATGCCCTGGACGGCGAGACTCTATCGTGGCCCCGACCTGGCCGTTGACGGTCGTGTTCGACCCTGCTTGTCGCGGCTGCAAAGGAGTCACGGTCTTCATGCCGCCCGTCTCGTTGGCGGAGAGCGCCGGTATTGCCGCCGCGGGGGACGCCTGTTGTGACGATGATGATGCCTCCAACACGGTGTCTCCTCCCAACTTCCAGGCTACGCTGTAACGGTGAACGGCGCGTTGATCGACGATTCAAGCAAGGCCGTGAGCACGTCCATAAGATCGCCCGCGCGTAAAATCGCGATATCGTTCTCGTCGAGGCGCGCCGTACCCGTCAGCAATGTCGGCAAGAGCGTCGTCCTATCTGTCTCGTGAGACCTACTGGGGGCTAGCGTATCGAAGTACCGAACGCTCGACGCGGCATCGACGAGTAAACCGACGCACAGCTCATCCCGCTGCACGAAGATAAAACGTGTCTCGGTCGTCGGGGTGCTGGCCTCCATGCCGACGAAGGCGCCAAGGTCGACGATAGGTTGCACTGTTCCCTGGACGCTCAACAATCCAAGCAACCACGAGGGCGTGCCAGGAATCGAGCCTGGCGCGGCGTAGCGTTGAATCCACGGCTGCAGCGTGGCATTCGACTCTTGCAACAGACCGTAAAGGCGTCCTCGCAGCGTAAAAACGAGGACGGCCAGTGATTCCGGCGTTTGCCCGACCGTCGCCTCCATCGCCTAGCTCTCCTCGAGAGGTTTATCGTAGGCAGGGTCCATGTACGGACTCGAGCGCAGCCGTCGGGCCACCGATTTGTCTGACAGCATCGCGCGCAGCGCGGTCTTAAGGACATCTTGATCGACGGGTTTGGTTAGATAACGATCGGCGTGGGCGATGCGGCCACGCACCTTATCGACGATGCCGTCGCGACTCGTCAGCATGATGACGGGAGTGTCCTTAAACGGCGAGCGTTTGATGGCCGCGCACACATCCAGACCGTCCATTTTTTTCACGGGCTCGTCGGCAGGCACACCACGAGCGCGGTCCTTCAGATTGACGTCAAGAAGAACCACGTCGGGGCGGACCGTCGCCACCTGCTTGAGCGCCCCTAAGGGATCTTCGGCGAAAACAAGACGATACTCACTCTCCAGCAAACGCTTATAGGCGTATCGAATCGTCGCGCTGTCCTCAACGATTAGAACACAGAACGGAGAATCGTGCATTGTTCCTCCAAATACCAGCAGATACAGAGCGCCATACACGCACCTTGCGTAACGATTATGTCAAAAGATAGTCGATCTTCGCGTGAGCGAGAGAGAAGAGAGCTAATCATCGCGCATTGTATCGTCGTAGCACCATAGGACATTAGGAGAACGGGGCATCATCGTCGTTGCGCGGCGATGGCGGAGGTCAGTGACGCACCCCTTCCTTGCACCGTCTCCACAATGGCCTGACGAGAGGCCTGACGCGTCGCTTCATCCTCACCCAAGCCGTCAGTCCATCCGTGCAAAATCAAGAGCGCGAGCAGGCGCTGCATGGCGTTGACCGCCTCGCGCAACGCGCCGGGACGCGTCGAGGCGGGAATTCGCCCACAGGACTGGAGAAGCTCGTTGACGTTCAGACGATGTTTTTTATCGATGCGCAGATCCCCGGCCACGCCCAATTGAATCTCGATATCGTTGCCCGTCACCATCAACTCGCTCAGCCGCTCGATCAGTTCCGGCAGCTGATGCGCATCGGCGACTCCGGTCAACTCGGTCAACGTATCCAACACGAGATTGACCGCGGCGGCGAGTCGACGCACCCGCTCCTCGGGGGCCATCCCGTTTGTCGTCGCCGTCAACGGCGCGATGCGCGCGAGCAGGTCGTTGAGAGAAAAGTAGAAAGCGCTGCCGTCGTCGGCCGTGTCTAGTGCGTCCGGCGCACCCTCGAGACTAAAGTGTTCCATCTACGCTCACGTCCTCGCGCATCGCCCCGTCTGCTCTATGCTGCTCTATGCTGCTCTACTGGATGTTACTTGATCGAAGACAGGTCGCGCACGAAAGCGTGGGCGTTGTTCCGACTACAATCGTGCAACAAGGAAAACCCGTGACCTCTTATTAGATGAAGAGGAGCCTTGCTGTCTATGACCCGTTTTACCTATTGCCGGACGGCTGAGTGGAAGATACCGTGCTAAGCAAGCAGGAAAAAATGTGGATGCCCGCAACAATGAAATTGGCGCTGTTTCCGCGACGCGGTGTAACGAGAAGAGCGCGCGAACGAGCACGGACGGCAGTGTAGGTGAGAGGATGTCGGTCTCATGATAATTAATCGCGTCCAGTATAGCATCAGCTTACGCGTCCTCGGACATATCCTCGACCAGGAACGTGCGCGCATGGTCACCATCTGCGAGATCGACCAAGGCTTCTTGATGCACTACTTTCCTAAAGGCGACGCCAATCAGGCTCGAACACGGGTTCTACATAGCGCGGAGATAATGGACGCCGAGGATGCGTTAGATCGCCAGTCTCCGCGTAGTGAGAACAAAGGCCGTGGCCGCGGCGGCTTGTTTAACCGCCGCGGAGACCTTCAGAAGTTCCTAAAGACGCATCCGTTGCTCCCTATGGGCTACGAGTCCTTGTTGTATGCACTAGGCCTAAAATTTGATGGCCGAGCTGCCGAGTCCATCGTTTTCGCGGAGACAGCCGACGCTGTTCACGTCGACTACACCATCCCCAAAGCCGACTTCGTGGTGCGCAACGGTGCGCGTCTCATCCTCGACGGACGCCGATCGGATCGCTATACCCGTACTCAGACGGAAGGTCTCGACGAGCAGGCCGAGGCGCAGGCGCGTGAGCGGATCCAACGCGCGACCCAGCACCTGTCCTTCAATCCCCTCGACGCAGCGGCGCATCTTGAGTTGGCCCGCGCGTTCGACGACTACGGAGCGCAACGCGACGCCGAAGATATGTACGTGCGTGTGACCCAACTAGCGCCCCAGCAGTCCGAGGCCTATTACCAACTCGCGCGTCATGCACGCGGCCATGGCGACCGTAAAGGAGCGCTCAAACACCTTCAGCAGGCCGTCACCATCGACAGTGAGGATGGTAGATTCTTACACCTGCTTGGCCGTCTCAACATCGAGCGCGATCATCTCGACTCAGCAGTCGCCGCTCTCGAACGCGCTATCTCCGTCGAACCGTCCAACCCGATGTACCACTACGACTTGAACCGGGCCTACAAAAAACAGGGACGGATGGACGCGGCGCGAACAGCGCTGGCAGGGTTTGATGCACAGCTAGCTCCGGCGCGCATGGCGGCGCTGCAACCTATCGCGCCACCATCGACCACACCCACTACACCTTCCCAAGACATCCGCAACCAAGCTCCAGGCAGACGCTTGAATCGGCGCTTGGGGCAGACGTTGCCCGAGACGGCGCCGCCTACAGCGGGACTTTCGCCCGTGCCAGCGACATCTAACGCAGCTTCGACGGACGTTCCGCTAACTTCATCAGCCTTTCTCTCGCCGTCTGGCACGGATTTCCCAACCTCGGTTGATAAAACGCCTATGTCGGCGGACGACGGATGGTCAGCCTATGCGTCGGCGGAGCAAACGGGGTCTGGACATGAAAGCATCTCTGCGAGCGCCCCGGCTCCTGAATCTGCTCCAATGAAGACGGATGGACGCCTAGCTGCACGTACAACGACAAAAGACGATGCACAGCCCTCCCCGTCACGGACTCCGTTGAGCGACCAAGGGTCCCAGGTAGGCCCAACACTGCCGACGCCGCCTCACCTGCTGCCGGATGCCGAGGGCAGCGTCCGTGTCGACGCCCGAACGCCAGCGGACGACGAGGCTCAGATTGTCGCCGCCGTGGCGCACGTGCGCGACATGGTGAAGGCGGAACCTGGACGCGCCGATCTCCACAGACGTCTCGGCTTCTTGCTGGCCAAGCAAGGCCGCAGCGAGGAAGCAGCTCTAGAATTCCGGCGCGCCGCCGAGGCCGGACGCCGCAACCTCTCGCTGTAACGGCGATGGGGGAGCGAATACGCCACTAGATGGAGAGATGACGATCGCGCGCGATCGTCATCTCTCACCGACGCGACAGCGGCTGGACCACGTACGATGCTCCACGCGCGCCTGCCTCAGAGCCCTTGACGAAGCATCTCGTTGGGCGTCCTGGCCTCCATGTCGCGCGGCTCCTTCAAGCTCTCCATCCCATCCCTAGTCGTCGGTCCATGGACGGACACTTCAGGATGGGCCTCGTCGAGGAACGCGCAATCCTGAACGTGACGCGAGACGCACATATCACTGGTGTAGCCGATGTCGAGGTGAACGCCGCGCAGTCGGCAGCGGAACGAAGAACTGCGTATCTGAACGGCGCGCGACACCGCGCTAATGTAGTGCGGTGAGTCCGGCGACGTAGACAGGTCGGACACTTCGAGATAGCGGCAGACCTGTCTCGCGCCATTCGGGCGCGGCGGGGGAGGCTTGATTGGAGCAGTGGGCCGCACCTGCACCGTCTCCGTTGGCTGAGGCGCCACTTGGTTGATAAGAACAGGACACGTCGCGCAGTCCTCGCGCTTCTGACAGCAAGGCTTGTGGCCCGCCGGCCGCAGGCCCCAGAGCGTCCAGCAGTCCTGCTTGACGAAATACGCGTAACACTCTTCGCACGAGCCGTGCAGGTTGTTATCAGGCGACTGCACGATCTCCCAGCAATGCTGCGCCACGTCGGCGCCTCCGACGACGGGAAGCACGGGCAGAGGTGTCGATCCCCGACTCCAGGACGAAGCGCCTTGCGCTCCCGGCAGCGGCGTTCGATGGCGCATCGGCCCCACCCCACTCTGTCTCGCGTCGTCGCCATTGTACGTCATCAAGTGACCTCGCCTTCATCTACATCCACGAAAGCGTCTTGCCTTCCAGCATTACCTGAGCATCAGCAGTGTACCATGAACACGTTTGGCGGCCTCACGGCGACGCCCCGTGCGCTGCATCTTCAGATTCCCTCATAGGTATCGGTATCATTAAGGGAAAAGGATAGCCGATTTTCGTGGCCACGACGGTTGCGTTGAACGTACATGGAGCGTACATGGCGATGGCCCGCGTCAACGGTTTCGACATTTTCTACGCGGACAGCGGAGTTGGCGCCCCTATCCTCTGGTTACAAGGTCTCGGCGCCGAGCACACGGCCTGGACCGCCCAGATCGCGCGGTTCTCCAGCGAATACCGCTGCATCGCTCCCGACGCACGCGATATAGGACGATCGGAGCGTGCCTCTTCACCCTACACGCTCGGCGACATCGCTGACGATATGGCCGCACTGCTCGAATCTCTGGGGGCGCGGCCCGCCCACGTGGTCGGCCTCTCACTCGGCGGCGCCGTGGCCCAGCATCTGGCCCTCCATCACCCCGACGCCGTGGCCTCGCTCTGCCTCGTCTCGACCTTTGGTCGGCAAGGACCGAAACAGCGCGAACTGCTGTCAGCGTGGCGCGACATCTATCGTCAGGTCGACCGCGTGACCTTCTACCGGCAGGCCAATGCCTGGCTGTTCTCCGATCACTTTTTCGAGCGGTCACGCAACGTGGAGAACGTCCTCCGCTACGTCGCGGAGAGCAAACACCCGCAGGAGCCGGAGGCCTTCACGCGGCAGGTCGAAGCCGCCCTCCAGCACGACCTGCTCGATCGCCTCGGGGGTCTCACCATACCCACTATGATCGTGGTGGGAGAAAACGATCTGTTGGCGCCTCCTCATCTGGCGCGTGAGCTGGCCGCCGCCATACCCAGCGCGCGGCTGGAGATTATGCCCGACGCGGCGCACTCACTCAACCTCGAACGCCAAACCGAGTTCAACCGCCTCGTGCGCGGCTTTCTCGACTCGGTGCATTAAGACCATGACGCTCAATCCGCGCGACACGCGAACGGCTCTGCCTCCAGCGCCTCTGCTGCCTACGCAGGTGCGCAACGTGATCCTTCATCTCCGCCTGCCCATCGAGTTGACCCTGGCGCCTCTCTACCTCTGGGGCGTCTTTGGGGCAGGCGGACGCTTGACCACGGCTACTGTCACGGGGTTCCTCGCCTTACACCTCTTTCTCTACGGGGGAACGACGCTGTTCAACTCGTATTACGACCGCGACGACGGCCCGATCATGGGCATGGAGCATCCGGTGAGCCTGCCGCGATGGGCGCTGCCCTTCTCGCTGGCCTGGCAGGCCGTCGGCGGACTCATCGCGGCGACGGTGAGCCTCCCCTTCGTGCTGTTCTACCTCGCCTACGCCGTGGCAGGAGTTCTCTACTCGCACCCGCGACCGCGCCTCAAGCGCCGGCCCTTCACTAGCGCCCTGCTCGTGCTGGTGTTCCAGGGGCTCGGTGGGTTCGTGGCCGGGTGGTTAGCCTCGACCCGAGCCAGCGTCCCCGTGGATGACGCGCGTTTTCTGGCTATGGGCCTTGTCGCGGCCTGCACCACGCTCGGCCTCTACCCCTTAACGCAGGTCTTTCAGGTGGACGAGGACGCCGCGCGCGGCGACCGCACGCTGGCCATGGTGTTGGGACCATCCGGCTCGTTCATCTTCGCCGTGGGCGCGTTTGCCGTGGCCGCGCCACTCGCGCTCTGGGTCTTGCTGGCGCGGGGCCGCCCCCTCGACGGCGCCCTCATGGCCGTCGGCTACGCCCTGATGGGCGCCGCGACCCTCGTGGTCGGACGCCGGTTCGCTCAGACCTCGCTGATCGTTAACTTCCGTCGATTGGCCGCGCTGCAATACACCGCGTCGGGCGCCTTCGGCCTCTTCATGGTCTTGCAGGTCGTGCGCCTCTGGTGAGGTCGACGACCAACAACAGACCAGCCTTACGTCCGCGCTTGCCTCGCTTCTCCACCAACGTTCGCATGGGGCGCCAAGGAAACGTTGAAGCCGCCACATTTCTATAACACGACGTGCGGCTGGCTGAGCCCCCCCTGATGGGGCGCCCACAAGGTGCTATTGATTGGGTCCCCTGGGACAACGTAAGGTGCGTATGCGGAACTAGAACTATTCATACACAAACAGAAGCGTCTGACGACATGTCCCTGCCCGCCCATACCGGGGATAGCGTGTCTTCTGGAGCGTCCGAAAGGGGATCGCTGTCGTGTCAGCTATTCAGCCTGTTATGCGAGGACGCACACTACAACACTTACCCCTCCTGCTCTGTCTCTGTCTCCTTTCGACGAGCATAGGTATTGGAGCGCCCGGCGATGTCGTTCATGCCACGACCACGCTTGACGTGACTCTCAACACTACAACGACGCGCGGTAGTCTACCGTCGATTGCCTTACGGACGCGTACGACGCCTTCCCTCGTCCTACCCAACGCCTTGGCGAACGCTTCCGTGGTCTCCAGCGTAGGCGCGGCTGTATCCGCACCGTCCGTTCTAGGGACAGCCCCACTCACGAACGCACCTACCTCAACGGCCGCACAGCCGCATTTTTGGGGCTTGCTCAAAGACGACGGGACGCACCTCACCGAAGAACGCGCCGCCGGCATCGGACTTAAAGTCATCCGCATAAGCTGGAAGGATTTTTATCCACACGAGGGCGCGCCCGACCCGACCTATGTCGCCGTCGTCCAAGGACAATTCGATCGACTTCGTACGGCCGGATTCGGCATCATCCTCGAGCTTGGCATTCAGGACACCCCAAGTTGGTTGCATACTACCTATCCTAACGCGAACTACGTCGACCAGTACGCGGATGTCTATAACGGCGCCGGTCAGCCCGACAGCGGCGATGCCAACGCCGTCTTCAATCCCATCGTGCGCGGTCTGATTGCACGCTACATGCACGACGTGTTCGCCGCCTTCGGAACCAACTTTTACGCGGTGCGATTAGGTGGGGGGCATTGGGGTGAATTGACCTACCCCACGGCGTCATACAAGGGTCATACTAACTGTTATTGGGCCTACGACGTCAACGCGGCGATGCAATCTCCAACGCCCGGTTGGAGCCCAGGCCAAGCCTCTCCACATGGTGAGGCGGCTTCGTTCGTCAACTGGTATCTGAACCAGCTGGTCACCTACCAGAACTGGCAAATCACTACCTTACGGCAGAACTACGGCGGCCCAATAACGATGCTTTATCCGGGCTGGGGCATCCGTCCAGGACAGTTGGACCGCGCCATCACAGGAAACCTTGACGGTTCTACCTCATCGGAAATCAACGGGGAAGTCCAGACCGGCACTGACTACGCTCGACAGATTGCCGCCATTACCGACACAAACACCATCGCTTATACGACCTGGCTTGACGCTCCGTTTGGAGATGACGCGAGCGCGAACCCCGATGATTGGCGACCCGTTCACTACCTGGCCAGCTTGGCGGCGGCCCATTACCCCACGCTTCGCGTGGCCGGCGAGAACACGGGACAAGGCTCGGCCGCGCAGTTGCGCTTCGCCATCGCCCAAATGAAAGAGTATGGCCTGACCGGCATGGTCTGGTACCAGGAGTCGGAACTCTACTCCGGGCGCCACGCTGGCATCAACGACTACCGGGACGCGATCGCCGCGGACATCCCCATCGTGTCCCCAACGGCTTCAGCAATCGCTCCAAGCAGCATCCCTACGAGCGACCTCACGGCCACGGCAAGTGCGCCGCCCGCTGCCGCGACGGCGACGACGTATCGCGGCGCCACGACGCCGACGGCCTCGTCAACAGCGCCGACAGGGGCGTTTCGTACACCAAGCGCGACGAGCACTACTCCAAGCGTCCCCACGATCACGAATACACCAACAACAGTTGTTGAGAGGGCAAGCGCTCCACCTAGTCTTCCCGTGCCTGCTAAGACTACGACATCCGTACCTAAGGCGACAAGCCGCGCTTTGCCGCTGCCGGCAACGCCCACCACGCAATCCCCACGCGCCATCGCAGCCGTTGTATGGACGAACACACCGGTTCCCCCGACAACAGCCACGCCTATGCCCCCGACGATTGCAGCCTCGGGAGGTGCGACGTCAACAGCGCCTGCGGGGCCCAAGAGCACGCCAACCACCCTGGCACGTCCACCCCTTACCCCACCTAGCGCCACGAGGTCAGCCGCATATGCAACATCCGTAGCGACCACAACACACCTCCCAACGACGTACAAAAAAGGGCGTCGTAAGAAGCAGCCGCCGTCTCGAGAAAAGCCAGCCCACGCACAGCAGTCGAACGGACTTCGGCGAGTGACGCCCACGTCGCACCCGATAAAGTCGAGATATACGCATCTCTATTCGGTACGAGTCCGCGCGAGAGCCTCTACTGTTCCACTCCGCCCAGCACGAGCGAGGCGTTGACGCCGCCAAAGCCAAATGAGTTTTTCACCAGCCGATTCACGTGTTTGGCCAGAGGGCGGTCGCGCACGTAGTTGAGGTCGCACGAGGGATCGGGCTCGAACAGATTGACCGTCGCGGGTATGACGCCACGCTGGAGCGTCAAAGAGGCGATCACGAGTTCGAGCGCGCCGCTAGCCCCAAGCGAATGCGCGTGCATGCCCTTGGTGCCGCTGACGGGGATACGGTAAGCGTGGTCGCCTAGCGCCAACTTGATGGCGTGCGTCTCGGTCGAGTCGTTGAGGCCGGTCGATGACGCGTGCGCGGCGACGTACTCGATCTCCTCCGGTCGGACGCCGGCCTCGCGCAGCGCCAGCGTGATGGCGCGCGCGGCCTGAAGTCCGTCTGGTCGTGGCGCCGTCATATGGAAACCGTCGCTGGACACCCCAAAGCCGAGCACTTCGCCGTAGATCTGGGCGCCGCGCCGCAGAGCGTGTCCCATTTCTTCGAGCACGAGTATGCCGGCGGCCTCACCCATAACAAAACCGTCCCGATCGCGGTCGAACGGACGCGAGGCCGTCGCGGGGTCGTCGTTACGCGACGACAGAACCTTGATCAGCGCGAAGGCGCCGAAGGTCAACGGCGCCAGCGGCGCCTCCACCCCACCGGCGAGGGCCATGTCGATTTCGTCGCGCTTGATGGCGCGGAAAGCCTCGCCAACGGCGATCGTGCCTGAGGCGCAGCTATTGGCGTTGCCCAAGGCCGGCCCGTAGACCCCGAGATCTATGGCGATATTGGCCGAGCTGGCCCCGCCAAAAACGGCCAGCGCCAACATGGGAGAGACGCGCCGGATGCCGGCGGAGACGAAATCGACGTGCTGCTCCTCGGCGTAGGCGATGCCGCCCAGCGCCGAGCCCACGTACACGCCGATGCGCTCCCGCTCTTCTTTCTCCATGTCCAGTCGCGCGTCGGTGGCGGCGAGACGGGCGGCGGTCAAGCCAAACTGCGAAAAACGATCGAGGCGGCGCGCACGCTTAGCGTCGAGATAGTCGTGCGCATCGTAGTCCATCACCTCGGCGGCGATCTGGGACGAGAACGACGACGCATCGAACCGCGTGATGTGGCGGACGCCCTGGCGGCCTTCCAGGACGGCGCCCCAGATGTCTTCTTTCTGAATACCGATCGGCGACACCGCGCCTACGCCCGTGATGACGACGCGCCGTTCAGTCATCTCGTCGCCATCCCTCGTCTCTACCCGTTCCGCCCGGTCGCATCCTTCATCTCACCGCGTTACGATTCGGCTAACCAATCTCAACGTAGGATACCAGGCGTCGTCTCGTCGGACATGACGATAGGACAGTGTTGTCTACCGCCCCACGTAGTCGCGTGGGACGCGCGGGGCAATACCGCACAAAACCTCGTAGGCGTTCGTCTGCGCGTGCAAGGCGATCTCGTCAGCGCCGATGAACTCATCCCCTTGGGCGCCGATGGCCACGACCTCGTCGCCCTCGGCGATGCCCGGCACATCGGTCAGGTCGAGCACCGTCTGGTCCATGCACACACGGCCGACGATGGGCGCCCGCCGGCCGCGCACCAACATATGCCCCCGATTGGAGAGAAGGCGCGGCAAGCCGTCGCCGTAGCCCAGCGGCACGAGACCTAATAGCGTCTCCCTCCTGGTGATAAACGTATGATTGTAGCTCACGCCGGCGCCGGGCGCGACGGACTCCAGACGCACGAGGCGTGTGGTCAAGCTTAGCACCGCACGCAGACCGCGCCCGAGAGCGCCACTGCCGGCGGGATGGTATCCATACAGGGCGAGGCCAGGGCGCACCACGTCGAAGCGTGCCTCAGGCATCTCCAGCACGCCTCCACTGTTCGCGGCGTGGTGTAGGACATCCGGCACCATACCCAAGGTCGCTAGGCGCTCCAAAAGTGTCTCGTAGAAAAGGAGTTGCGCCGCCGCCGACCCCTCCTCCGGCGTTTCGGACGTGGCCATATGCGTGTACACGCCCTCCAGGCGCAGACCGTCGAGCGCGGCGATCCGCGTGATCTCGGTGAGCGCATTGTCCAGGGGAACGCCAAAGCGATGCAGGCCCGTATCCACCTCGACATGCACGCCCATCGTTTTCCCACGGGCAAGAGCCCTCGACGCGAGACGCGCGGCCATGGCTGACGACCCCATACCCAGAGAGATTCCATAGGTGAGCGCGGCGTCGAACTCCTCCTCGACGGTCGGCGCCACGGCGAGTATCGGCGCATCTATGCCCGCCTGGCGCAACGTGACCCCTTCGTCGACCGTGGCCACGCCCAGCATCATGGCGCCCGCATCGAGGGCGGCACGCGCGATCGGCACGGCGCCATGGCCGTATGCATCGGCCTTGACCACCGCCATCAGCATCGTGCGTGGCCCCACGACCTCACGCAGCACGCCCACGTTGTGGCATAGAGCGTCCAGATCGATCCGTGCCCGCGTCGCTCTCTTACTCGACGGCGACGCGGGCGCGGACAAACCGCTAGCCGGTACGGACATGCACCTACTTCTCCGTCGTCAACACTAGAGTCGCCGGGTACGACGTTTTGCGTCGAGCAGCCTACCAGCCGTTCCGGCGTCGCCGCCAGGAGCAGACCGCGGTTCCGGCTCAGCCTGCTCGACGACCGGAGGCCGCGCTGGCGTTGGGGCGGACGAGGGCGCCGGGGACCTAGCAGGGGTGGACGGGGATACGACCGGAGGCGTCGCCGACCTGAGCGTCGGGGCGACGGCTGGCGGCGCCGGTGTCGTCGTCTTGCCGGGGGTGGAACGCTCCTGACGCGAGGCCCGTTGCGTGCGGAGCGTCGCTAGAGGCGAGGGCGGCGGCGAGGGCGCTGTAGAGGCGAGCGTGAAGCGCGCGGGGCGGCGTGCCGCGGACGTCAACAGCGCTAGAGCCTCGGCGGGACTCACGAGCAAACGGCGCACCGCGACATCGAGCGGCAAGAGCAGCAACGCCAGCACCAGCAGCCACGGCGCCAGCCCGATATCCGCGTCGACCCCGTTCAAGTTAGGGGCGAAAGACAGGCGGGCGGACCGTAAGCTCAGGACAGCGCCCGCTCCAGCTGATGCCATGGCATGGACGTCCGGTGCGTTCAAGCCAAGGTTACGGTACTCCGGCGAGTACGGGACGACAAGCCCGGTTCGCAGGGTGGCGCTAGTCCGGCCGCCCCCTGAGACACGGACGCCCACCAGATAGGCGCCGACGCCTTGCGTTTGAGCATCGCCTTCGTAGACACCAGGGGCCGTCTCCTGAAGGGCGACCGTGCTCGATTGCGTCGGGCCGTCGATCCGCGCGGTCGCGCGTGCGCTGTAGGGCTGGTTCGACGTGACTAGACGCAGGTGCGCCGTCGCCCCATCGAGCGTCGAAGAGAAAGACAGATTGGCGGACGAATCCGCCGGCAAAACCCATGAGACGAGGTTGGACCAGAGCGTATTTCCTCCAGGAGTCGAGAGCAGGTTGGCCGTCCAGCGTCCTTGCGCATCGCTCGTCCACGCCGCGACGCGACCGAGCCCGTACTGCCACTGCGCGAGCAGCGGATCGAGCCCATGGCTCGTGAAATGGGCCAGCACCACCTCGCCAGCTGCTTTAGGAGTCGTGGCGACGTAGCCGCTCAGGCCCACACCCGGTACGCCGTTTAAGATGGGGCTGGTGGAGACGACCTCGGGCACGAAAGGCGTTTCCACCAGTCCCGTGCGCGCGATCTGCTTCGTCTCCTTTAAGAAAATCTGGGGGATCGCCGCGACGTTGTCCGCCTGGTAGTACGTACCTTTGCCCCAACGAGCGATGTCTTTCATCACGCCGTAGTCGGTGGGGCCGCCCGTTCCCGCTCCCGTGGCCACGGTAGACACGGTAATGCCGGCAGCCGTGATCCGCGCGATCAAGGGCTGATAGGCATCCGTCGCATCCCCGTCGCCAACCAAAATGATGTGCTTGACCTTGGCCGGGGCCTGGCTCAGCGTCGTCAACGCCGTCGTCAAGGCCGGCCCGTAGCTCCCAGGGTCGACCGGTTGCATGGCGTTGATCGCTCCGTTAATGCCCCCCTTGTTCCGTACATACTGCAGGGGGACGGACCAACCGTTGTCGTACTCGTTAGTTCCAGCAGCGTTGTTGACCTCTACTTGATCGAGCGGCGTTAGTAATTTGATAACGCCCTCCGCCGCGACCTTCGAGGTGTTGACATTCGTCTGGGTCTCTAAGTCCTCAACAATCAAGGCCACCGCGACCGATGGCGTATCCGCGCGCTGAGGAAGTTTCATACTGACGGGCGAGAGGGCGTCGAGGGCCGTGTCGGTATACCCACCGACGCCGTAGCTCTGCGGTCCACCGACGATCACCAGGCCGCCGCCGCCGCCGACGTAGGCTTTCAAAGGCGATGAGCCGGGATCGACCAACGCGGGGTCGAGTTCGAGGGCCGGGACATCGACCAGCACCACGGCGTCGAAGGTGCTGAGGTACTGGGGCGATGCCTGGATCAATGCCGCCGACTCCTGCACCACGAACGTGTGGCGCAGGCGCAGGCTGGCCGCGACGACGGCGCCCTCACCGGGCGCCCCTTCGGCCACAAGCACGTGCGGCGCGCCCTTCACATTCGTAATCGCCTGGCCCTCGTTGTTCTGCGCGAGCGTATCATTCGACGCATCGAGCACGACTTGGAAACGATGAAAGCCCGGCGTAAGCGGCTTCAGCGACGTCGTCGCCCGCGTGACGCCGACGGGCAGCGTGATGGGTATGCGCTCCAGCACGCGCGCGTCGTCGATGATGCTGAGCGCGGCGGTTTGGGCGATGGTCGAGTTGAGCGTCACGCTCAACGGAACCTTCTCGCCCGCGCGCACGGCGGCGGGAGCCTGTACCGCGACGACCGACGCCTCCGCGCCAGGGGATGAAGACAGGCCGACCACGTCGACGCGGACGTTCTCCGCGCTCAACAGCCGCACGGCGGCCACGGCGTCTCCGGTGGTCTGCCTGCCATCGGTCAACAGCACGACGCGCTTGCGGTAACCCGCGGGGAAAAGCGCGCCCGCAAGGGTTAGGCCAGCGTCGAGGTTGGTCGCGGAACGATCCACGATCGACTCGAAAGGACCGATTGCGTCGAGCGCGCCGACGCCCCGTTCGACGAGGGCGCCCGCGCCCACGACCACGACGCCCGCGACATCGTCGCGCCCTCGCGCGGCAAGCGCCCCTTGGATAAAAGTGGTCTCGGCGTTCCGAACGCCGTCCATCGACGACGAGACATCGACGACGAAAATCACGGCCTGACGATCCACGGGCCTGACCAGAGTGGCCCCGGCAAGCACCAGGACGAGCGAGGTCAAGATGACCAGCCGGAGAGCCAATGAGATAAAGCGCCGTGTACGCGACAGCACACCGTCGTCGCGCCGCCAGAGCACGATGGTCCAGGCGCACAAAAGCAGCGCCAGCGGCGCGGCGAACCAGAAACCCGGCAGCGTCAAAAGGTTGATCCTTACGTCATGCAGCGCCCAAGCCTACGAGCGGGCAGATAGAACGCTGACGTTGCTTGCGACATCCTCGACAATCAAACCAGACACGATGCACCAGACCTCTCCTCCCTCTACCGAGAAAGACGAGTTCGCGCCAGCGCGTCTGGCCTATGTGTATCTTGACGAAGGTTGTGAGTTACGTCAAGCCAGCGCCCTACCCGACGCCAACAGCAACCGCGGCCGCGGCTAGATGGAGTCTCATCCTTTCTTGATGACGGGCAGGACGCGCCGCCAGTTCGCGCGCGCCAACGTGCGCGGGAGGGCGCCGTCCGTCGACGATCTCGCTTATAGCCCGGTCAGAACCTCTGTCGTAAAGTCCACCAGCGCGGCGCCGGCGGCGCCGCGACCGTCTTCCACGAAGTCCACCACACTCGCCAGAACGCGTTCCGCGTGGGCCCTGGAGTTCGAGACGCAACAGACGCCGAGCACAGCACTGTTCCAGACCTCGTTCTCATCCACCTCGGCGACGGCGACGGGAAAGCGGTGGCGGATGCGTTCGACCAGACTCTTCACGACGTGGCGCTTATCTTTAAGAGAATATCCCTCGGCGATGTCAATAGTAATGCGACAGACTCCGACGACCATAGGCTCCATGCTATCACACGCTCAATGGAGCAACCGGACACGTGCTACCATGACCGAAGATGATGTCTCGTATAGCCTGAAGAGAATCCAGCAAGTATTATGTTGAGCGCGAAAGGCGGCAATACGAAGAGAACGATTAGGCGAGCAGCGGCCATTGCCGCGCCGCTCGGGTTTATCCTCTTGCTCGCCGCACTCTACAGCGTGTTTACCACGTACGTGCGCACGACCTCGTTCTACGCGACGTGGTCGGCCCCGCTCAAGTGGGCTTGTGTGCTTATCGGTTTGCTGGCAGCAGTCTACGCCGTCCGCGTCGTCGTGCATACGCTCAACGACCTGCTGGACGAGCGCCTGGGGCGCGCGCGCGGCCGCTCCATCGCCACGATCACCTCGATCGTCCTCTACAGCGTGGCCATTCTCACCGCCATCAACCTAGCGGGGTTCGATCTAAGTGGACTGCTGCTCGGCGGCGCTTTTACCGGCGTCGTGCTCGGCATCGCCGGCCAGACCTCGCTGTCCAACATCATCGCCGGGCTCGTCATTTTGCTCGCCCGACCCTACAGCGTGGGCATGTTCTTGACCGCGCGTGCGGGCTCGTTCGGCGGCGTCGAGTACAGCGGTCAGGTCTGGGACATCTCCCTGTTCTACACCACGCTCAAAATCGCCGAACGCGAGGTGCGTATCCCTAACAGCGCTATGATCGCCGCCGTCGTGGTGCAGCGCCCGCGCCGTGAAGAAATTACTATCCCCATCACTATTCCCCATGCCGCCGCGACCGACGTGCCGGCCTGGCTGGACCGCCTACGACGCGGCGTTACGAAAGCGGCATCCGACGCCAAGCCGCCCATCGTCACCATCGACGCGGTCAACGAGATCGGCTACGTCGTCTCTTTACGCGCTATGGTCGCCGATCCCAGGGAAAGGCGCGCGGTCGAAAGCGTTGTCGCCCGCCTCACCGCTCCTGGCGTCCTGGGCCAAGCCGACCCTGACGCAGCGGCGGAGCAAGAAAAGCTGAAATTACACCAGAAAGAGTGGTCTCCCCATCACCGCCCTTCGGGGCCTAAACAACGAGACAGAGCTGGGAGTGCGGAGGCCTCCCCCGTCCCCGCGTCGTCCTCCAGCGGACAGGCACGTGCGACACACCTGAGAACACGGGTCGCTCGCTTCGCTGCTTACTTATCCTCGCGTCGTCCTCCAGCGAAAGCGCAAAACGCCGCCTTCTTATCTGACCTTATAGCACCTCCAGCTCTACGCTCAGTTATAAGGAGCAACCCCTACTTCCGTGTGGCATACACTACTATGCTTTATGACCTTTGTAAGCACTACTTGCCCCCGAAAGAGCAGTCCTCTTGGGTCAGACATATCCCTGTCCTCACAAAGCTGTTTTCGCTGTATGCCGTGGTGGCGGCGAAATGGCGCTCAGCGCGAATAAAGCGGTCGCGGTAGAAGCTTTCAGGGGGAGGGCGGTGAAGCGAGCACCCCGTGCTCCCAGATTAGCTTTCATATGCCCTGGATCAAGACCTCTCGCGTCTCGACGACGAGGAACGATGAAAGGGCCGGGGAAGCGATGCTTCCCCGGCCCCTCCCGCGCCCCTGTGACGGATATCTAGGTTAGTCGGCTAGTATTCCCGCAAGGGCCTTCTGCGGCGAGACGACGAGCTTGTTGAGCTGGAGGTTGCCGGGGTCGATGCCGCAGGCCAGTCCCACGAGCTGCGAGAGGTGAACGACCGGCATTTTACCCGGGGCGTCGTGCATGCGCCGGCCACGGGGTTGGTAGGCGTCGAGCGAGACGTGGCAGAGGGGACAGGGCGTGACCATGATCTCCGCCTCAGCGTCCTCGGCTTCTTGCAGACGCTTGACCGCCATCTTGGTCGAGGTGTTCTCGTTCACGGTTAGAATGTGGAAGCCGCAGCAGCGCGTCTTGCCGGCGTAGTCCACTGGTGTGCCGCCGAGCGCGGCCACGAGGTTGTCGAACGAGGTCGGGTTGTCCGGGTCCTCGAAACCGGTCTCGTCGACCGGACGCAGCAACTGACAACCGTAGTAGGACGCCACGCGCAGGTCCGTCAGTGGATTGACCACCTGGGCTGAGAGGCGTTCTAGGCCGTAATCGCCTACCAACACCCAGAGCAGGTTCTTCACCTGCGTGTCGCCGTGGTACTGAAGGCCGGTCGGCTCCAAAACCTGGTTGATGCGTTTGCGCAGGTCAGGATTGTCGCGCAGGGCCTTAGCATCTTGGCCGAGGTTCTGCTGGCAGGTAGAGCAGATATTGACGATATCCATGCCCTGCTGCTCGGCCATGGCCAGCGTGCGCGCGTTGAGCGCGATCTGCAGCTCGGGATTCTCGTCGTGGATCACGCCCGCACCGCAGCAGGCCGCCCCGGTCATCTCCCAGAGTTCGATGCCGATCTTCTTGGCCAGCGCCACGGTCGAGTTGTGCAGTTCGGGGCAGGTGCCCTTGGCCACGCAGCCCGTGAAGTAGGCGTACCGTAGTGGCTTTTGTTCAATCATCTTGTTACTTCTTACCCTCCGGGGTATTCGACATGGCGTCGTAGATATGCTTGATGTCGTTAAAGTTGTCGACCTTCTTGTGGAAGACCGGCAGCGGCATCTTACCCTTGGCCGCCATACGGGCGCCCTGGGGCCCAACCTGGATCAACTGGCGGATGTTCGTGTAGCCGATGATCTCTGGGATGAGCGCAGCCTCGTTGAGGCGGCCGCTCTTCTGCACGTTCTTAGTGAACGCGGTAGAGTGACGTGCGCCGACGTTGCCAGTCAAGCCCTCCTGGATAGAGATGCGACGCAGATCGGCGATGGCGTCTGCCGGGTTAACGTGCTTGGGACACTCCATGCAGTTGTAGGCGTGGGCGCAGTCCCACAGGCCGAGGCCGATCAGCTTCTCCAAACGGTCCTTGCGCTTGGTGTCGCGCGGGTCGGTGACGAAGCGGTGCGCCTTAGCCAGAGCAGGCGGCCCGGCGAAGGCGGCGCTAACCTCGGTCACGCCGCAGTCGGAGTAGCAGACGGCGCACTGGATGCAGTTGAGGTCGCGACGCGAGGGCGCGAGTTGCTCCGGGAAAACCCTATACTCTTCCAACTTGCCGGGTATCGTGTTCGGGTCGGGCTGCAAGTACGGCTGCACGTCGCGGTGGTGCTTCCAAAAGGGAGCCATATCGACCACGAGGTCTTTGACCACGCGCATCGTGCGCATCGGCGTGATGCGCAGTTCCTCACGGCCACGCTTCAACTCGCTGAGGATGGGGGTCTTGCAGGTCAGTTTGGAGTAGCCGTTGACGACCATAGAGCACGATCCGCAGATAGCGGAGCGGCACGAGCGCCGGAAGGCCAGCGAGTCGTCGATGTTCTCCTTGATGAAGATGAGACCGTCGAGAATCGTCGCTTCCTCGGACAGATCGAGGTCGTAGCGCTCCAGGTGCGGGGCTGTGTCAATCTCGGGGATAAAGCGCTGGATGGCAAGTGTGCTCCGCATGGCCTAATACGTCCTTTCCGCCGGCTGGAACTTGGTGATGGTGACAGGCGCGAAACCAAGTTGAGGATGCCCGTCGCCGTCCGCCGTAAACGTGGTGTGCTTGAGCCACTTCTCGTCGTCGCGCGCCGTGAAGTCACGCCGCGAGTGTCCGCCGCGGCTCTCCTCGCGCGCCAGAGCGCCCACGCCGATGCACTCGGCGAGGTCGAGCATGTAGCCCAACTCGTAAGCTTCTTGGAGAGCCGTATTGAAGATGCGGCTTTTGTCGTCGACCTGTATGCGCTTGAAGCGTTCGCGCAACTCGCGGATCTGTCCCACGCCGCGCTCCATATCCGCGCCAGTGCGATAGATCTGGAAATTCTCGTTCATGACGTCCTGCATGTCGGCGCGCAGGGCGCCGACGCGCTCGGAGCCGCCGTCGCGCAGCATCGCGTCACGAGACGCACCGGCCTGGCGCAGGGCGTCCGGGGGGAAGTCGGCGAACGGCGCGTTCTTGGACCAAGCGGCGGCGGCGCGGCCGGAGCGACGACCGAAGACGACCGTTTCCAGGAGCGAGTTGCCGCCCAGGCGGTTGGCGCCGTGGACGCTGACGCAGGCTGCCTCACCAGCGGCGTAGAGGCCTTGGATAGGCGTCAGGCCGTCCACGTCGCACTTCACGCCGCCCATGGTGTAGTGGGCGCCCGGCTTGATCGGCACGGGAGCGACCACGGGATCGATGCCGGCAAAGTCGATGGCCAGTTCGCGGATCTGCGGCAGGCGCTCCTCGATCTTGGCCTCGCCCATGTGGCGGAGGTCGAGAAACACGCAGCCGTTGACGCCGCGTCCCGCCGCGATCTCGTCGGCCTCGGCCCGCGACACCACGTCGCGCGAGGCAAGTTCGAGCTTGTTCGGCGCATACCGGGCCATGAAGCGCTCGCCCTCGGAGTTGAGGAGATAGGCGCCCTCACCGCGCGCGCCCTCGGTGATGAGCACGCCGTTGGAGGCCAGCGTGGTGGGATGGAATTGAATGAATTCCATGTCTTCGAGCGGGGCGCCCGCGCGGTACGCCAGGGCCATGCCGTCGCCCGTCGAGATTAGTGCGTTCGTGCTCTTAAAGAACACGCGTCCGGCTCCGCCCGTGGCCAGGATCACGGCCTTGGCCTGGATCTCCATGAACTCGCCGCTGGTCAGGTCCATAGCCACGACGCCGCGACAGACGCCGTCTTTCACGATCAGGTCCGTGACGAAAAACTCTTCGTAAACCTTCACATCGTGCTTCACCAGTTGCTCGTAGAGCGTCTGGAGCAGCACATGGCCCGTGATGTCGGCCACGAAACAGGTGCGCGGCACGCCGGCGCCGCCGAAGGGGCGCGTGGCGATACGCCCGTCGTCCGTGCGGCTAAACAGCGCGCCCATGTGCTCAAGTTCGTAGATGTTCTCGGGGGCGTCCTTGGTCAACACCTGACAAGCGTCCTGATCGCCCAGGTAGTCGCTGCCCTTGACCGTGTCGAACCAGTGGTTCTCCCACGAGTCGTCTTTACCCACCGCCGCGTTGATGCCGCCCTGCGCGGCGCCAGAGTGGCTGCGCATCGGATGCACCTTCGTCAATATCGCCGTGTTGGTCGTCTTACACGACTCGACAGCGGCGCGCATACCAGCCAGGCCTCCCCCAATCACCAGGACATCGTGCTGCAGCATATGGCCCTCCGCCCTCCTAAAATCCACTTCGACAGTAAGCGGTGTGCGTGCCTGGGGCAGGCAAGTACCTCTATGGTACGGATAACAGGTCGATGACGCAACTATTAATGTACTGCTATTCGTCCATGGCGGCTACGATGGCCCGTCCGAACGCGGACGTACTGACTTTCGTCGCGCCCTCCATCTGGCGCTCCAGGTCGTAGGTCACCGTCTTGTGAGCGATGGCCCGCTCCACGCCTTTATAAACGAGTTGCGCCGCCTCGATCCAACCCAGGTACTCCAAGAGCATGGCGCCGGAGAGGATGACCGAGGACGGATTGACCATGTCCTTGCCCGCGTACTTGGGGGCCGTCCCGTGCGTGGCTTCGAAGATGGCGGCGCCGTCGCCGATGTTGGCGCCCGGCGCCATGCCCAGGCCGCCGACCTGCGCGGCGCAGGCGTCGGAGAGGTAGTCGCCGTTGAGGTTAGGCATGGCCAGGACCGAGTACTCGTCCGGGCGCAGCAGAATCTGCTGGAACATGGCGTCGGCGATGCGGTCCTTTATGACGATGCGCCCGACCGGCGCCTTGCCGTCGTAGCGAGAATAGACCTCGTCCTCGGTGATGGTCTGCTCGGCGAACTCCGCCGCGGCAAGCTCGTAGCCCCAGTCGCGAAACGCGCCTTCGGTGAACTTCTGGATGTTGCCTTTATGCACGAACGTCACGCTCGACAACTTGTGCAAAATAGCGTGCTGGATAGCGCGGCGCACCAGGCGCTGAGTGCCAGTGCGCGAGATGGGCTTGATGCCGATGCCGGAGTCAGGCCGCACGGTCTTGCCGAACTCGTCGTGCAAGATGCCGATGAGGCGCTTGGCCTCGGGCGACCCCTCGGCGAACTCGATGCCCATATAGACGTCTTCGGTGTTCTCACGGAAGATCACGACGTCGAGTTTCTCGGGCTGCTTCACCGGGCTGGGCACGCCGGTAAAGTAGCGCACCGGGCGGATACAGGCATAGAGGTCGAAGTGCTGGCGCAGCGCCACGTTAAGTGAGCGGATGCCGCCCCCTACGGGCGTGGTCAACGGACCTTTGATGCCGACAGCGTAATAGCCGAGCGCGTCGAGCGTCACCTCGGGTAGGTAGGAGCCGAAGCGGTCGTTCGCTTCCTCGCCCGCGAAGACCTCCATCCAACGAACAGCCTTCTTACCGTCGAAGGCTTTTTCGACCGCGCGGTCGAAAACAGGCTGGCTGGCAGCCCAGATGTCCGCTCCAATCCCATCGCCGCGGATAAACGGCACGATAGGGTTGTTAGGGACCTGCGGCGCGCCGTCGGCGAAAGTAATGCGTTCTCCATCCGACGGGACGGTCAACCCCTGGAACTCGGGCATAGCAGGCGGCTCCTTCTTCTGCAATACGTGGACGCGCGACATCGACACGAAACAACGCGGGGCGGAGCGTGCGGAGACGCAGGGCCGAGACATCGCCTTTGCCGAAGACGACGGTGAACGAATCCAGTATAACATTGGCCGCCGACAAGACAATTGGACGAACGCCATTCGCACGCGCGTGTTGTACGGGACGTTGAACCGAACTACACTCTTATTAAAGCCTGATGGAGCGCTGCACTAGCGTGAGGTCTATGAAGGTAGAGGGGAAACACGATGTCTACGAGTGAGATGGTCGACCAAGCCCCAGAGTTGTTGGCGATCGAGAAGAAGTATATGGCGCCAGTCCTGGGGCGTTCTTCCAACATCGTCGTCGAACGGGGTCGCGGCAGCTACGTCTGGTCGGTCGACGATCGCCGCTACCTCGACTTCGCCATGGGCATCGCCACGGTCAACACGGGGCATTCCCACCCGCGCGTGCTCGCGGCGGCGACGGCGCAGATAGAGAAGATCGTGCATCCGTCCGCGACCATGGCGCACTATGAGGGTAATATCCGTCTTGCCGAGAAGCTTGCCTCGATCGTGCCTGGCGACCTCGACACTACCTTCTTTACCAACAGTGGGGCCGAAGCAGTCGAGGCCGCCGTCAAACTCGCCCGCTACGTCACGGGCCGCCGCGCCGTCATCGGCTTCCAGGGCGGCTTCCACGGCCGCACCATGGGCGCCCTCTCGCTCACCTCGTCTAAGGTCCACTACCGCGAGGGCTACGAGGGCTTCGTGCCCTCGACGTACATCATGCCCTATCCCTACGCCCAGCGCTGCCAGGTGGGCCACGACTGCGCGGGCGGCTGCCGGGGCGCCTGCACGGATTTTATCGAGCGCCAGTTCGCTCAGGTGATCGATCCGCATCAGGTCGCGGCCATGCTAGTCGAGCCGGTACAGGGTGAAGGCGGCTACATCGTGCCGCCTTCGTGGTACCTGGGCCGGCTGCGCGCGCTCTGCGACCTTTACGGCATTATGCTCCTCGTCGACGAGGTGCAGACGGGCTTCGGGCGGACAGGCAAGTGGTTCGCCTCCGAGCACTGGGGCGTCGTACCGGACGTGCAGATCATGGCCAAGGGCATCGCCTCCGGCTTCCCGCTGGCCGCGATCACGGCCCGCCACGAGGTTATGGAGCGCTGGCCCGCCGGCGCGCACGGCTCGACCTTCGGCGGAAACCCTGTCTCCTGCGCCGCGTCTCTGGCCACGATCGAGGTGATCGAGCAGGAAGGTCTGCGCGAGAACGCGGCCGCGCAGGGCGCCGTCATCATGGAGCGTCTGCGCGCGCTGCAAGTTCGCGTTCCCGCCATCGCCGACGTACGCGGCCTGGGTTTAATGATCGGTATAGAGTTCTCGGACGAGCAGGGCGCTCCCGACGGAGCGCTCTGCGAACGCATCCGCCAGCGCTGCATCGACGACGGACTGCTGCTGCTCTCCTGCGGCTACAAAGAGCAGGTGCTGCGCCTCATCCCCTCTCTCGCCCTGACCGACGAGGAGTTGGATGAAGGACTAGGCATCCTGACCAACGCTGTCCTGGCCTCCCTCTAGACAAGGCGCCCAGCAAGATCGCTTTGCCCAAGGCACACGCGCCCTGGTGCAGTCCTATACTGTAGAGACCATGCCGTACGACACGCGCGAACAGGCGCTGCACATCCTCTATCGCGTCGAAACCGGTCAGGCCTTCGCTACGCGGCTGCTCGATGGAGAGCGCGCCCGCGCCGGCGACGACATGGCCTTTCTCGAACAACTGGTCAAGGGCACGCTCGACTGGCGTGGCCGGCTCGACAGCATCCTCGACGGCGTGGTCAGCGGCGGCAGCGCCCGCCTCACGCCCTGGATCCGCAACATCCTGCGCCTTGCCGCCTACCAGATCCTGTACCTCGACCGTGTGCCGCCGGAGATCGCCGTCCATCAAGCAGTCGAGGCGGCCAAGCGGCACGGCCATCGCGGTACAGCCGGCCTCGTCAACGCGGTGCTCCGTTCGCTCGTGCGTCAGATGCAGGAGGGCGGCCTCACCCGCTTTGCCGCCTCGACCGACGATCCCGCGTCCATCGCGGCGGCCTACAGCCACCCTCAATGGCTTGTCGAGCGCTGGATAAGCCAGATCGGCGTGGCGGAGACGGTCGCGCTCTGCGCGGCGGACAACCATGCCTGGCCTGTCTGCCTGCGCACCAATACGCTGCGCATCAACACGCCCGACCTGCGCGCTTGCCTGGAGACCGAGGGCGTCGCCGTACGCGCTGCCCGGTTTCACGACGACTGTACGCTCGTGGACAAGCTGCCGCGCGGCGTGCGTCTGCATGACCTCGCGGCCTATCAAGAAGGTCTGTTCGCCGTGCAAGACGAGAGTTCAGCCTTTGTGGCGCTCGTGGTAGATCCACAACCCGGCGAGACCGTCGTAGACCTCTGCAGCGCACCAGGAGGCAAGACGATGCACCTCGTGGCGCTGATGAAGAACGAGGGCCGCATCATCGCCGTCGATCCTCACCCCGGAAAGCTGGGGCTAGTCGAGGAGAACGCGGCGCGCCTCGGGGCGACCATCGTGGAGACGCGGGCCGAGGACGGCCGGACTATTACGCTCCTCGAACAAGCCGATAGGGTGCTCGTCGATACGCCGTGCTCTGGGCTCGGCGCATTGGGCCGGCACAGCGATGCACGCTGGAACAAAGCGGCCGACGACCTCGCCGGCCTAGGCGTCCTCCAGCAACAGCTGCTCCATCACGCGGCCTCGCTGGTCAAGCCGGGCGGACGCCTGGTCTATAGCACGTGCAGCATCGACGCCGACGAGAACGAAGGCGCCGTGGCCGCGTTCCTGGAGACGCACCCGGAGTACGTACGACAAGCCGCACCGGCCAGCATCCCGGCGCCCCTGACCATGGACGGGATGTTGCGCACGTGGCCGCAGCGACACGACATGGGCGGGGCGTTCGGCGCGGTCATGATGCGGCGGCGCGCCTCGCCCCTCGACAACTCGCACGACGACGCAACGCCGGACGCCTCGGCGCAAGAAGAGGCGCCAGCGTCACTCTAACTGTAGGGCGGAGGCTACAACCGTCTCGAACGTGTCGCCAAGCAGCGTAGCCAGATACGGCGTCACGGCCCAGAAGGAGGTCAGATCGCGGTACTCGCGCGCCGCGGCCGCGCGCACGGCCGCGGGCAGATCGGCACGTACGGCGCGGATCATGACGTTGCGGGCAGTGTGTTCGCCCGAGACGAACTGGACGACGTCCGTCTTATAGCCCATGATGCGCAAGATGAGCGCGCGCAGCGCATCGGTCAAGATGTCGCCCATACGCTCTGCCAAGATGCCATACCTGTAGATAGGGGCGAAGGGCGCGGGCGCGCTGGCGGCGTCGAGTTGAGCCTGCATGTAATGGTGACAGCACGGCGCGCTGAAGATAGAGCGGCTGTTCCAGCGTATGCCCCCGGCGAGGGCGTCGTCGGTCGCCGTATCGCAGGCATGTAGGGCCAGCACGATGTCCGGCGGCGTCGCGGGCTGATAGTCGGCGATGGGGCTCGCGCTGAACGAGAGCCCTTCCCAGTCCAGCAAGCGGGCTACGTCGACGTGACGGGCGATCAGGTCGTCGCGCACGTCGACGCCCACCATCGTCACGGGCGCCTCGACGACGCCGTTGAGGTAGTGGTAGGCGGCGAAAGTGAGGTACGCGGCGCCGCAGCCGCAATCGACGAGCGAGAGCGGCGCGTGCTGGAGCGTCGTCGGTTGAAGTGATTCTTTCACGAGCTTGAGGAAGTCGTTGATCTGGCGGTGCTTGTCCTGCTTACCTGCTTTGATCGCGCCCTCCGCCGTGGCCACACCGATAGCCTGGAGAAAACGGTCGGGCCGGTCTGTTGGCAGCGCGACCTGCTTGCGCCGGTCGTGGCGCGCGTCAGGCGGGGCGGCCGCTTCATCGTGCGTCGTCTCGTGAACGCGCGGTTTACCGCCGACGCCGTGTGCAACCTGTAGGGTCGCCCCGGTCGTCTCTATAATGATCTGTCGGAAATCGAGGGCGAGAAGTTGGTCCACCATCGCCGGCGCCTGCTTGTGGTCGTAGTTTTTGCTGATGTCGCGCGTGGCGTCGAAATACGAGAACTGCAACATGGGCCGTTCGCGAATGAGCACGGGCCGCACGACGACTTTTTTCCAGCCGGCGCCCGAGCGAGGCGACGGATCGCTGAAGGTCGCTTTGACGAAGGTCGCGCGATCGAGCAGGCGCTCTCGCACGTCTTTTTTGTAACTATCGCTCATGCTCAACCACCGTTTACTATGCCGGCGCCTGGTTGGCCTCACGACGATGGCGCGGAGATAAAAATCCGCGTCGTGGGGCGCCGTTGCGACGCTGCGCCGCCGCGACGATAACCAAAGAACGCGCTCAAGAAAGCGATCCACGTATAGGCCAGGGCGCCGGTCTCACAACAGGGTCAGCCCGCGATTATACAGCATTTCGCCCTAACATTCATGCTATTAACAGCGAAAACCTAGTGTGGTCTTACCGACGTTAAAATCTTGCCGCCGCGTCATCGTTCCGCGTCTGGCGCCTCTATCCCCTCTAGCGCATGTAGGCAGGAGTCATACGTTTGCTATACTAGGCGCAAGTAGTCAGCCGTTCTTACGTGCCGCTCCGAATGACTGTACTCCTCGCGGCGACGTTCACCGGTGTCGACGTCCGCAAAGCCGCGATGCGCCCAAAGGCGAAACGAAGCAGCGGCGCTTCGGAGATCCGCGCGGGCTTTCTCAACGGCGACGGGATGTTTGAACGTGGTGACGGAGAGCCAGCATCCGTCGTGCGTCCTCAAGACCATGTCGTCGCCGGTTAACTTTATACGTAACCGAACGGCGATCCGTTCGTTTAGACCGCGTGCCACAACGTCGTGCGCACCCATAGCGCCACGCGTGGAGACCCAGCACGCATGTTGACCCTGACCGATATCGTGGACAACCTTCTGCCCATCGGAACCCGCCGCATCAATGGGCCGCCGGTCACCTCCGTGCCCATCGTGCGCGTCAGCATCATCGACAGCGAGAACGACGGCCCGATCGTCGATCGCGCCACGTTGGCCATCGTTACGGCCGACGCGGCGAGTGAGGACACCGCCGACGTCCTGTCGACCGCTCCCGCCGCGCTAATCGTGTCCGCCCGGCATCATATGGGCGAGGCGCTCGTCGACTACCCCGTGCTCATGCTGCCGCTGGGCGTGGAACCGCGCCATGTCGCTCAGATCCTGGATCAGCGTCTGCACGAACAGCGCACCAACCTGGCTATGCAGGGCATCGACATCTACCGGCGCTTGGCGGAGATCGCTATCGCCGGTAAAGGGCTCAGCGCCATCGGCGCCTCGGTGGCCGAGCTTCTGGGGCTGTCCATCTCCATCGTCGACGAAGAATGGCGTCCCCTCTACTCCTTCGACGGAGACGGCAGCGAGGCTCCCGACAGCGGCAACGAGATCGCGTGGGGCCTACGCGATCAGCTGCGTCCCATCCTGGACCGTGAGCGGCTAAGCCCCAGCGCGCCGCCCGTCACCCGCCTCGCTCTCCCCGGCGAACCGCATACCTACGTCGTAGCCCCCATCGTCTTACCTGGTGGGCCAGTGGGCTTTATCTGGACCGACGCGTCCACCGGCGACTTAACGCCCCTCGTCGACGTCGCCATCGGCCATGGGGCCACCGTCTGCGCGATAGAAATGGCGCGGCAGCGCGCCGTCTTGGAGGCGCAGTTGCACCTGCGCGGCAACTTCGTGGAAGAGTTGCTGACGGAGGGGTACCGCTCGATCGAGGCGATGCACCAGCGCGCGCGCTTTCTCGGCCACGACGTCGACGGACCACATGTCGTCGCGATCTTCGACATCGACCATTTTTCTCACTACATCGAGGCGCGCCCCGTGAGCGGCGAAGCAGCTATCGTGAAGCTGAAGGAGCGCTTCGCGCGCCTTGTCGCCGATGCGCTGGCCAGTGGAGACTCCGCCCTGCTCTGGCAGCAGAGCGACGCTGTGATCGTGTTGCTCAAAGCAGAGGGCGAACTAACCAGCCCCGATCTGCTTAAGCGCGTCGAGACCGTGCGCGGCATGGTTCAAGCCCGCCTGGCCGGCCCCACGATCTCGGCTGGCGTTGGCCGCGTGTACGGCGATCCCGCGCTGCTGCGTCGCTCCTATGCCGAGGCGCGTGAGGCCGCGCGCATTGGCCTGGCTACCACCGGTACGAGCGTCACGACGCCGTTCGACCGCCTCGGCGTGTTCCGCCTGCTGTTCCGGCTGCGCGAGACGCCCGAGCTTATGGAGTTCTGCGACGAGCTGCTCGGCCCCCTCGAACGCTACGACCGCGCGCGCGGCGCCGACCTCGTCTATACCCTGGAGCGCTACCTCGCCGCCAACTGTAATGTCGCGCGCGCCACGGAGGAACTGCACCTCCACCGCAACGGGTTGCTTTACCGCCTCCAGCGCATCAACGACATTACAAAGGCCGACTTCAACGACGCCCGCCAGCGCCTCTCCTACCACCTGGCCATCCTGGCGCGCTCGCTCGGCTAAAACCTACAACAATGGAATGACTCTGTAGAGCTTCTTAAGTAGATGGCAATAATAGGTGGATAGTGGTATGCTGGATGTCGCGAGACAGTCATACGCGTGGCGCCAACGCGGTGAGGTATAAGGAGGACGTAGCCCAATCTACGCGGCGACGTAACGAAGTTCTCCAAGATTGTGCCTCACGACACCGTCTCCCCTTATAATCGAACACGACGTCGTGTCGGAAAGGAGTCTCTATGAAGCGACCGTCTATTCTTACCGCCATCATCCTCACGGCTCTCGTGTCTGGCGCCGCCGTGCAGAAGGCGGCGCCCAACGCCCGCGCGGCGACAGCGTTCCCCTCCCCCTTCGGCTTCGCCGGAACGCCGCTCACCTCCCCCGACGGCGTTGGCTATACCTTCTACACTGGCAGGGCCTCAACCTTCGACGGCCTAACCCTCGACGCCGACGTCAGCATCCCCGCGGGCGCGCGAGGCCCCCTACCACTCGTGGTCTTTTTCCATGGCTGGAGCATGAGTAAAACGAACTACGAATCGACGACCATCACCAATACGACGACCTATATCTCCCGTTGGAACAACGTCTCGTTCGCCGCGCGCGGTTACGCGGTGCTCAACTACACCATCCGTGGCTTCCACGGCTCCTGTGGTCCCGACGAAGCGCAAAACAACCCCACGGCCTTCGCCACGTGCGCGGGGCACAACTACTGGATCCACGTCGCCGACCCACGTTGGGAGATCCGCGACGCTCAGCAACTAATTGGAACTCTTGTCGACGAGGGCGTGGCCGATCCCAACAAGCTCGGCGTCACCGGCATGTCCTACGGGGGCGGCCACTCCTGGTTCCTGGCCGAACTCAACGACCGCGTCATGAACATGGATGGATCGCTCTCGCCCTGGACGAGCCCCGTTAAGCACACCCCTTTGCACATCGCCGCCGCCGTGCCGCAATGGACGTGGTCCGACCTTTGGAACGCCCTCTACCCCAACGGACGTCCCAACGAGACGAGCACGGGCGACCCCATCGCCTTTGACAGCAACCCCGTGGGCATCCCGATCCAGTCGTACAATGCGGGACTCGACGCCGTCGGCGCGGCTACCGGGAACTACGCCCCAGCAGGAACGGACCCCACGGCGGACCTCACGACGTGGGCGACGCGCCAGCAGGCCGGTTCGCCGTTCGCCGACGACGCCACGACCGACCCTGTCACCCACCAATCGTTGGCGCAGTATCGTATGCGGTCCGTGCTCTACGTCGCCCCGGATGCCGCTGTGCCGATCTACCAAGAGCAGGGCATGACCGACCCGCTGTTCCCGCCCGTGCAGGCGCTCGACATGCGCAACCATGTCTTACGGTACGATCCGAACTACCCGATCACAAGCTACTTCGGCGACATTGGCCACTCCAACGCCAATAATCCCGCCGACGAGTGGGACTACGCCAACGCCGTCGGCAATACCTTCATGGACTACTACCTCAAGGGCATCGGCTCTAAACCAGCCACGGACGTGACGGCGCAGACGACCATCTGTACGGCCGGTCAGACGCGGCAGACCTATACCGCTCCAAGTTGGACGGCGCTGCACGACTCCACGATAACGCTGTCGTCCACACAGGCACAGACGACGAGCAACACCGCGACAAACAGCGAGGGTGCGGCGGTCGATCCTATCGCTCACTCAGGTTGCCTCTCCACGACGGTGGCCGGAGGCGCCGGAATCGCGGCCTGGACCTTCCCTGTCACGACGCCCTACGTCATGATGGGCCAGCCGACAGTGAACATCGACTTCACGACCACGGGCGCCGACGCGGAGATCAACGCACGCCTCTGGGATGTCGCGCCCGACGGTACGACCGAGGTGCTGGTGGGCCGTGAGGCTTATCGCTACATCGGAGCGCCCAACACACCGCAACATATCTCCTATCAGATTGGCGGCAACGCCTGGCAATATCAGGCCGGGCATACCTTGCGCCTTGAAATCCTAGGCAATGACGTCCCCTATCTGCAAGCGGACAACATACCCTCCGTCACCACGGTGACGAACGTGAGCTTGAGCGTCCCGGTGCGCGGGGCAGCAGCGCCATCGCCGTCTCCCGTGACGGCGATCGCGACCGCGACCGCGACCGCGACCGCGACCGCGACCGCGCGGGCCGCCGCCAACACGAGCACTCCGGGGCCGGCAGCAACGGGTACGAGCGTGGTCGCGCCGGCCACGACGAGCACGAGCGTCGTCGTGCCCATGGCGACGAGCACGAACGTCGTCGCGCCCACGACGGCGCCGGCGACGCCAGTCGTCCCCGCGGCTGTGGGCGCGACGCAGACGACCCAGGCGACCGTGATCTCGGCAGCGCCGACTGCGACGGCGATCCCGCCAGCACCGACCGCGACCGGCGCCACGGCGGCTCCCGCCAGCGTGGCGCCTACCAGCGTGGCGCCTACCAGCGCGCCCCCCAGCGCCGTCGTGGCGCCGGTGAGGTTGCCCGTCGTCGTGCGTCTCTGCCCGCGGATCGGGTTGACTATCACGCTTCCGCGCAAGGCGTTGACCGGTCCCTCCATCACACTCGTACAGGGGACGACCGCGCCCTATGCGCGCGTTCCCGTCACACTCACGTTGTCTCAGAGCCTTCCGATCGTGACGAAGCACGGGGCGCACGCCGTGAGGTCCGTGGCGCTCGTTCGCCTCTACCGGCACGACGTGGTCGGCATCGCCTCCTCTCGAGGCCGTTTTAGCCTTTCCCTGCCGCTGGGCTACGCACCTAAGAAGTCGACGAAGATGGTTCTGACAATCAGCGCGGGAACCTGCGCGCCAGTGGTGCGCTCCACTGTCGTCTCCATGTCGCCGCTGCCTACACGAAAGACAAAACTGGTGGCGAAAGCCAAACACTGACCACTCGAGGGGCCACAGCGTGAAGAGAAGAGAGGACGGAGTACCGTCCTCTCTTCTCTTTTTCGATAGAGCGGTGAGAGATAGTCACCCTTTAGTACTGGATCGGCGCCCTCATTGCCTACTGAGATCGAACGCGATTTCAGCCGATAAGGATGTTGAGGGCTGGAGCTGGGTCATGCCGTTTCGTCGGTTATAAATGCTCCTGCTGGTGCTAGGACGGCCTCCTAACGCAGGAGGACGTGACCCTCCAAGTGCTCTCGTAAGGCAGCCATTTAGAGGTAGACGCCGGCGGGCTAGATCGTCAAGATAAAGTCAGCGTGAGTGCATCGCGCCTGGCTTTCGTAGAGATACGATCTCTTTCACCCGGGATGCCTTGTGTGGGGAGCCTTCACGCTAAAGTAGGACTAACATGCCGGTGCGCGCCGCGGCCACGCCCCGGCACGCGATAAAGTAGAAGAAAGTCGGTGCGCTCATGGATGCTCTAGTCAAGTCGCGTGCTCCCGTCATAGGCGTCGCGGACACTATCGAACCTTTAAGCGGCTATCTCCAGGCGATCGGCTATGCGCCGTTGCTTCAGGGCCATGAAGAACTTGCCCTGGCGCAGCGTATCGAGGGAGGCGACCGCTCCGCAGCGCAGGAACTGGCCACGGCGAATCTTCGCCTCGTAGTTAGTATCGCGCGACGCTACATCAACCGCGGCCTGCCGCTCGAAGATCTCATACAAGAAGGCAACATAGGCCTACTTCGCGCGGTCGAGAAGTTCGATTGGACGCGCGGCTACAAATTCTCGACTTATGCGGTCTGGTGGATCCGCCAGGCCGTCGTGCGCGCCATCGACGATAAAGCGCGCCTCGTGCGTCTACCCGCGCATCTGCAACGCACCATAGGCGCACTCGTGCGCACGACACAGCAGATGGGCAGCGACCTCGGACGCGAACCAACCGAGGCGGAACTAGCCGCCGCGCTTGACCTGGACGACGCCGAGGTGCATCGCATCCTACGCGCTGCTCGTCTACCGCTCTCGTTGGAGACGCCTATTGGCGAGTCCGAGGAGGGCATGCTGGGCGATATGCTGGTCGACGATGGGGCTATTCCCGTGGACAAACAAGCTTACCAGCATCTGCTGCGCACCGCCCTGGGCGGCGTGATGGCCGACATGCTCTCGCCGCGCGAACATGAGGTGCTCTCGCTGCGCTTCGGCCTCGGCGACGGTTCGCCGATTACGCTCGACGAGGTCGGCGCCATCCTGGGTCTAACGCGCGAACGCGCCCGCCAGATCGAGAACCGCGCCTTGGGCAAGCTGCGTCAGCCCGCGCTGCGCGCGCTCTTCGCCGCCTAACACCGAAGGAGTAGGATAAGACAAGCAATGAGGGGCGAGCGGTATCCACCGGTCGCCCCTCATTGCTGTGTCGTCGCGCGGGACGACACCTACTCCTGGTAGAGCGGCGTGGAGAGATAGCGTTCGCCCGAGTCCGGCAGCAAGACGACGATCGTCTTACCCGCGTTCTCGGGGCGGTGGGCCACTTCAAGGGCGGCGTGCATGGCCGCACCACAGGAGATGCCGCCAAGGATGCCTTCCTCACGCGCCATGCGCCGCGCCACTTTCATCGAATCGTCATACGACGTGTGCAGCACTTCGTCGAGTACGTCCGTGTCCAGGATCGCCGGGACGAACGGGACGCCGATGCCTTGAATCTTGTGCGGACCAGGCTTGCCGCCTTCGAGCAACTGCGACTCGGCTGGCTCGACGGCGATGATCTTGACGTTTGGCTTGCGGCTCTTGAGCACCTCGCCCACACCCGTGATGGTGCCGCCCGTGCCGACGCCGCCGACAAAGATGTCTACCTCGCCGTCGGTGTCGCTCCAGATCTCTTCCGCCGTGGTCTCGCGGTGGATCTTGGGGTTAGCCGGATTATTAAACTGCTGCGGCATAAAGCCGTCCGCCCCAAGTTCAGCTAAGATGCTCTCCGCCTTACGGATCGCCCCTGGCATACCCTCGGAACCAGGCGTCAACACGAGTTCGGCCCCACGCGCCTTGAGCAGCATACGCCGCTCCACCGACATCGTCTCCGGCATACAGAGGATCAGCTTGTAGCCGCGCGCCGCCGCGACGAACGAGAGCGCGATGCCCGTGTTGCCGCTCGTCGGCTCGACGATGGTCGTCTTGCCAGGCGCAATCAGCCCGTCCTTCTCTGCCTCATTGATCATGCTCACGCCGATGCGGCACTTGACCGAACCCGCTGGGTTGAAATACTCCAGCTTGGCCAACACCGTGGCCGGAGCGCCATCGGTGATACGATTGATCTTAACGAGAGGCGTTCGCCCGATCGTCTCCGACAGGTCGTTGAAAATCCTGCCCATATCTTTGCTCCCTTTATTTATGCCCCGCCCCACATGGAAGGGTGAGGGGGAAACGCGAAGCAGCCCGGCCCGACGCCAGCCCTCCGCACGGTAACCCAAGTTTGTCTATCGGCAAACCGTCCTTATTTCATCATACGCTGAAATATCAACCCTGTCAACACCGACCTGTTAGTCTCTATTATTAGAGCCGACCGGCGCGGACGACGCGCATAAGCGGCGGCGCTACAGCAGCAGAAAGACGTTATGACGCGCGGACAGCACAACACAGTAGTCACAGTTGGGACGGTGACCGCGCAGCGCGGACGCTATGTTTATGGAACTCTTGGTTCTGTCGCTCTCCCTTCCGGCGGGGTAGACGCGCTGCCCGTCATCATCGCCGCGGGCGACGAGGGTCCGGTACTCTGGATAACGGCTAATATCCACGGCAACGAGGTCACAGGTCTGGCCGCGTTGCACGAGTTCTTGACGCCCGACCTGCCGCGCCGTCTGCACGGGACGCTCGTCGTGCTGCCCACACTCAACCCCGCCGGCCTGCGCACGGGACGGCGCCGCGCCTACTACGACGACCAGGATCCCAACCGCCTCTTTCCTCCCAGCGCTGACGCGCACCGGGACGCGGACAACTCCATCCAAACGCCGCATGCCGTGCTGGCCCTAGAGGTCGCCAGGGCCATGGGCGCCTCGGCGGACTACCTGATCGACCTGCACTGCGCCTGGACCCTCTCGTTGCCCTTCACCATCCGTGACCGCGTGCTGTTCCGTGAGGAGTCCGAACGCCCCGCCGCCGAGGCGCTGAGTGGAAGACTCGACACGCTGGCGCGCGCTTTCGGCCTGCCCGTGGTCAACGAGTACCCCGCCAAAACGTACGTCAAACAAGACCTGCACCGCTCGGCGGCGGGCTTCGCGCTCAACGCGCTGCATATCCCGGCCTTCACCGCCGAACTCGGGGCCACGGGCGTGGTGCAGCCGGAGGCCGCCGCCGCCGCCCGTCAAGGCATCGAGAACGTGCTCTTTTCTCTTGGTATGCTGGCGGGCTCACCGCGCCCTCTCGAGGGCGTCTTGAAGCCCGACCCCGGCTACCCTGTCTGCCGCGAGGAGCATCCACGCGCCCCCGCCACCGGCCTCATCACGTATAAAGTGCGCCTGGGCGACGTCGTTCATGCCGGGGATCAGATCGCGGCGCTGCGCGATATCTACGCGCGGCCGCTCAATCCCGGCGTTATCCGCACGGAGCGCGACGGCTGGATCATCGCGCTCTGCGCCGGAATGGTCGTATATCCCAACACCTACCTCTGCGAGATGGCCGTGCGCGACACCGAGCCCCTCGTCATCCCCTACCCCGAGTGACGACATTGCGTTAAAGGCGCACCCTCAGGCTAAAAGCGTGTAGGAAGCGTGCTATCGTCGCCGGCCTGCCGGGTCAGCACGATCATGCCGCGACGAGCGTCGCTCCAGCAAAACACACTCAGCACAGGCAAGGAAGAACTTGCACCAGGCTCTCCCTTTCTCGTGCTCACGCGCCCGAGAGTTCGTGCTCCTGCGTGTGCTAACGTGTGGCAGGATAGGGCCGCGGCGCGGGGCCGGTGTAGCGTGCCGCCGGTCGGATCAGCCTGTTGTCGGCGCGCTGCTCCAGGATGTGTCCCGTCCAACCCGCGACGCGGCTCACGGCGAAGGCTGCCGGCATTAGCTCCGGACGGAAGCCCAGTGCGTCCAGCAGCGGCGCGGTGTAGAACTCGACGTTGGGGTAGAGCTTGCGCTCGCTGAAGTACGGATTCTCCGAGGCAACCTCTTCCACGCGCAGAGCCGTAGCATAGGTCTGGCCCCGGCCCGTCTCATTGGAGAGGGCGTGGGCCAGAGCCTGCAAGTGCTTCGCGCGCGGGTCGCGCGTCTTGTAGATGCGGTGGCCGAAGCCCATCAGGCGGCGCTTCGTCCCGATCAGCGCCCCCACCCAGGAGTCGACGTTCTCAGGCGAACCGATCTCGTCGAGCATCTCCATGGCGCGGCGGTTGGCGCCGCCGTGGGCGTTGCCCTTGAGCGTAGAGATGGCCGCCGTGATCGCGGCATAGGCATCCGCCCCCGTGCCCGTGGCCACGCGCGCGGCGAAGGTCGAGGCATTGAGGCTGTGCTCGGCGAGCAAGATAAGGTAGGCGTCGAGGGCGCGGACCGCCGTCCCCGACGGCGCGGCGCCGTGCAGCATGTAGAGGATGTTGGCGGCGTGGCCCAACTTAGGCCGCGGCGCTAGGGGCTCCTGGCCCCGCGAGCGCCGCTCGTTCGAGGCGAAAGCCACGGCCATGAGCGCGGCAAGGCGGACCCCGATACGCCGCGTGTTCTCCATCGACTCGTCCTCGACCGTGGGGTCTAGCTGCCCCAGGGCGGAGACGGCCGTGCGCAGTGCATCAATCGGCGCGCCGCCCGGCGGCAACGACTGGATAAGGTCGAGCGCGGCTCGATCGCCCTGCGCGGCCGCCAGTTCCGCCGAGAGCGCCGCACGCTCGTCGGAGGTCGGAAGCTCGCCATGGAGCAACAGGTACAGCACGTCCTCAAAGGTCGCCTTGGTCACGAGGTCATCGATGTTGTAGCCCACGAGGTGCAGTGTGCCAGCCGTCCCGTCCACCGCGCCAAGAGTGGTCTCCGCGGCGACGACCGCTTCCAGGCCGCGCGGAGCGCTCTCGTCCTTTTTCGCGACTTGTGCCGGCGCCAGGCCTTCCTTTGTCTCCGCCCCCGTGGTCTGAGTCATCATCTACTCCTCTTCATCGTCGTTCGATGCCGCGTCAGTCCGCGTCTCTCATGCATTATACTTGATTTATATTGATTGACCTTCTCCTTTGCCGCGGGTCGCGGCACGGTACACTGAACGGTCACGACGGTGCGAGAGGTAGTGCAGCTATGGCTATGATGGTCGAGGGCCACGAATTTTACACGACGGACGAGGCGTGCGCGGTGCTCGACGTGAAACCGGCCACGCTTTATGCCTACGTCAGCCGCAACCTGCTTCATAGCTACCGCGAAGGACTCAAGCGTCGCCGCCTCTACCGGCGCAGCGAAGTGGAAGACCTACGCCGCTTGCGCCGGTCGGGCCTCCCCTCAGGTGGAGACGCTCCAGCTTCAACGCTGCCCTCCGCCGAGAGTTGGATCCCCTATACGTAAATGGCCGTTATAGACAACCGCCCTGTTACGCCACCTCGATCGTGGGGCCGGCGTTCGCCTCATCGGCGCGCGTGGTGGTCAGAAAGCGTAGCTCGACCGTCGTACCGCCGCTGTCGTTACGATACAGGTCTAATTGCCCCCGTAGGTCCTGGCTAATCAAGGCATCGACGATGGACAACCCCAGGCCCTTATGGATCTCCGGGTCGAAATCGGGGCGCAGGCCGACGCCGTCGTCCGACACCGCGATGCACGCCGTGGGGCCGACGCATTGGAAGGTGATGGCGACATGGCCGACCGTACGGCCGGCGAAGGCATGGCGCAGTGTATTGGTAAGCACTTCGTTCAAGGCGATGGCCAGCGTGGTGGCCTGCTGCGTGGCCAAGGCGATGCGTTCGCCTTCCACGGTCACGTGGACGCGCCGGTTCGGCGTCCCGCCCTGCACCTCGGCCATCTCGGCTACTTTGCGCGCCACGTCGGCCACCGTAGTCAGCCCCACATCGCCTTGCGAGAGCAGGTCATGCACGGCGGCGATGCTCTGAATGCGCGACTTGCTTTCCTCGAGCACCTGGCGGGCCTCGGGCGCGACAGCATGGCGCAGGCCGAGCGAGAGCAGCGAGGCCACTGTCTGCAGGTTGTTCTTGACGCGGTGATGCAGCTCGGCCAGCAAGATGCTCTTAGTGGCGAGGCCGCGCTGCGCTTCTTCGTAGAGCGCGGCGTTCTCCAACGCGAGGGCCGCTTCGTTGGCGAACGCGGCCACCAGATCGACTTCTTCACGCGTCCAGTTGCGATAGGTGCGCGCGTAGAGGCAGAGCGCGCCGCGGGCGTAGTGCCGCCCCTGGAAGGGGACGAGAAACATCGAGTCGAAGGCGTCTTGCAGCGCGATGTCGTCTCCACCCGGCCCTAGCCGCCGCGCCGAGATGGAGGGCACGCGCACGGGCAGGCCAGTCGCCAGCGCGTGGGCCACGGGTCCGTCGCCGAGCCTGCTCTCCCGCAGCCGGCCCTCGGCGATGCCGTGCGACGAGGCCACGCGCGCCTCGTCGCCGTTCGGCCCGTCCACCACCACGATCAACGAGGCGTCGGCCCCGGCGAGACTGACCGCGCCGCCAGCGATGGAGTCGAGCACGCGCTGCATTTCCAGCGAGGACACGACCATGGCGATAACGCGCCGCAGCCCCGTCAGTTCCTCGACCTTGCGCTGAAGCTGGCGGTCGGCGCGCTCGTAGGAGCGCGCGTTCTCGATGGCCAGCGCCAACTCGCCCGAGACCATCTCTAGGAAAGCGAGGTCGTCGTCCTCGAACTCGCGCGCCGCGACGGTCTGCACGTTCAAGACGCCGATGAGGCGGTCGAGCGAGCGATTGACGATAGGCACGGAGACGATAGAGTGGAAATCGTCTTCGTCCGTCTCCGGCAGATAGTTGGCGCGCGGGTCGCGCCAGATGTCCGCTACCGCCAGCGTGCAACGTTCGCGCGCGGCCCAGCCCGTCACGCCCTCGCCGATGTTCATCCGCGCCGTGCCCACCGCCTCGGGGTTCAAGCCCTGCGAAGCCGCCAGCACCAGCGTGGCCGGTGGATCGAGCAAGTAGATCGAGCAGACATCGGCCACCGAGACGGCGGCCACCACCTGCACGACCGTGGCCAGCATGGCCTTCTCGTCGAGCGTCGAGTTCACGGCGGCGTTGACGCGGTGGAGGGCCGAGAGTTCCGCTTTGCGCAGCGCCAGCGAGTCCTCGGTCTGGCGTATCGCGTCGTACTCACGCCCACGCTTGGCCTCGGCATAGCCCTGCACCAGCGACGAGGCGCCGCGCGACGAGAGACGCGGGTCGGCGTCGATGGCCACGATAAGCGCCTCCCAGGCGTCGAGCATCGTCGTGACCGTGCGGCCGCCCAGCGCCGCGGCGCGGCCCAGCGTGCGCAACGGGTCTTCTAGCGCGCCGGGCTGGGAGGCAGCCAGGGCCTCGCGCAGCTTCAGCGACACGTCCTGGTCCACCATGAAGGGCTGTGCATCGCCGTCAGCGCACGCGGCGTCGATCAGCAGGGCGACGGCGATCGATATAGGATCGATCTCGCGTTCTCGCATCGTCATCTCTCCGTGCTCCGGCCGCCGTCTCGCCCGCGCGGCGTCCAATCAAGTGCGGCTAGAAAACCACCGGCGCCGGCGACGAACAAAACGAAGGGCAGAACTAAGGGCGCGGGCGAGTCCTGACCGTTAAGTTGGTCGGCCATATCGGCGGCGGTGCGCACGTCGCCGCCGTGCAGCGACATGAAGAGGAGGACTCCGGCTACTGTGAGGAAGAAGGAGACCGCCAATAGCGCGCGCCTTTTTTTCATGGGATCGACAAATTTCTTAGAGACCGTCGGCCTCGTTCATCATGTCTTCGATTGCCGCGCGATCGAGGACGATGCGTTGACGTGTGGAGACGCCGTTGTGTGACTCCGTGTAGCTGAGGATAAATCCCGCTTCCATTTCGAGCAACGAGACGAGGGAAGCGCTCTGCTTGTCGCACCAGGCGCCGACCGTACGCATGAAGACCGAATAGCCGTCAGGGCAGAACGGCGGACCGTCCTCCACTAAAACGGGCGGAACGGAGGCGTCGGTCGCCAAGGCGCGTAGATCGTCCAACGGAAAGGTGAAGCCCTCAGCGTGCAGGTCGACTTCTTGAGTGGCCGGTCGCGCCTTGCCGACGAAACCTTCCGCCACTTCGGCGACGAAGATGCCACGGTAGTGTTGCTGGTCGAAATAGCGGCCGATGATCTCCAACGACTGACGATAGGTCAACTTGCCGCTGCTAGCGGACCGTTTCGTTTTCTTATCGTTCTGAGACGCCAACGCCACGCGCGGCCTCCTTGAATCGGTCGTCTCTCACGACACCGATGTGGGACGAGATACTCGACAAAGAATGGTTATGCTGGACGCTGTCATTATAGGGAGTATAGCAAGTTAAGGTCCTACGCTATCCTCTCGAGAAACGTCGCGGATGCTCTCCATAAAAGGCACGCGGGAGCACGGGCGCAGGCGGTTCAGCGCACGAGGCCGAACACGCCGACGGCGAGTTCGATCGCGATGAGGAGAATGACCAGGACTTCGAGCAGCAGCGCGCGCGCGGCCTCGGCCTCGTCGCGCAAAAGCGATGCGGACTCACGCAGCACGGCCAGCGTCTCCGCGATGCCGGTGCGCCAGACCTCGACGCGCAGCACCGTAAGCGCGGCGCCGTAAACGCGGTTCCAATAGACGTCTTCGGTCACCTTTAGCGCGTTCTCCACGCGCGCGCTCGACTCCGAGATGTCGGCGATAAGCGTATGCACCTCGTGCAAGAAGAGCGTCGTCTGGCCGAAGGTCCAGAAGCGCGGACGCCGCACCTGCGCCACACGCGGGGCGACCGCGCTCAATTGCCTTTCTACGGCGTCGTCGTATGAGCGAAAGGCCAGCAACTGCACGTTGGCGAACTCGAGCAGAAAGGCGGCATCCTCGCGCGCCTCTTCTTCGGAGTCGATCACGACCGCACCGTTCCACGTCAGTAGGATCAAATCGTCTTCGTAGTAGCTGAGCGCCGTGGCCAGAGCCGCGGCAGACTCACTCAAGCGCCGCTGTTCGGCCAGGGCCGCGCGCAGCACCGCCGGGTGACGCGCCAGGCGTGAGGCGGCGATGCCCGGTCCCAGCCCATCGATCATAAAGATGGTATAGTCTTCGCCACGCACCACGTCGTTCGGCTTATCGAGAGCCGGAGCGAGCGCCGAGCGGAACTGCGCCAGCACCGCCGCGAAGCGCTCGACGACAGGGGCGGGGGGAGCGGCTCCAAGGGTAAGGATAGGCATGGCCTCCTGCCACGAGCACGGCGCCGGCAGGGGGATAGTGAGACGAAGAGAGAGGATGCCGAGGTCGTAGATGCGCGCGTCCACGCGGCCGCGTACGGTCACGCCGTCGTCCAGGGTGATCGGCTCGTACTCCGCTCGCACCACGACGGGCTGGTTGGGTATCTCGATGGAGCCACCGCGCGTGGTGACCGGCCTCATGCGTTCGCTCGGAGCGGCTACCGCCGCACGGGCGTGTTCGAGGTCGATGGAGTCGCCGAGGTCGTAGAGCTGGTACAGGCGCAGTTCGGCGCGCTGGATAAGGGGAGGTTGATCGTCGCTCACGTCTGTCTATTGTAGTCGACCGGCTGCTCCACTGGCCGAACTACGCTCTGGAGTCGCGCCTCCGTGGCGTGAAGAGCGGCATAAACCGCCGTCGGTACGGGACACAATCGTGCCAGGCACATCTGATGCAAGCGTCCGTCCCTCACGGCGCCAGGCGCCTCTGACACAATCATGGATCGCTTCCTATCCCTACAGGTGTAATGCGAAGCGGCCGCCAAACCGGGTACACTGCACTAGGCCATTCTCATGAGGGCGTAGCTCAGTGGTAGAGCAGCGGACTTTTAATCCGCGGGCCGTGGGTTCGAGCCCCACCGCCCTCACTTGTGGGGCCATGTATAGGGTGCATAAAGCTGCACTATGTCGCACTGCTACATAAATACCGGCTTTGCAGCCCTGTCTATGGCCTCCCACATCACACCAGCCGTCAGCCAGGAGAGCCAGTAGCTAGGACCACTCGCACAGCCTCTAGCGGGGTGACGTATCGGTTGGCATCCACTAGCGGGGCTGTCAGCCTCATGGAACACCCAAGGGAAGCCGCCAACCCACCAGCTAGCAGGCCGTCGGATGTAGGAGCCACGTAGGGTTAGCCAGGGCCGTAAGACCACGACCAGCAGCCAGGGGCCACCGGCCAGAGAGCCAGGAGCGTACCCACGGGCATCACACCGGCCAGCAGGCCCAGAGCCAAGACCCAGGGGAGCCTTCCCAAGGGGCAGCCAGCAGAGCTAGCGACAGCTAGCAGCAGCAGCCAGGGGGCATCACACCGATCAGCAGGCCCAAGGAACCGGCCAGCCGAAGGGCAGGAGGTCACAGTCTTGCCAGGAACCAGGCATAGGCACGAGAGCGGCCCATCGGTCGCCACAGCTGCCAGACACAGAGCTACCAGCCAGCAGGTTTAGAGAGGCCCCAGACAGGGCAGCGGCTAAGACAAGAACGAGCAAGCGGGCAACTTACCGGCGCTGCGAAGGTCCATAGAGGTTCCAGTAGTGTCGAATAATTCGCATGAATTGACGAAAGCGCGGGTACTTATAGCTACAGTATACAAGGGAAAAGAGTAGTAAAATAAGGATTGCATAAATTATATTAAACCACATATTGAATTCTTTTGGAAGAAGCGGGTATTTTGTGGAATAATGAGTATCAGGCCGAAAAGTCGGGGATCAGGCGGCGACCGCGAGGAGCGACGCAGGCGGACGCACAGCCTGCTGCAGGATGAGGGCAGCGAGGGACGGCAGGCGCGCCGCACCGCAGAGGCGATCATAG
>JAABUX010000094.1_pt1 | contig 146961 bp, 126 predicted proteins | sample 5561851 | NCBI WGS metagenome assembly JAABUX01 (sample SAMN10711883, study PRJNA513361) | rock metagenome | isolation source: Antarctica rocks | place: Antarctica: Victoria Land, Richard Nunatak red sandstone | collected 2016-01-03
TCCGCCTGCCCGCGCAACTCATCCCGTCGCGCCTAACCGGGAGGCCTCCGCCCCCCGTCTGGCTCTCCTCCACTCTCCCTATGGTGAGCGGCTACATCTCGCTGCCTGCTTGTAGTCTAAACTCCAGCCTATGACAAAGTCGCGGATATCATTATCGAAGTCCATGCCAGTCCTGTTCCCTCATTACGAACGCTCGTTAAGAAAATGGAGGTTTGAACACGACCTTGCACAAATGACGGATGCCGAGACCCTTAGAGGTCTCGGCATCCGTCATTTTACGCATGAAAAGTGGGTGGACCTGAGCGGGATCGAACCGCTGACCTTCTGAATGCCATTCAGACGCGCTCCCAGCTGCGCCACAGGCCCATTCGACGCGCCGCCCGTGCGTACACGACGCGACCGACGCTTCTTACTTTCGCAGTATAGCAGGAGGCGGAGCGGTTGCGCAAAAAATACGCGTGCGCCGCTCTGGGACCACACCGTCTCCCCCCCTTAGCGACAAATGGAGGGGCACGAATAGCGGGGTGGGGGGGTAAATAGAGGTCGCCCGTTCGACCCCCGGTGACTCTAGCACATTTACTTTATAGAAGTCGCACAACTATTCGCCTAATATCGTTATAAAGCAGGTCCGTGATTGATAACGATGGATGAAATGAAAATGATAAGCAAGCACTCAGTTCTCCGCTTTGTACGCCCTCTCGTCCTCTCGCTCGCCGTCGCCGGCGTCGTCGCTCAGCCGAGCACGCTCTCGTCTACGAGGGCTATCGCCCAGCCTTATCAGGTGACGCTCGGCGCCCAGCGCGCCCATCTTGCCGGCCTGCGTGTGCCGACCACCTCCACGCTCACCATCGTGGCTTCCCCAGCGGCCAAGGCCTTGTCGGCGTCCGCCGGCATTCCTACGACGCCGATCGTCGCGGCGGCCAAGGTTTATATGCTCGAGCTCATCAACGCGGATCGCGCTCGGAACCATCTCGTCGCTATGTCGAGCGCCCCCCTCATTGACACGGTGGCGCAGCAGCGCAGCCAAGATATGATCGCGCGCCACTATTTCTCGCACCAGATCCCTGGAGGGGGTATGGTGTTCGACGTTCTCGACCGGCAGCACGTGAACTATCAGATGGCCGGTGAGAACCTGGCGCTCAACAACTACATCAAGTTCTACTCGATCCAGAAGACGATCGACCACACGAACGTCGACTTGATGAACTCGCCGGAGCACCGCGCGAACCTGCTCCAGCCTTCGTACTCACAGGTCGGCATCGGCATCGCCTTTGACTCGACGACGGGCCACATGATCTTGACCGAGGTGTTCTTACAGCCGTAGAGAACGAGCAGTACAGCGACGAAGAGGGGCGGGCCGCCACGTGACGGCCCGCCCCTCTTCGTCGCTGTCGCGCTGGGCGCTCTATCCGAGCACGGAGACGCCTTGCCCCTCTTAGAGAGGACGCTACACTAAAGCAGTGCATGGCGCTGATTGATGCGCCCCTTCGAGGAGAGTGGATGGCCGACGAGAAAGACGATCTGGATCGCGTGCGCGATGAAAACGATGACGACGACGATGAGAACGACGACGGAGAGAGAGCGGAGAGAGGCGAACAGCTCACCGTCCATCTGGATACGGAGTCTGGCCTATTGGCTTTAATCGTGCCCTCGGAACTGCGACGCTGGGCGGACGACAATTCCTGGTGGACCGAGATCGACAATCTGATCGACGAGGCCAACAACGGCCGCATCGTGCCGATCGAGACCGGACGCGAAGGAGGATACGCCGTGCGTGTCACCTTTGCGTCGCTGAGCGAACGCGAACAACGCTTCGCCGCGCAGTCCGCTTTGTTCTGGTTGCGGATTCCCGAAGACGAAGAGGTGGCGGTCGTTTCGGGCGATGAGCTGTCTTTCCCCGATACGGCGGGCACGGCGTCGTTCTGGGCGTCTCCCGGCGCGTATCGGGTCATCGTCACGCGTCTGCGCTGGACGCAGGAGGAGGACGACTCTTACGAAGATGCCTTACCTGATTATGTCGTGCGGCTGCTGCCGCTTAGCCCTGGTGAGGCCACGCCTGACATTCAGGACATCCCCGATCTCGCTCTTGAAGACGACTAGGCGCCTACCACGGGCCGGCGGCACACGATGTCCCGTATGACCGTATAACGCGGCGGCTCCGTTGCTGTCGCCTCGCCTCGCCTCTCGCGCCAAGCGCCGTCTTAGCCGCCCTACCGTTCAGCAAGGAAGACGCCTTCATGCAGACTACTCGTTCGCCGCGCTCGATCGTCTTCTCGTGCGCGGCCTTCTTGGCGCCGTTCATGTTTCTGGACCTCGCGGGACAACCGTGGAGCCTAGTTTCCCATGCTGTCGCGCCGCGCACCCTCGAAGTCGCGCGTAGGGCGGCGCTCAAGACGAGTCTCAGGGCCGACGGCGTCCCGACCGCGACCGCCTCGTCCTCTCCCCCTCTATTCGTTGGATCGAGCACCACGACGCCCACGATCACGACGAGCGTCGTCGCCACGCCCACGATCGCGACGAGCGTCGTCGCCACGCCCACGATCGCGGCGGCGAGCGCTCCGTCGTCGACCACGGCGCCCTCGCCGAGCCCGACGCCGCCCGTTTCCGTCGCGACGCCGGCGCCGCGCGGATGCCTCGTCGCGGTGCTGGACCTCCACGCACGTGAGCCACACCTTGGGTCCAATCCATGGCCGGAGATCAGTGTTAGGGGGCTGCGCGACGTAGGCGGCGAGGGGTCGGCTGCGTCTTCGCGCGCACCGCTGACCTATGCCGACGGCACGCGGATAGCCCTCACGGCGGCGCCTATCTATCAATTGCTGACGTGTCGTCGCTCTGCATTGCTAGAGGCCAAAGGCGTGGTTCTCTCTGGCCGCTCACATCCCGCTGGACATCAGTCAATCGATCTACGCGGCATGCGCTTTGTTTTAAAGCTCACCTCGACGCCCGGGGCACGGACATACATCATGCGGCTGAGCATCTCACTCATACACTACGATCGTACGACCACCGGCTTATCCGGGACGCTTTTCGTCACAGCGTAGCGTTCGTTCAGCCCGTTGCCTCTCCGCTTTTTCTCTCGCTCTCGTCTTGAATGAGCTTGAGGAAGAGGCGCCGACCACCAAGTGCTTCGGCGAAGCCATCGTAGTACCGCACGTTGAAGATTAAGCTGCAAGCCGCGTAGGCCAGGCCGCCGCCGCCACGCGCGCCAAGAAGGCGTGCGAAGACGCCGAGAACGGAACAAGAGAGAGCGGCGATGGGTGGGCGTCCAACGCAGAGCAGCACCAACGCTCGGATCAGCACGTTGCGCTCGTAAAATTCGTGCGCCACAAGAGGCGCCATCCAGGGACGCCCCGCCCGCGTCATCGCCACATCGGCGGCGCCGTAGGCGGAGGGGATGCGCAACCACGACTCAAAAGAGCGCTGGATGTAGTGCCAACCACGGGCCTCGGGCAGAAACACGAAGTGCAGCCCTCTTTCGCTTAGGCGGTGCGCCAATTCGACGTCCTCGGCGCGCTTGAACGCCGCGTTGAACCCCCCGGCGGCCACGATGTGTTGCTTAAGCACTGAGGCGTTGCCCGTGTAAAACTGGCGATGCGTCGGAGCCCAGCGTTGCGCCGTCATATCGTCGTACTGGCGCAGCAGTTGCTGCTCCTCCCACTGCGCCCACAAGCTGAGACGCACGTCGTCCGGCGGCAGCATCGGCCCGATAGCGACGCGCGCGTCCTGTCCCTCCTGCGCCGTAAGGTGGGCTTCTAACCACGTGTCGCTTGGGACGACGTCGTCGTCGAGAAAAACGATTAGTGGAGCGTTCGCCTCGGCCACGCCTCGATCGCGCGCCGCCGCCGGCCCGCTGTTCGCCTGCTCCACAACGCGTAGGAGATACGGGGTTCGCGCGGCGATAAGGCGGCACAGCGCGGCCGATCCATCGATATCGCCGTCGCAGACGACCACGACCTCGAACACATCCGGCGCCGCGGTCTGGCGCTCCAACGCGCCCAGCACGCGCACGAGCGAGGTGCGCCTGCCGTAGGTCGGCGCCACGATGCTGGCTAAGAGCGGCCGGACCGCCCGGCCGCCGCGCCGATCGTCTTCGCGCACGTCCCTGACGCTGCCATGAGATGGCGGCAGGGCTTCATACTCGACGGACGACATCGGTTTCTCCCTGGCTCACTATGTTTTTTTGGCCGCCGAGGCGCGCGACGCCCGCGCCGCTGTAGTCATAACAGCAAGAATGCGCCGGGCATTGGCGGCGGAATCGTACTCCGATTCCGCCAGCGCCCGCCCGCGCGCGCTCATGACGCGGCGCAGCGGCGCGTCATGAGCCAAGCGCAACAACGCGGCGCGTAAGGCCGCTCCATCACCTGGCGGAACGAGCACTCCCGTCTCGCCCTCACGCACTGCTTCAGGGATGGCGCCCATGCGCGTGGAGACGACAGGCAGGCCCGCCGCGAGCGCCTCCTGGATGGCCACGGGGAAGCAATCCGCGAGCGTGGGCAGCACGAAGAGGTCAGACTCCGCGTAGAGCTTCTTCAGCACGGTGCTGTTGGGCGCGAGATCGCGGTAGACATGGACGCCGGGACGCGCGTCGACAGCGGCTTTGGTGACGAGGTGCAGTTCATAGCGGTCGTCCAACCCCTCGAAAGCATCGAGTAGAATGGCTCCGCCCTTGCGCTCGAAATCGGCGCCGACGAAGAGCAGGCGCAGGGGACTGTTCGTGCCCGCTCGAGCGGCGGACGGCCGGGGCCAGCGCGCTAGATCGACGCCAGGGGCGACGACGGTGATGCGCGACGGCTCGACGTCGTAGTCGTCGATCAACGATTGGCGCGCCCATGCGCACCACGTCACGAGCGCGGACGCCGCGTGCAGCGTCCTCTTGTTCAAGCTCCGCTTGACTTTCTCGAGCGGGCCGCTCGACGGTGCGTGTCCGTAGGCCGCGCCGACGACGTCATAGTTGATGGGCGTGGCGTCGAGCGAGATAACCGTGGGGACGCGTTGCATCAGTCCGGCCGAGAGCAGGGTCGTGACCTGAGTGTGGAAGAACAGGGCGTCGAGGCGGCCGGCCGCGTTGTCGCGCTGGAGCAGGCGACGGGCGCGCCATGATGCGCGGACGCTCCAGTTGCTTCGTACGACAGGCAGCGTTTCCCACGTTCCGCGGGGAGGGAAGGTGACGGGGTACCAGGTCGGCGCGACGGACGCATCGTCGTCGACCGTCGCTCGCAGATTGCGGTAGTGCGTGATGTGGCCGAGCGTCTGCTCCATGACGAAGCCGAACGCGCGCGGCCGGTCTCCTCGCGTCACGACGACGCTTTTTCCGCGAAGCGCTGGGCCGATGCTGCTTTGACGGGCGCCGTGTCCAACAGGGAAACACCACCGCGCAGACGCTCGGCGCGCAGGACGCGGCGTTCCGCGCGCTGCTGCTGCTCGGGGGCGACGGCGAGAGCAAAGGCGAACAGACGGCTGATCGTGGCGAACATGACGCCGATAGCGATCAGGTTGCGGTAATTGGTCCATTGCAGGTCGAGATAGCCGAAAATGATTTCCTGGATAATGGCTAGGATGCAGAAGACGGCGATTCCTTTGAGGTACGCATCGTCTAATCGTCTGACCGCTTCGACCGCGCGGACGAGCGCCGTACCGATAAGCACCCATAAGAGGAAGAAGCCGATGAGGCCCGTACGCATAAAGACCCAGAGGATGCTGTCGTGAGGAAGCAAATTCCAGAATACATAGGCGCCGCTGATATTGTAGAGAGGGAAATCGATAGCCATTTTCTTGCCATAACCGTAGCCAATGATCGGGCTCAGCCGCATCGTGGCGAGGATGTCTTTGTCTTCATTGATTCTGTAGTTGTTCGACGATTGGTCGCGCGCGTCCGGCGTAAAGTTCGACGAGATGGCGTGTGCTGGTTGGCCGATCAGGCCGGTGCTGTCCTTGAAGGCAAGGTAGTAGGGGGGGAAGACGACGAGCAGCAAAGCGACGATGGCGATGCCGGCGCGCCGGCGACGCGGGTTGGCCGCGATGGTGATGAGCAATAGGCCGATCAGAGCAAAGGCGATGGCTAGGATGGCGGCGCGCCGTTGGTTGGCCAGCGAGGCGATGAGGATGAACGGTAAGAAAAAGTACGTCACGCGCTTTAAGCGCTTCGATCCACCGTACAAGGGCAGAATCAGCGCCAGAGTAAGAAACAGGTTGTAGAAATACGATTGCTCGTGGGGGAAAAGCGCCTCGACCGAGTGGATGCTTCCGTGCAGGGTGATGAGGTAGCGCCAGACGCCCTGTACTCCCTTTATGCCCGTGCCCACGACGACTATCCAGAGGAGAGTGTTGAGATGAGCGCGCGTCTTCACGAGATTGCAGGCCAGGATATAGGTGATGAGCATATAAGCCTGGGCGCGAACCTCCCAGAGCGAGAGCTTGAAATCGCCGCCGCTGCTGAGTCCGTGCGCCTCGGCGACGCCGACCATGAGGATATAGAGGCCGAGCGGGAGCATCATAACGCCTCTATCGAAGTGCAGTGTGCGGTCGGCGATGCCTTTGCACAGCCAGATAAGGGCGACCAGGAGCATGAAAACCTCGGCGACCGAGAAAGAGATGCCGCTGATATGCGTCCACGTGGAGATGTCCTGAAAAATAGGGGTGTAGTAGCCAAGGTCGTCCGAGAACACGTTGCCTGAGTAGGTCGTTTCCTGCATGACGGCGAGACCAAACAAGACGTAGAGGCCGCGCACGGGAGCACGCCAGATCCAGGCCAGCACGGCGACGCCGACCGTTGTCGCGATGACGGCGACAGCGGCGGCGAGAGGACTGGACAGCAGGACAGCGCCAAAAACCAACACGACGATGAGGACGAGCGCCGTGGTCAGGGCGCCGCGCCGCTGCAAAACCCTAACGTTTCGCGGCGCTTTCCGTCGCGAGGCGAGAAGCGGCGTCGTCCGCGCCTTGCTATGAGTTGTAAGCACGATACATGTAGAGAACGATGATGACGCCCATGACCGCGTACGTGTAGCGGCCGAGGCGACGATAGTTGAAGCCAAGGATGACAAAAGCGGTGAGCATCAAAAGGACGTCGTTCATGCCGGCTGGTTCCCTCGATTGATTGCGGGCCCGATCCATAGCGTGAGACCGTTGGACCCCGGGGGCGCTAGACGTTGAGGCCGTTGCCAGCGCCCCCCGGCCACCAGGTGGGCAGAGATGAGCGGGGTGCGTTGAGCACGACCCCTTGAGGTGGATTTTGATCGAGGCGATTGATGGCTTCACGAACGAGGTCGATCGGCGTGACGCCTGCGCGGACGACGAGAACGATCGCGTCGGCGACGGACGCCGCGAGGACGCTGTAACTGTGCTTGATGACGGGCGGAAGGTCGAGCACTACAATGCCTTCCAGGCCGCTCTCCCCATGAAAGGGATCGAAAACGGCGAGCTGGCGGAACAGGATCGCCGAGTTCAAGCCCACGGCGCCCGCCGGGATCACCGCCATGTTGTCGGCGACGGTCGTGCGGACCTCATCGATATGACGCTCTCCGCGCAGCACCTCGCTCAGACCTGGCGATGGCGGCAGACCATAGCGGCGCGCCAGCGAGGGGTGCTCGAGGTCCGCTTCGACGAGCGTGACGGGCGTCGCCATGTCCTCGGCAATAGTCCGGGCCAGATTGACGGCGACGGTCGTGCGGCCTTCACCGCTGAGGGCCGAGGTGACGCCGATGACGATAGGTTGGACGTCGGAGGGCAACGTCAGCGAGACGCAGAGTTGGCGATAGACTTCGAGCGACCCGTCGCCATCCACCGTCGTCGAGATGAGGGCGCGATCGTCGACCGTGGATCGAGCGTCACGGCGCTTGGAACGAGTCAGCATGGTGAATAGACTCCGTGTCACTGCAAGTTATAGCGCCGCCGATTCGGGCGGGCTGGCTAAACGCGAGAGAGGGCCAGGGCTGAGCGGCTGGCGACTGTACGGCACGACGGTCAAGACAGGAAGATCCAGCAGCCGCGCCACTTCGCTGGGGAAGCGGATCGTGCGGTCGAGCGCGGTACGCGCGATGATGAAAAGAGCGGCCAGAACGACGCCCAACCCCGCCGCTACCCCCAGGCTCACGATCTGCTTGGCCTTACTCGTCGCATCGCCGGAGATCGTCGGGCTGTCGGACGGCCCGTAGAGAGATTGGTATCCCTGCTCCCCCTGCTGATACCCGGTTAGGGCCTTGCGGAGGTCTCCCACGGTGGTGGTGTCGCTCGTGACCTGTTGGACAAAACTGCCGATCGTGGGGTCGGATAATTGCATGCCTTGCGCCTGAGACTCCGTGAGGCCGGCCCGCTGAAGGTAGGCTCCGTAGACTTTCTCATCATGCGCCTGCTGCCTAAGAGCAATTCCCAACCGCGTTTTAATCGCGTCGAGGCTCTGGTAGTCGCTGCCTTGACGGAGGCGCCGTATCTGCGAGTCGGCGGTGGCCAGGAAGGCGTTGACGACTTCGAGAGCGGCGATATCGGCGCCGACGCCCTCGCGCGTGGTGTAGGATACAGTCAGATAATTTCCATTCGGTTTAACCTGGACGTGGGCCACGAAGTCGGCCTGCGCCAGGCCGGAACTGGCCCTCTCCGTCGCCGGGAGGTGCGGCGCTTGCTGGGCCACCCTGAAGGCGAAGTCCTGCGACTGCAAAAACTGGGCGACCGCGCTGGCTATGTTGTCGGAGGGAGAAATATATGTGTTGTACGAGTCGAGGTGGGCCTGGACGTTCGACGACGACACGTAGACCGTGCGGTTCGCCGTAATCGTCTTGGGCCCGTGGCCCAGCAAGGCAAACTCCCCGGCAGGAAACAAGATGATAGGAATGAGCACGAGATGCCAGTAACGAAGCAACGTTTCTAGGTAGCGTTTCATGCGCGTTCGGTCCCCGTCCTTTGAAATTGCCTGTGCAACAAGTACTATGTGTGAGGTATCGACAGAAATGCGGCGGCTCAGTAGAATAAAGAGTCTGAAGATATCTTCTTCATGGTAACAAACTTAGTGCCAACCCTTGCCGTCAGGCGCCCGCTCTTATCGCCGCTAAGGCGTCTTGGCGGCCTACCGTGCTAGGTGCGCCTACTCCCGTGCCCACGGCCTAACGCCGCGCGGGTCGGCAGTCCGTAAGCGTCGTCTATCTCTGTTTGTCCGCGGCACGGACAAGCAAAGATTATCCTCCGCAGACCGTTTACGCACCACCATCGTCGTCGTCCGCCGCATCGCTTAGGCGTCGCACTACCCTGGCGGCAGGGCCGGCGACGACGCTCCATGGAGGGACGCTCTTCGTCACGATCGCCCCCGCCGCGACGATGCTGTCATGTCCGATGACAACTCCTTTCAAGATAATGGCGCGGGCTCCTATCCAGACGCGATCCTCTACGACGACCGGCCGGTTGACCAGAGGCTCTGCCCCGATGGCGTGTTGGTCCGTGTCCATGATTAAGACGTCTCGGGCGATCTTACAATCCATGCCAATAGTCACCGACTCCGCCGCGACGATTTCCGTATTGCGGTTAAGATACGTTCCCTTGCCGATAGAGACGCGGGCGCCCTTCCAGCACTCGATGCGTACTCCGGGGAAAAAGCCGCAACTAGCCACGTCGATGCGCCCTCCCTTATTGACGATCGCCGGGAAGGGCAGGCCCGGACGCACCCAGACCACGCCCGCGGTGCTGAGGGATCGCCGCAACCATAGGCCGAGTAGTAGACTAAAGGGGCCAAGCGTACGAATGCGGCGGAGCGCCGCACCCAAACGCATCGTCCTAGATATGTTCTTCAACGCTCCGGGGCGACCCTGCATGTCCACGCCTCGTCAAGCGACGTGAACGCCTTCATCTTCTTTAACCTCCACGCTCTCGACCGCCGGGGGGCCGTCGAACGTGGGATACCCCTCGAGGAGAGCAGTGACCGAACGCGCGGAGGGCGACCCTGTTATCCACTGCGCCATCAGACGCCCAAAGACAGGCAGGTCATCGACGAAGTAGCGTTTCCAGAGGCGCGTGGGCTCTTGAGAAAAACGATAGAGCCATTCGAGACCGCCCTCACGCATCCAGAGCGGCGCGCGCTTCACGCGCCCCGCGATCATATCGAGCGACCCACCGACGCCCATGCACAGGGGAACGTTGAGGCGCTGCATGTGCTTGCGGATCCAGAGATCTTGGCGAGGCGCGCCGAAAGCGACGAACAGCATGTCCGGCTGCACTTCCTGCACCATGCGCACCATCTGATCTTCATCTTCTTTGGAGAAAGGCCCCACGGGCGGCGAGTAGATGCCGGCAATGCGTAGGCCGGGGTGCTGCTCTTTCAACACGGCGGCGGCCTGAGCGGCCACGCCCTCGCGCGCGCCGAGCAAGAAAATGCTGTATCCCTTCCGCACCGCGAGCGCCGCGCACTCACCAATCAACTCAATGCCCGTCACGCGCTCGGGCAATGGGTCTTTGAGCATGCGCGCGCCCCAGAGCAAAGGCTTGCCATCGGGAACCGCCAGGTCGGACGTATTAATGAGATCGCGGAAAGCCGCGTTCTGGCTGCCAAGGCGTAAAAAGTCGACGTTGACCGTGACGATTTGGTAGCTGCGCCCTTGCGCGCGGCCGTTGCGCGCGAAAGAATCAATCTGAGCTACCGTGCCCGTGACATCGATTTTATCGATCCACATGTCGAGCAAATTCACACGATGCCGCATGCCTCGAACGCCCCTTTGTTGACTACCGACCGCCTGTCGTTGACGATGCACCTTCAACTGGTGCATCAAAATGATAGTAGGCAGAGGTTAACGGATGGTTAAGGCGACCTACCCAAATCGGTTAAGAGAACGATAGATACGTCTGCGCGTGGTTAAGGTTGGTTAACCGGGCTTGCTCCGTCCTCGTCGATGAGGCTGCCGATGAACTGAGACTTTTGGGCTGTCACAGCACCTTCCAACCCCACCTAACGGAGCGCATCCGCTGTCTAGCGTAGACGGCGCAAACGTACATCGACGATGAAGGGCGAAGGTATTATCGGGCTACAATGATGATAAAGAGAAAAGTGTCAATACGCAATAGCCCATTCGTCTTATATCGCGCGGCCCTCCAAGACGTCAGTACAATGCAAGTAGTAGAAAAAGCGTCGTTCGCGTATTTATAACACGAAAACAAGGGGGAAGGAAAGACGCACGATGAACGACGATCGTTTGAAAGCGGCGCGCGCGCGCATTGCCCGTGGGAAAGGCCGGCTGGCTGGCTGGCGACCCCTGCACGTCGGCGACGCCGCGGTGCTGGCTCTGGAGGTGCTGGGCGATGTGCGGGCGCATCCCGCTTACGTGGGGATGCGTGTGGTCGTGGCTGGACGCGACGCCGCTGTGCTGGAACAACGCGGCGATGCCGCGACCGAGAATGCACTGCGCCGTCGCGCCGTCCTTGGCCCCGACGACGCGCTCGTCGTCGAGGGGCGCGGACCCATTCACACCCCTGACGTGGGAGTGGACGAGGCTGTTGTGCGGGACGACGTGCTGACGTGGCCCTGGAGAACGCTCACGTTCCACGTTCCTGTTGAGTATCTTCCTGCTATCGCCGGGCTCGTCAGCGACGCCGTACACGGCGATTAGAAGCACGGGCTAGCGCTACAAGTGGACCAGCGGCGCCAGCGTATTGCCGCGCGCGAGCACGTAGAGCACGCCCACCACGAGATAAGGTCCGTAGGGAATCGTCGCGCGCAGCCCCGCGCGGCGTCCCCGCGCGACCGCGCCGGCCAGAAGCACGAGGATAGCGCCGATGCCGCCGAGGAAGACGCCGAGGGCTAGGGTGAAAACGACGCCGGGATAGCCCGTGATCGCGCCGATGGCCCCGGCGAGATAGGCGTCGCCGAGCCCGAAAGCGCCGGGGCCAAACACGAGGCGCGCGGCGACGAAAAGGAGCCCGAAAGCGCCGAACCCAATCGCGCCGCCCTCCAGCGCGCTCGTCAGACCGAGCGACGGGAGGGTCGCCGCGCTGACAAGGCCGAGGGCGCTGAGGATGAGGATGAGAAAGGTCGGGATCAAGCGCAGTTCTACGTCGATAAAGAGCACGGCGACGAGCAGCGCCGCTTCCACGAGCCCGATCGCTAGCTGGAGCGGATAGCCCGTGTACTGCGTAGAGAGCAAGAAAAACGCGGCGGCGGTGACCGCTTCTACTTCGAGCGCGCGCCGCACCTGGGGCCGGTCGCAGGCGGGACAGCGCCGCGCCCAGAGCAGGCGCCCGGCAAGGGGAACGAGCGCGAGGGGGGAGGCATGGCGCCCACAAGAGCGGCAGCGCGGCCACGGCGTCAGGGAGCCGTCGTAGTGAAACGAGGAGACGATTCCCTCGACGAGGACGCCGCCGAGGAGTCCGCAGAAGGCGATGAGCAAGCTGAAGAAAGAAACAGTCATAAGTGAACGGACGGCGGTCGCCCGCGAGGCGCTTCCCTTTGGTTGGCGTTGAGTGTTCGCGCTGAGCGGAGACATGCCGTCGCCGCTCTTTTTAGCGCGAGGGCGGCAGCGCCACGCCGATCGTCGTGCTCAGACCAGCATCTTTATTGAAGATCATGGTGCGTCCCACCACAATAGGACGATCAGCATCGACGAGGGCGGCGACCGGACCGGAGGGCAGCAAAGCTCCCGCTTCAACGTAGAGGCGTCCTCTTGCAGGGACAGTGAAAATATGCTCCGCCGTCATCCCGTTGCGCCCAACGGGATGCACGACGGCCTTCGCCGCCTTCGTGTTGGGATTGACCAGCACGATCCATTCCTTAAAGCCCGCGCCGTTGTAGCCGTCGGCTAGCGCCCAGTCGCGTGCGGGTCGCGCCGCCCCATCGATCAAAGACACGCCGCCGGACGACGTGTAGCGCACTTCCTGCGCCACGATCGACTGATCTGATATGACGAGGGCGGCGAGGCCCGATTGGTGTATCAGCCCCTGCACCGTGAAGACCGCGCGGGAGTAGGCATGCACGTGAATGGTGATTGGATCGTCGTAGCCGCGCGACGCGACGCCGTAGAGGCGGATGGCCGTGGTGCGATCGTGCGGGTTAAAGATGCTGATGTACTCGTAGTTGCCTTTCGTCGTCCCACCATCGGGAAAGCACCACCACTTGGACGGAGCGGTTAGCGCCATGGCCGCGCTCGACCCCGCCGCGTCGAAGGAGCGCACGATGCTCTCGACGACGACGGGCAGAGACGCGCTTATGTTCAAGGCCAACTGGCCGACCGGAGCGATATCGTCGAGCGAGACGACCGTCCGCGTATCCCCGGCCACGGTTACGTGCGAGACGTGGCGCGACCCATCGGAGCTATACGCGGTGATCGTGACGACTGAGGGGAGGTCATAGGGATTGAAGACGCGCAGGCCATCGGCGAAGCGCGGGCCGACGTAGCCCTCGGAGATAGACCACTGCCGGCTCGGGAGCGGCGCGCCGGCCACGACGTGGCCCGATCCGTTGTAGAGTGAGCGCTCGACCACGGGGAACCCATTCGCGGCCACACGGAGCGCCGTGCTCGAGTGCGGGGCCAGCGTGTTGACGTTCAACGTACGGCGCGCGTAAGGACCGATCTCCACGTTGTAGTAGCGCACCGCGCCGTCGGAGCGGTAGAAAGTCAACTGCGCATGCATGGTGACGGCGTCTGGATTGAGCAGCGAGAGATACTCTTGATACCCTCTGCCGGTATAGCCCTCGGCGAAGAAAACGTGGCCGCTGGCGGGGCCGAACCAGCCGGGCGCCGGCGGCCCTACCGTCGCCGCCGCCCTGGGCGGCGTGGAGGTAGGGATGGGCGTCGGGGCCGTCGTCGCCGTGGGGGCAAGCGTAGGTTGACGCGTGGCCGTGGGGATGATGATCGGTCGGCGCGTGGCCGTGGGGACGGTCGTGGCACGGCGCGACGGAGCGATCGTCGGAAGGCTGATGACGATGGGAGTGGGAGGGTGAAGGGCCGTTCCCGTAGGGATAGGCCGAGGAGTGGAGGTCGGACGTGGGGTCGCTGTCGGGCGCGGCGTAGATGTAGAGCGGGGGGGAGATGTCGGGCGCGGCGTAGACGTAGAGCGTGGGGGAGATGTCGGGCGCGGCGTTGGCGCCGAAGGAGAAGTCGATGTCGGGAGTGGGCTTAACGTTGGGCGTGGAGTAGGTGTCGAGCGGCCCTGGCCCGCGGCGCTGACCACCGTGATGTCGACCCAGGCCTGGCGGCCAAATACGTTGCCGGCTGGGTCGGTCATCTGCCAGTACCCCCGGTAGTGGCCGGGCCGCGACGGCGCCGCCATCACGACGGAGAAACGCACCTGTCCATGGGGGGAAACGGAGGACGCGGCGACCGAACGGACCGGCCCGAGCGGGGAGCCCGCTTCGAACTGCCAGTGGTACCGCCCGTCCCAAGCCGCGCTGCCCGTATTACGAATTTCCCACATCTTGGTGAAGGGTCGACCGGCCCGCATGGCGGCGCCGTCAGGCACGGAGACATCCGCGACAAAGATCGCGTCATTTGCTGGAACGACCGGTCCCACGTTCGATCCGATGACCGTTGGATAGGGCCGCGTGGCCTGTGTCGGCGCCGCCGGCGCAGGCGAGGCCGTGGGGAGGACGGTGTCAGTGGGACCAACGTCGCCGCCTCTCGGGCTGGCGGCGGCGGCGGACGGCGCTGCCAGAAGCGAGAGCAGACCTACCACTGTGCTGAGCGTAAGAATGCGGGGACGGCGAGGGTGGAACGAGGAACACTGTTTTGTAAGGAGGTGTAAACGATCCATAGGGGTGAGAATACCAGGGCCGCACACGTCTGTATACATGGTTATCCCCGCGTCCACGGAGCAAATTAGCCTGGAACAGCGGCGCGCGACATGCTATAATCTGTGGGGGACTCGCGCCCGTAGCTCAACAGGAAAGAGCAAGAACCTTCTAAGTTCGAGGTTGTGGGTTCGAGTCCCGCCGGGCGCGCCGCGTGGCGCCCCCCTCCGTGGTGGCTATGGTGTAATGGTTAACACTGGAGTTTGTGGCACTCTCGATCAGGGTTCAATTCCCTGTAGCCACCCCCACGGTAAGCGAAAGAAGGGCTCGGGCGCGACGGTCGCGCCCGAGCCCTTCTTTCTATAAACGGTCCTACTCTTCGCGGCGTTTAGCGCCGCGCGCGACAGCGTCCCGCGCCCTACTCGTCCTCATCTACCGCGTCGCCAGCGGCATCCCACGAGATGTCATGGACGACAACCTCTTGCACCACGATCTCCGTCGTGACGATGACGGCGCTGCCTGGCAGGGGCCGGCGCTCGTCGTTGTCGCGGCGGTGCGGGCCGCGCACGGAGCGCACCTGCCCCCCCGCCTCGCTCCGCACGGGACGGCGCCGCCGCCTTTCCGCTCCAGGGAGAACGCGCAGCAGATGTCGGTATGCCTCCTCTCGATCGCGGGTGATCCGCCCTTGTGCTTTGAGCCCATCGTAGGATGCCTGAAGATCGGTTCTGTTCGATCCGACGGACAGGTCGAGCACCTGTAAGGCGTGCAGGGTCTTACGGTAGCGCTCGATCCATCGTCTCCGCACGATGTCGAGTTGCTCGTCCGAACGATACACGCCGTTCACGATCTCCGACGCGTCGCCCTGGTCGTTCTTCTCCCTGCCTTGCCCCTGCGGCTCGCGCTCGGGCTTACCTTTCTTGCGCGGCTTGCGCCAATAAGGAACGTACCAACCTGTATTTCGCATACCGTGTATTGTAGCGGACCGACCGCGCCTACGACGATGTGGTATACCGGAAGGCGACCTTGTTTTAACTGGCTCATATTTTCTACAACCCCTGTATTTGGAGGCAGTAATGCGCGACGACCGTCTCACGTTTTTCAAGAACCTGGTCGAGGCTCCTAGCCCCTCGGGCTTTGAAGGGCCGGCGCGCGCCATCTGGCGCGGGGCCGTGGAGTCCTCCGCCGCCACGGTCCACGCCGACCGCAACGGCAATACGATCGCCGTACATCAACCTGGCGGCGCGCCGCGCGTCATGCTGGCCGGACACATCGACGAGATCGGCTTCATGGTCACCTACATCGACGACGACGGCTTTCTCTCTATCGCGGCGATAGGTGGGCAAGACGCCGCCGTCGCCGTGGGCCAGCGCGTCCAGGTGCATACGTCGGACGGACCTCTGCGCGGCGTAGTCGGGCGCCAACCGATCCACCTGATGCAGGGCGACGAGAAGGGAAAAGGGGTCAAGCTGACCGACCTGTGGATCGACCTGGGCGTGAAAGACGGTGCGACCGTCGCCCAGCGCGTGCGAGTGGGCGATCCCGTGACCGTGGACGTGGGTCTGGAACATCTTGACGACGGCCGCGCCGTCTCACGCGCGCTCGACAACAAGATGGGGGCTTTTATCGTGGCGGAGACGTTCAAAGAGGCTGTCGCGCGCGGCGCCGTGGCCAACCTCGTGGCCGTGGCCACCGTGCAAGAAGAGGTGGGGCTGCGCGGGGCCTTCACCAGCGTCTACAGCGTCGATCCGGCTATCGGCATCGCCGTCGACGTGACCCACGCCCTCGACCACCCTGGCGCGGGGAGCGCCAAGAAGCGCTTAGGCGATATACGCCTGGGCAAGGGTCCGGTGATCGGGCGTGGGCCGACGGCCAACCCCACCGTCGTCGAGCGCTTGATCGCCGCGGCGGAGGAGGCGGGGATACCGTATCAGCTCGAGGCGATGCCGGGAAGCTCGGGCACGGATGCCGACGCCCTCCAGCGTGGCCGCGGCGGCGTCGCCGCCGCCGTGGTGAGCGTGGCGCTGCGCTACATGCACACGCCGGTCGAGGTCATCGACCTCGACGATGTGGAACAGACGATCGCCTTACTTACGGAGTTCGTGTGCCGGCTCGACGGCGATGTCGATCTGATCCCACGCTAAGGCGAGGCCACGTCCGCCGGAGCCTCGATTCACCGCCTGAACGGCGCTCCCTCGTGCGTCCGGGCTAGGACGACCTAGAGACCGGCGTCGCCCATTATGCGCGTGTCACGCTCCCACGGGCCCCGGTACGGCGGCGTCGCCCGCCGGGGGCCACGCCCTCTCACGAGCCGGACCACGCTTTTGAGAGCGCGAAACGCACTACTATATGACGAAAGGGGAAGGGGCCGTGCGGCCCCTCCCCCTTTCGTCGTCGACGAGACGCCCTTTAGCCGGGGAAAGAACCGGCGAGAAAGATGTTGCGGAAGTAGAGCACGGTGTTGATGTACCCTTGCATCTCGGCCGTGCGCGTCTGGCTGACCGCCCCCATGCCGCCGTGATACGCCGTGGCGACGCGTGCGAGGTCGCCGCCGTACATGGTGCTGTACGCTTGGAGCAGCACTGCACCCGCGTGGACGTTGTCCGTCAAGGCATAGGGGTCCCAGGCGCCGGGCACGTAAGAGTTCTTGAGCCAGGTCACCGTGTCGGGCATCAACTGCATCACGCCGATGCCGCCGTCGTACGCCGTGACCATGCGCCACGTGCTCTCCTTGAAAGCAATGGCCTTGAGGAAAGAGTCCTCGATCCCGACCTGCGCCGCTTGCGCGTCGAGCACCGCGCCGATTTCCGCCCGTGAGGCCGTCGACTCGAGCGCGCCCGGCAGCCCCACCGTGGCCGCCGGGGCAGTCGAGAGGCCGGACGCCGTCACACTTGGAGAAGAGGATGCGGGGCCCGTCGTCGACACGGCGACGTTCGAGTAGCGCAACACCTGACCCACGTGAATGGGTCGGGTCAGGCTCAAGCCGTTAGCGGCGGCAAGGCTGTTGGAGGTCAAGCCAAGGCGAAGGGCGATGCCCGAGATAGTGTCGCCCGAGCGCACCGTATAACCCAGGCCGGCGCTTGTAGGCGCGACCGCTCTCAGGGCGCGGGGAACGACGGCCGCGGGCGCGACGACGGCGGTCGTCGGGGAGGCGGCGCGAAAGCCGGCCACGGCGATCGTTCCGGTGCTCGGAACGCGCAGCAACGCGCCGACGGAGACGTGGTTGGCGTTGAAGATGTTGTTGTAGCGTTGCAGCGCCGCGGCGGAAACGCCGGTCTGGAAGGCGATGCCCGAGAGCGTGTCGCCCGGCCTCACCCGGTACGTCCTGCCGGTCGCCGTGCTCTGGACGAGCGTCGTCGCGGCGCTCGTCCGCACCACGGCGGCCCGCATCGCGGCGGGGAAAGCGCTCTGAACGGCAGGCGTGGTCCAGCGCAGTGTCTGACCAAGGCGAACGACGTTGAGAGAAGTAAGGCCGTTGGCGGCGGCCAGGGAAGACTCGGACAGCCCGAGGCGCAGCGCAATGGCCGAGAGCGTATCGCCCCGTTGCACGACGTAGGTGTTGAGTCCGTTTACGGACGGCGAAGCTGGTGTCGCTCGAAACGTGGGCGAAGAGAGGCCGTTAGACGAGGTGGAGGGTGCGAGATAGATGACCTGGCCGGGTTGGAGGAACGCGCCGAGCACGTTGAGGCGGTGGATAGTCGCGAGAGGGACGCCGCAGGCAAGGCTGATGCCGCCGAGCGTATCGCCCCGTTGCACGACGTAGGTTTGGCCGCAGGTCGCGGTCGCGGCATCGGCATGGACGAGAGAAGCGGAGCCAGTGACGAGAAGGGGGGCGGCGACAAGGGCGGACAAAAGAACCCGGCGACGAACGCGGCGGGTTAGGTGGGCTGCGTGCTGTTTTCTCATATGTCCTATCTAATCATATGCAGGGGCGGGCGGTCAACGCATCCGTCCCCTTTGTGTATGAGGCTTACGACGACGAGCGATAAAGGGTCTCCGCGCGAGACGGTCAACCTGTTGCGACGTGGGCGAACACCGTCCACGACGAGGCTCTATGCGTCGTCGAGGGCGGCGACACCCGGTAGAGTGCGTCCTTCGAGAAACTCTAGCGCCGCGCCGCCGCCGGTCGAGACGTGGCTCATGCGATTCGCCAGCCCCAGTTCCTCGACCGCGGCAACGGAGTCGCCGCCGCCGACCACGCTAGTAGCCCCGCTGTCGGCGATGGCCTGCGCCACCGCGCGCGTGCCCTCGGCGAACGGCGCCATCTCGAACACACCCATGGGTCCATTCCAGAGAACGGTCTTGCAGGTCGCGAGCGCGCGGGCGTAGAGAGCTTGCGTCTTGGGACCGATATCGACGATGGCCCAATCGTTGGGTATCTCGGCGATGTCCACCGCGCGATGCGCGGCGTCGGGAGAGACGCGCTCGGCCACGACAGCGTCGTCGGGCAGCACGATCTGCGTCCCACGCTTCTTGGCCTCGGCCAAAAGCTCCCGCGCCGTGTCCAGCAGATCAGGTTCGAGCAGCGAGGCGCCGACGTCGTAGCCCTGAGCGCGCAGGAACGTATTGGCCATGCCGCCGCCGATGAGGAGCAGATCGACGCGCGCGAGTAGATGCTGGAGCACCGCCAGCTTGGTGGACACCTTGGCCCCACCGATGACCGCCGCGAAAGGACGCTCCGGGTTGTCCAGCGCGCCGCCAAGCGCGGCTAGTTCGCGCTGCATCAGCAGGCCGGACACGGCGGGGAGGTAGGCCGCCACGCCCGTGGTCGAGGCATGGGCGCGGTGCGCCGAGCCAAAGGCGTCGTTGACGTAGACGTCGGCCAGAGACGCGAGGGCGCGGGCGTGGTCCGGGTCGTTGGCTTCTTCCTGTGGGTAGAAGCGCAGGTTCTCCAGCAACATCACGTCGCCTGGCTGCATCTCCGCGACCATCGACGCGACGTCCGGTCCGATGGAGTCGGGAGGGAAAGCGATGGCGCGGCCCAGCAACTCCTCGAGGCGATCGGCGATGGGGGCCATGACGTAGAGAGGATCGGGCCTGGTGGGGCGGCCCAAGTGAGACATCACGATGACCGCCGCGCCGCGCTCGACCAGCGCGTTGATAGTAGGCAGAGAGGCGCGGATGCGTGTGTCGTCGGTGATCTTACCGTCGTCGTCTTGCGGAACGTTGAAATCGACGCGCACGAGGACGCGTTTGCCCCTTACATCGATGTCGTCGATCGTCTTCTTGGTCATACTGTCCTCATAGTGGTCGAACGACGTACAGCCTTACACACCCTTAGACGCGATAAAAGAGGCGAGGTCGCCGACGCGGCAGGAGTAGCCCCACTCGTTGTCGTACCAGGCCACGATCTTGACCATCGTACCGCCCACCACGAGCGTATCGATGCCGCTGACGATGGTGGAGTGCGTGTCGCCCTTGAGGTCCATCGAGACGAGCGGTTCGTCGGTATAGGCCATGATGCCCTTCATCGCGCCCTCAGCCGCTTCCTTAAAGGCGGCATTCAGATCCTCGACCGTTGCCTCGGCCTTAAGCACGGCGGTAAAATCGACGACCGAGACGGTCGGCGTGGGCACACGGAAGGCCATGCCGCTGAAGCGCCCTTGCAGCGAAGGGATGACCAGCCCCACGGCGCGCGCGGCTCCGGTGGCAGAGGGCACGATGTTGAGCGCGGCGGCGCGGGCGTCGCGCAGATCCTTGGTAGCCACGTCGAGCAGGCGCTGCGAATTGGTGTAGGAGTGAACGGTCGTCAGCAGCCCTTTGTCGATGCCCCAGCGATCGTTGAGAACCTTGGCCACGGGCGCGAGGCCGTTCGTGGTGCAGGATGCGTTGGAGACAATGCGGTGCTGAGCGGGATCGTAGGCGCCCTCGTTGACCCCGAGGACGACCGTGATGTCCTCGTTCTTGGCCGGCGCGGAGATGATGACGCGTTTAGCTCCACCCTCGAAGTGGGCTTTAGCCTTGGTCGCATCGGTGAACAAGCCCGTCGATTCCACCACGATGTCGGCCCCAAGATCGCGCCACTTAATGGCGGAGGGATCGCGCTCGGCCACCACGGCCACACGCTTGCCGTTGACCACGATGGCGTCGGACTCGGCGGCGACGGAGCCGTTAAAACGACCATAGTTGCTGTCGTACTTGAGCAGGTGCGCGTTCGTCGCCGTATCGACGAGGTCGTTGATGGCCACGACGTTGAGGTCGTCCCCATGCTGGTCGAGCATCGCCTTGAACACCTGGCGCCCGATGCGCCCAAACCCGTTGATGCCAATTCCTACCGCCATGACCGTCTTGCCTCCTCGCTACGCAGACCGCACTCAGCCAGCAGCGGCGCCGCCGTTGCCGTCTCCGCGGTCTCCCGAACGCCCTTCAATAGCCCGTAGAATAGCATAGTTTGATGATTTTAGCCTCGGGAACCGCCTTTTTGTCATGCGTCTCCTACGTCTATAAGCGTATAGAGGGAAAGAAGGACTATCCGCCGCCACGACTAGGCGCCTGGTTAGCGGTGGGGCGAAGGGAGGGCGTCGCCCTCGGGCGCCAGCAGAGGGTGGACCGTGGCGGCCACGGCGTCTTGAACGGCCTTGAGCGGCTGGACGCCGTCGAGCACGACGATATGCTGCCCTTGCGTTCGCAAGCTGGACGCCGCCGCGTGGAACGCCGCGCGCACGCTGGTCAGGGTCTCTTCCTGCTCGTAGCGCTCGACCGCACCGCGTGCAGCCATGCGCGCGATGCTGACCGCGGGAGGGACATCGAGCAGAATAGTGAGGTCGGGCACGCGGGCGCGGGCGTTGAGGGCGCGCAGCCAGGCGCCGTCGACGCCCGTCCCCTGGTAGGCATAGGTGGAGAGGATATAGCGGTCGCAGACCACATCGACGCCGGCGGCCAGGCGCGGCTCGACCTCGGCGGCAAGGTGGTCCATGCGATCGGCGGCAAAGAGGAGCGCCATCGTCGCTTCGTCCAGCGGGCGCAGCGCCGCCCCGACGTCGCCGCCGAGCCCCAGGCGTTGCGTTAGCGCAAGGCGCAGCAAAAGACCTACAGGACCACCACTTGGCTCTTTCGTGGCATGCACGGCGCGTCCGCGACCACGCAGCCACTGCGCGAGCAAGGCGGTCTGCGTGGAGATGCCCGACCCGTCCGTCCCCTCGACCGCGATGAATAATCCCTGTGGTTGCTCCATGCCCACCAGTATACGGGCAATCTTTCCATCAGCGGACGTATGCATCGACGTATGGGACATCACCCGAGTGTGCGATGCGCGCCTGACCACGAGTTCGTCTGTCGTAGCTCTGGCACGAGCATCACAATCATGAATCGCTCCCAGCGTTGCCTACGGTCTTGAAAGTGATGGCGGCGGCGGTGTATACTAATATCACATACGCGGGTGTAACTCAGTTGGCAGAGTGCTTGCTTCCCAAGCAAGATGTCGAGGGTTCGAACCCCTTCGCCCGCTCCCACAAACCAAAAGAAACCGGGGTATTTACCCCGGTTTCTTTGTGTCTCTCCTCTTGTTATAGCCAGAGCGTCTTTCACCACTTCCCCGGATGTCGCGAATTCGTCACAGGCGATCATCGGCTCCCTTTCTACTCTACGTCCCCAGCCCGGTAGCCGACGTTTTCATCGAGCAGGAATTTCATAGGATAAGATAGACGGTTAACGATTCGTTCATGTAGTATCGTAAAAACCTAAGGAGCCTTCCCGCGCTCGTTCATAGGCATCGCGACAGGGAACGGTGAAAAGCATGTTCCCGCATTGACTCGCCGTCCTCTCATTCGATCGAGGACGTCGCGGGAGTCACGTAGGGATCGAAGCTAAGCGGCCAGGCGGTGTACGTTCGTACTTTTGCTGGAGCTGGCGCGCCTTAGCTCCAGCGTCGTATCGATGGCGTAGGCGCTCATCAGATCTACGAACTTCGGGCGCCGACCCACTTAGCTATACTTGGGCTGTGTCCACCGAGCGGTTGATCCGCGGACCGAGCGGCGCCGCTGGACGGCGTTCGACAGCGACAAGAGAAGAACGTGGGACGACGCGGCCACGCGGTATGTGCTGACGAGAACCAGGAGCTATCGGAGGGAAGATCTGCTCATGGCATCGAAGAGTAAGGCGCAGCCCCAGGAACGAGGCAAAGCCCTGGTGACGGCGGCCGTGCAGCCCCAAGCGCGACCGCAGCTAGGACAGGCGCAGAAGGCGATGTCGTCTTTTCCCTGGACGGCTTCTCTAAGACGAGCGCTGCCCGACGCGGCGGCGTCGCGCGTGGCCTTCGCCGCCGTGCTCCTGCTTGCCGTCCTCGTCGGCTTCTATAATCTGTGGCAGGATTGGTACCTCGATCCCTACTTCGCGGCCGCGGTCAAAAGCATGCTGCGCAGCCCGCATAACTTCTTCTTCGTCTCGTTCGATCCGGCGGGCTTTGTCTCGGTCGACAAGCCGCCGCTGGCCCTCTGGCTGCAGACCGCCAGCGCCAAAGTGCTCGGCTACAGCAGCTTTAGTCTGCTGTTGCCGCAGGCGCTGGCTGGGGTGGCGTCGGTGGCCCTGGTCTATCACCTCGTGCGGCGTGCCTGGAACATCCCCGCCGCAGCCCTGGCCGCCCTCGTGCTGGCGCTTACGCCTATCAGCGTGGCTGCCGACCGTGATAACAACATGGACAGCTTGGTCGTCTTAAGCGCGTTGTTGGGCGCGTGGGCCATCACCGGCACCGTGGAGACGGGCCGTCTGCGTCCGCTGCTGCTCTGCGCGCTGATTGTGGGCCTTGGCTTCAACGTCAAGACGCTGCAGGCGTTCCTGGTGCTGCCGACCTTCGTCGCCCTCTATCTTCTGGCCACGCCTATCCCCTGGCGCAGGCGCGCATCGTCTCTAGCGCTGGCCGCGGCCGTCCTGGCGGTCGTCTCGCTATCATGGACGTTGGTGGTGGACGCCACACCGGCCAGCCAGCGGCCGTTCGTGGGTTCGAGCAGCAACAACACCGAACTCGACCTCGTCCTGGGCTACAACGGGCTTAGCCGTCTGCTGCCGGGCAGCGCCGTCTCGTCCGCCTACGCGCCGCAGCCGGGCAACATACCAGGCGACCCCGGCCCGTTGCGCCTGCTCGACGCCCAGCTCGGGGGACAGATCGGGTGGTTGCTGCCCCTGGCCGCGTGTGGCCTACTCGTGGCCTGTATCGCGGCGCGGCGCCGGCCGTCGCCTTCCCCGGCCAAGCGGAGCGCGACGGGCCAGAGAGGGCGCCCCGTCATAGAGCACACGTCGTGGAGGGAGCGCCTGTCGGCCGACCGGCAGCAACAATCCCTCGTGCTGTGGGGCGTATGGCTGGCCTCTCTAGGGTTCTTCTACAGCTTTGCCGATTTCTTTCACCCCTACAATCTGGTGATGGTCGCGCCGGCAGGCGCGGCCCTCTGCGGCATCGGTCTCGTCGCGCTGTGGCGGACGTATCAGCAGTCTCGAAGTTGGCGCTGGCTGCTGCCCGCGGTGCTCCTGGGCACGGCCTGCATGCAGGCCGCTATCGCGCTGGAATCGACGGCGTGGAACGCCTGGCTGATCCCCGCCGTCCTAGGATTGGCCGCTATAGCCGCGGCGTGGCTGCTGGTTTCTCGCTCGACTAGCGGCGCCGCCGGTCCCAGTGGGCCGGTCATGGCAGCGGCCCTCGGGGTCGCGGCGCTGCTGATCCTGCCGGCGGCCTGGGCCTCCGTGCCGGTCTGGCACTACGGCAATGCCGAGTTCCCTATAGCTGGTCCCGACCTGCTGACGCGCGTCGACGCGACATCCAGCACCAACGCCTACGTAGCCCCGCCAACGCTGACCCGCTATCTGCTGTCGCACCAGCGGGGTGAGCGCTACATCCTGGCCGGGCCGATCGGCGGCGTCACCGCCCCCGTGATGCTGGCGACCGGCCGGGCGGCTCTAACTTACGGCGGCTACCTGGGCGACGATCACATCCTGACGCCCGCGGGCGTCGCCCACCTCGTCGAGCGCGGAGAGGTACGCTTTTTCTGGCTGCTGCCGCGCATGACGGTTCAGCAGGACATCGCGGCCTGGGTCGCTGGCCATTGTTCCGTCGTCCCCGCGCGGCAGTGGCAGCCGCTCGCCGGCTATGGACCTAACGGGCCGCGGCTCTACGATTGCGGTCGCCACGTCAGCCGCTAGACACCTCTGGATTTTACGGGCGCGCCAGGGCGGACAGGCGGCGCCACAGCGGCGCCGTCGGCCATCCCAACGCGATGAGATCGCCCGGCGTCAACAGGTAGGCGAGGGCCATGCCGCATAGGAGTGCGTCGCGCAGCAGGATGGCCCCGACAAACGAGGCGGTCCAGGGCAGCGCCGTCAGCGCCACGGTATAGTAGTCGTGCATGATGACCCAGACCAGGGCGGCGATGGCGATCCAGCGCAGGCGGAGGCCCTCGACGATGGCGACAGTGGGCAGGAGCCAGAGGATATATTGCGGGCTGGCCGTCTTACCGGCCCCCAGCAGGATCAGCAAGACGAGGATAGTCGAGCGTCCCAACGAGTCCTTTCCGCGCCAGGCGCGCCAGTAAGCGGCCAGCAGACCGACGCCGCCGAGCAGGATGGAGAGCGTGCTCCAGAACGCCGACGCCCCGCCGACGACGTTGAGCGAGTTGTAGGATAGGGCGACGTGCGCCCCCGTCGGCGGGCCGCTGCCGGCGTTGGTGGCGATCCCATTGGTCAACCACAGCAGAAGGCCGGGCAGCGATTCCAGTTGCAGCGGGCGCGTCGTCAGGAACCGCAGCGGCCCCAGCGCCTGATCGGGGTTGAGCGCCAGGCTGGGCAGAACGACGACCAGGCACGTGGCGACGAAGAGGCCGATCAGATCGCCACGCCAACGTTTCCGTGGACCGTCGCGGCTGGCGATCAAGAGCAACGGCAACAGCACGATCGGCACGATCTTCAGCAGCGTCCCCACGGCCAGCAGGACGGTCGCCGCGCGCCAGCGGTCACGCCGCGCCAGCAACACCATCAAGAGGATGCAGACCCCGACGATCAGATCGTAGCGCTGTACGAGGAAGCCCCAGCCCGCTAGCAAGGTGTAGAGGGGAAAGGCGACGGCTCCCTCAGGCGGGCCGCGCCAGGCCAGCAGTGCGGCCACGACGAGCACGAACAGCGCCAAGAAGAGACTATAGGCCGTCTTATAGGGCCACCATGGCGCGAGCAACGGCAGAGAGAAAACGGCCAGGGAGGCGGCCGGATACTCGCTGGGGAAGGAGCGGAACTGCTGGGGCTGGCTTCCCCAGATCGGCGCGCAGGAGTGTCCGTTGGCCAGGTCCGTCACCCCCGTGCCTTGCCAGAAGCCATGGGCGTAGCACTGATACTCGAACACGTCGATGGGATCGAACTGGCCCTGGTAGGCCACGGCGTTTCCCAGCAGGAACAGCGTCGCGATCAGAACCACGGCAATGAAGCCCGGACGACTGTTCGAGCGGGCCAGCATCTGCTTTCGGGACGCGGACCCCTGCTGCCGTGCATCGGCAGAGCGGTCCCGTGGGAGCGGGCCAGCTTGTCGCCCGACCTTTCGCGCTGCCGTCGTCGCCTTTTTGCGTGCCATAAAAGTTATGTCGCTCCTCGACGATCAATAGACGCGGCGCGGCACGTTGCTGGACGTGGTCGTCCCCGTGCCGAGGCTCCCGTCGTCGTTCTTCCCCCAGGCGTAGACACGGCCGTTCGCGGTGACGGCGAGGCTGTGCGCGCCGCCAGCGGCCACTGCGACCACACGGCCACTAAACCGGACACCGTCTATGGCCACGGCCGTTCCGATGTCGACGTTGTTCCCGTCGCCGAGCTGTCCATCGACGTTCTGGCCCCAAGCGTAGATGTGGCCTGACTGCGTGAGGGCCAGGCTGAAATAGTCTCCCGCTGCGAGGGCAGTCACACGATCTCCATGCGGCAGCCCCTCGACCGTCACCGGCGTGCTGCTCAGATATCCGACATCCAGATGGCCGAGCTGTCCGAAGCTGTTGTCGCCCCAGTCATAGACGGTCCCATCGTGCAGCACGGCGAAGCCGTCGATGCCCCCGGAGGCCAGGGCGTCCACGCTGTCGGAGTTGGGTAGATCGGAGACCACGACCGGCGCGCCCTGCGGTTCATTCGTGACCGCGCCCAATTGCCCCGCCCCTTGGGCACCCCAGGCATAGAGGCGGCCGGACCTCGTGAGCGCCAACGTGTGCGCCGCACCGGCGGCGATGACCACGACGGGATCGCCCGTGGGCAGACCGGGGACCACGATGGGTTGGGGGACGACGGTCGCGCCGTTCTGTCCCACCTGTCCGAACGGGTTGCCGCCCCAGGCGAACACGCGGCCGGAACGGGTGAGAGCGACGCTATGCACGTAGCCCGCCGCCACGGCCACGACAGGGTCATTGCCCGGCAACCTCGTCACTAGAACGGGCGCGCGGCTGTCCTGGACGCCGCCATCGCCCAGTTGCCCTGATGTGCCTGTCCCCCAGGCGTAGACGCGTCCCGAGCGCGTGGCGGCCAGGCTATGCTGATACCCGGCGGCGATAGCCGTCACCGGATCGCCGCCCGGCAGTCCCTCCACCCGTAGAGGCGTGACGCAGCGTACCGTGCTGGTGCAGCCAGCGCCCAGTTGGCCTGCGATATTGGCCCCCCAGGCGTACGCCTGTCCGCTACGCGTAAGGGCGAGGCTGTGTTCATGGCCGGCCGCGACGGCCACTATCGTCTTGCCGGCCGACGCCACCGTCATGGATAGGCGTGAAATCAGGCCATGCCCCGTCCCTTGGGCTGACAGATGTGAGCGGGTCGCCGGCGCCGGCCCAAACGAGACACGCCCTCCAGGTCCCGCGACCATGCTGCTCGTCGCTCCAACGAGCAGGGCGACGAGCAGTGCCCCTGACCCTGGTATATTCCAACCGCGTCCCCGCCACATGTTAGTTGCTCCATCCTTCCATCCTGCTTAAAGAACGGCGGGGGGTAGGGATCGGGCAGGTCAGCCTAACCGACCTGCTCACCCAAGCATCTAGCCAGCACAAACACATACATATTGGCGCCCCACTCTGCCCCAACCGTCGTGGGTCGCGGTCGCGCCTGCCTACAGGCCGGTGTCGAACAAGTACTGAGGGGCCTTGCGCGTCTGGAAATTGTAGAGACCGTAGTGCGAGTCGCCCCGGTTCGTTCCGATCAGATAGCAGTAGGTCAGCGTGTGTCCCGGCGACGCGACCGTCCACGGCACGACGCCGCCGTAGAGATGCGCCGCCGTGCGCATCATGCCCACGAGCACCTTGTCGGTGCGATCGAGGATGGTGAAGCCTGCCTCATAGCCCATCTGGTGGGGCAGGTAGGGCGGATGCACTTTGAGCGTCAGCGTCAAGTCGTCGGCCGGGGCGAGAGCCTTCCCACCCGTGTTGGTCAGGCGCAGCGTCAGCACGAAGAAGCGGTAGAAGTTGCTGCGATAGCCCCGCCAGGTCGTGCCGGGGATCTGGTACAGGCCGCGCGTACGCAGCAAGCTGACCCGCCAGGTCGTCTTCTTGCCCTCGATAGAGACAGCGGACGAGGCAGCCGTCTTGCTATGGACGGGCGCCGCGAACACCCGCACCTGGGCAGGCGTCAGCGTCAGAGCCACGAGGACCAGAGGCGCCGCCAGGGCAAGCCGCCGGGACGGCAAAGGTCTGTTCATCATCGGTCGCAATCCTTTCGTATCTCTAGCCCCTCTCCTCTTGCATCCAAGAGAGTCCAGCGGGGAGGCCGATTTTTCCTCTGTCACTGTGGGGAGAGGGGACCGTGGCAACGCCGCCTATCCTGCTCTCCTCTCCTACGTGCGTGAGAGGCTTGGAAGGGGTCCTACGGCAGCACGTGTACCTGCCCTTGTGTGCCGTTGCCATGGAACGGATCGATATAGTAGTACCGCCCTGGAATAAGGAACGTGAGCGAGTACGTCGACAGCGTCGCGCTCGGGTAAGCAGGCGACGAACCGTAAAGCAGGCCAGAGCTGTACTGCTGGCTCGATGAGAGCGTCCCGGTCATAATCTGTGAGCCTGTCGGGAGGGTCGGAATGCTGAAGGCCGAATTGGATATTAGTCCGCCGTCGGGGGCCAGACGCGTGTACAGCGGCTCCGCGCCCGCGCTGACGTGCGTCGAGGCATTGAAGACGATGGCGTGTGGGTCGCCCGACGTCTCCGTGGTTTTCCAGGTCACCGTGTCGCCGACGTGGATCTGGATGCCGGAGGGCGCGAAAATGTTGAGCGATACGTCCTTGTTGCCAAATCCATAACTCACGGTCACGCCGCCGCTGTCAGCAGCGCCCACGTCGCTACGCTGCTCGGGCAGCAGGGAGTCGGCGACGGAACGAAGCGCGGTGACGGCGCTAGGGCCGCGGTTGGGCGGGTTGGGCGAGGCCGGCCGCGAGGAGGGCACGACATCGATCTCGCCCAGCATCAAGGGGTGGAACAGTGAGCGGTAGAAGTACGTGCCGGCGGCGCGGAAGGTGTAGGTAATGCTGGCCCCAAGGCCGCGCACTCCGCTTATCAGCGCGCCGGACGAGTAGGTGCCGCCCTCGCGCAGGATATGGCCGCCCTGCAGCTTCACCACGGCTGGGTTAACCTCGGGGCCGGCCTGTGGGCTGCCGGCGCCAAGGAAGAGGGCCGGCGTGTTGTCGAGAGACCCGAAGGTGACCGTATCCGGTTCGCCGCCATCGGCATTGGTCCACTGCACGCTGTCGCCGACGTGGATCGTCAGCTTGTTGGGCAGAAATTGATGGACAGACAGCAGACCATAGGGAGAGTCGATCCCAATGGAGATATGGTAGAGCTGCGGACGAGCGGCGCGCGCGGGTGTCTGGGCCACTACGGTCGCGCCGAGCGGCAGCAGACCGACCAGCACGGCCACGATCCCGCTTCGATACAGGTTGTTGCTCTTCATCTAGCGCTGTCTCCCTACGAGCCTGTCACGAGGTCGCCTGCCGTCTTTTGGATGTATGCGCGCAGACTGTCCGGCACCGGGATGTCACCGACCTTGATACGGTGGTTGGTGACGTCGCGGAAATTGAGCTGCGCGATGTAGGCCTGGCCGCCGCTGTTAGAGACGTCCCAGACCAGGAAGCTCTTGATGTTCGACGCCACCTGTGGCGAGACGCCATGCACGTCCAGCATCTTATGCACGATAAAGAACTCGAAGCTGGCCGGGTTAAAGGCATGGCCGCCCTTCTGGGGATCCTTGACCAGGACGAAGGACTTGCGGAAGTCTTCCGGCAGACCGTTGTCAATGGCCGCGCCGATGGCGGCGGCAAGGCCGTTGAGCGAGGGCGTGACGAAGACGCCCGAGGCGTTGCGCAGCGCCGCGACCTGCACCCCGGCTCCAATAGCGTAATCGAAGCCGGCGAAGCCGAAGCTGTAGGGTGTCGACTTGACCTGTTGCACCATGGTGCTCTGGCTGGGCAGACAGGTCGCGGCCGGCGGCCACTGCACGGACAGGCCGGCCTGACCCACCGTCGAGTTCCAGCTGGGCACGGATTGAGCCAACCACTGGTTAAAGACGTAGCTGGCGCCGCCCGGCTCCGAGGTACAATAGACGATGATCTTGTGCGCGGGCAGCCTCATGCCGTGGTTGAGGTGGGAGATGGCCTTGTCGTTCCAGGTCGTGACGTTGCCCCCGTAGATGTCGGCGACGACCTGCGCGGTCAGCTTCACCGGATGGACCGGCGTGAAGTGGTCGGAGGATTCGCGCTTCTGGAAGTACGCGCCCGGCAGGTTGTAGATGGCGGGCGTGGCGCTGATGGCCACCGGGATGCCAGTCATATCGGCGCAACTCTGCCCATTGGGCTGCTCTCGCAGCTGGCTGTCCTGGATATAGGAGTCGCTCATGCCCACCTGGCTGCCGCCGCCGGTGCAGGTATCGTCGAAGCTGGTCTGGCTGCTGGTGGGATTGACGCCGATCTGCAGTCCGGGCAGCGTAGAGGTGTACTTTGTGGCCAGGAGGCTGCCCAGGATGAACATCTGCGTCGAGCCGGTCACGGTGACGGTGATCTGAGATGCGTGGACGCGAGGACTGATGAGGGCTGTGCTCAGCGCGAGGGCTGCCGCTGCGGCGGCCGCCGTCCGCCGCAGGGCGTGTCGCTGTTGCTTCATGATATGTCGTACTCCTTGTCTTTCCTGGTCTGTGCTTGGTCGTCTGTACTTGCTTGTCGTCTTTTATCACGGTGGCGTTATGAGAGGCCCGCGGCCCTGGCCGGGTGGACTGTAAGCCGACCTCCTAACCGAAACGCCCGGCCACGTAGCCAGCGGTACGTGGGTCTTGCGGATCGTCGAAGATGGTCACGGTCGGGCCGAACTCGACCAGCTCGCCGCCGCCGCCCTCGGCGGGCAACATCACGGCTGTAAAATCGGAGACGCGACGGGCCTGCTGCATGTTGTGCGTGACGATGATGATGGTGATATCGCGCGATAGCGTACGCATAAGTTCTTCGATCTTGGCCGTGGCCACCGGGTCGAGCGCCGAGCATGGCTCGTCCATCAAGATCACCTCGGGACTGACGGCCAGGGCGCGGGCAAGGCACAGGCGCTGCTGCTGGCCGCCCGAGAGCGAACGCCCCGGCTGCTTGAGCCGGTCCTTGACCTCCTCCCAGAGGCCCACCGCGCGCAAGCACCGCTCCACCAGGTCGGCCAACTCATGACGCGACCCTGTCGTGTGGTGGATGCGCGGACCGTAGGCCACATCGTCCTGGATGGACAAGGGCAAGGGCACGGGCCGCTGGAAAAGCATACCGACCCTGCGGCGCAGATCCTCTACCGCCAGCCCCTTATCGTAGACCTCCTCTCCGTTGACGGTCATGCTGCCGTCGAGCCTATAGCCCGGCACCGTGTCGTTGAGCCGGTTGATCGAGCGCAGCAGCGTCGTCTTGCCGCAGCCCGAGGGACCGATCAGCGCGGTGATGGCCTGCGGCGCGGCCGTGAGCGTAACGCCGCTGAGCGCGCGGGTGCGGCTGTACCAGGCATTGACATCGTGCAGCGCGATCGTCGCGCCCTGTCCCGCCGGACCGGCGCGCGACCCCGCCTCCCGCGCCGGCGCGTCGTCGACCTTAACCCCCATACGTCCTCCGTCCTAATGCATATAAGGCCCGCGAGAGCAGGCTCAAGGTCAGTACCATGCCAAGCAAGACCACCACGGCGGCCTCGGCTGGAGCTGCCAGCGCCGTGCCGGCCTGATAGAGGTCGAGATAGATGAGCGAACCCATATCGGTGACGGAACTGCTGGGACCCGTCAGGGGCCAACGCGGCATAAAGTTGCTGTAGCCGTTGGTCAGCAAGATAGCCACGGTCTGGCCGATGGCGTTGGTCAGCGCCAGCAGCACGCCGGTCAGGATGCCGGGCAAGGCGACGCGCAGGCTGATGCGGCGCGTGGTGGTCCAGCGCGTGGCTCCCAGGGCCAGCGAGGCTTCGCGGAAAGCTGCGGGCGCCGCGCGCACCGAGAGCTCGGTCACCCGCGCCACGATCGGCGCCATAATCAGGCCCAGCACCGCCCCACCAGCGAGGGCCGAACGGCTCCAGTGCAACCCGATGGGCGAGATAGGATTGGCGAAAAAGGCGAACCCAAAGAGCCCCCACACCACGGAGGGCACGCCGAGCAGCGTATCGCCCACCGTGCGGATGAAGCCGCCCAGGCGCGCGTGGCCAAAGTCGGCCAGGTAGAGGCCACTGACCACGCCCACGGGCACGGCCACGAGGCCACCGAGAAACAGCAGGATGGCCGTGCCGGTCAGACCGTTGAGCACGCCGCCCTCGGAGCCGACGTAGGGCGAACCCGCCGCCGTCTGGCTGAGGAAGGTCCAGTTGAGCTTGGAGGCGCCGCTGGATATAGCGGAGTACAGAATGCTCACGAGGGGCGCGAGGGCGAGAGCGAGGGCGATCACGCAGACGCCGACCGCGATACGCTCGACCCCGCGGCGGCGCGCGATGCCGCCCCTCCTGCTGACCGGACGCCCTCCAACGGCGCCGCGTTGCGTCATCGGCCCGCACCCGCCAACGTCGCGCCGGCGAGACGCCGCGTCAGCACCCGCCCGGCCAGGCTGGTCAGCAGCGAGAACAGCAGCAGCACGAGGCCAAGCTCGTAGAGAGCGCCCGCGTTAAGCGTCCCTGGAACGGCGCCGCCCCCGTAGACCTGCGTAAAGAGTTGCGCCGAGAGCGTCGAGCCCTCGTCGAAGAGCGACCGCGGCAAGCGGAACTGGCCGCCGATCACGTAGACCACGGCCATCGTCTCGCCCAGCGCGCGGCCAGAGGCCAACACCACGGCCCCGATGATGCCGCCGCGCGCCTCGCGCAGCACCACGCGCGTGGCCGTCTCCCAGCTCGTGGCCCCCATGCCCAGAGAGGCTTCGCGCAGCTCCGGCGGCGTCGCCTTCAGCGAGTTGCGCGTCACGGCCACGATGGTGGGAAACACCATGGCGGAGAGGACCAAGCCCGCCGTGAACATGCCGAAGCCGCTGATGCCCACGGGGCTGTTGTTGGGGTCGAGCGGAGGCAGCCAACCGAGCGCGGGGGCGATGGCCGGCTCGATCGTGGCGCCGAGGAAGGGCACTAACACGAGGAGCGCCCAGGCGCCGAAGACGATCGTGGGGACGCCGGCCGCCACCTCGACCACCACGCTAAGCACGGCGGCGACCGGGCGCGGCGCATACTCCCCTAGCAGGATGGCGATGGCCAGTGAGACGGGCACCGCGATAATTAGTGCTACGCCCGTCGTCAGCAGGGTGCCCACCACAAAGGCCAACCCGCCAAAGACGCCCTCGAGTCCGGCCGAGGGATTCCAGACCTGCCCCGTGACGATGCCGAGGCCCAAGCGCCCGATAGCGGGCCATGCCGTCGAGAGCAACACGGCCACGATCGCGGCCAGGGTGGCGACGAGCACCAGCGAGACCACCAGCGAGACGGAGTGGTATACCGTGTCGACGTGTCCCTTCCCCTTACGCGGCCGCACGCGCGGCTCGGGCAAGCTGACCGGCGGCGCTAGCGCGCCGCGCGTCGTCGCCGCTTCCGTGACATCCATGACCGCTTTCTTGCTCCTTTCTTTCGTGAAAGCCTACGATCGCCTAACAGGACGCCTGAACTCAGATCGAAGGTTAGGGGAAAGTCGAGCGTCCGCCACGTAGCGGACGAACGCCAACCGTACCGCCTGTAGTACGCGGCGGGCGTCTAGCCCCCTCATCCACGGCGACGAGGGGGCCAGACGCGACATCCTCTAGTAGTGCTGGTGGGGGTCGCGCCGCACGAAGAAGGTCAGCACGATAGTGCGCGCGTGCCGCGTGACCCTCCCGATCGTCTGCGTGGTCAACACGCTGACCGTGACGCGCGCGCGCACCGAGAGCCGCGGCAAATACGACACGCGGAAGCGCGTCGTGTTGAGGCCGTTGCGGTCGGCTGTCACGTTAATGGTACGCGTTAGACCATTGGGGTAGGCGATGCGATAGGTAACTCGCGTGTGGCGCGCCGTGAACGAACTAACCGTTTCGGCCTGACTGGTGTAGAGCACGTGATGGCGCACCGAGGCATCGATTCTGCTCGGCAAGAGGGCGCGGCTACGCGTGACGGTGGGCGCGCGCCGCACGAAAAAGGTCAGCACGACGGTGCGTGCATGTCGCGTGACCCTCCCGATCGTCTGCGTGGTCGATACGCTGACCGTGACGCGCGCGCGCACCGAAGGCCGCGGCAGGTACGACACGCGGAAGCGCGTCGTGTTGAGGCCGTTGCGGTCGGCCACGACAGCGATGGTGCGCGTCAGGCCACCGGGATAGGCCACGCGATAGGTCACGTGCGTGTAGCGCGCCGTGAACGAGCCGATCGTCTGCGTCTGGTCGGTATAGAGCACGTGGTGGCGCACCGAGGCATCAATCCTGCTCGGCAGGACGGTCCGGCTCCGCGTGACGGCAGGCGCGCGCTTTACCAGGAAGGGCTCCGTACTGGACGCAAACGTCTTCTTGGCTGTCGTGACTTGCACAGTCAAGATAAAGTGCAGATCCACGGCCTTCGAGGGCACGGCGCCGATGCGCAGGCAGTACTGATCGACGCCATGACGGTCCGCCGTATGCGTGAAGTGGAGCGTACCTCGATCGCGGATGGTCGCAGCGATGCTGCAGGTGTTGGGTGGTATACCTTTACTAGTTGGTGTGGACTTTAGTTTGCCCTTGCTAGTCGGCGTGGGCGTTGGCTTACCCTTGCCGGTCGGCTTCGGCGTCGCCGCGGCCTTGGCCGTGACGGACGCGTTACTGGAGGCGGAGATGGCGCCCAGCCGCGCTGCACTTGAGCGCGGGCTAGAGGAGAGATGCGGGATCGCGCGGTGAGCGATCGTCCGACCACCCCTTCTAGCGTGCGGGCGCTTCACTGGTGGGTAATCGTAGCTGACGCGCAGCGTGTAGGCGATGCGCGCGGTGGGCGTCGTATCGACGCGCAGGCGCACCAGATTGCCGACGGTCAAGAAGCCCCTAGAGATAGCGATCTTAAAGCCGTTGCCCGTAATTACCTGCACGGGGGGGGGCTTCGGTCCGCTAATCGGAGTCGGCGTGCCGTTGCCGGAGCCCAGCGCCCCCGATGTACCCGTTCCCGGTGTGCCGTTCGCACCCGGCGTGCCGTTTGCACCCGGCGTACCGCCCGCACTCGGCGTCCCCGCGCCCGGCGTCCCTACGGTCGCGCTGGGGCAGGCCGTCGCGGTTGGGCGGGGGGTCGCGGTTGGCACGCCCGTAGCCGTGCTCGTCGCCGTAGCTGCTGGAGTCGGCACGTCAGTGCTAGTGGCTACGCCAGGACACACGGGAACCGCGGTCGGAATGGACGGCTTCGGCGTAAGGGTTGGCTCAGGCGGATTCGTATTCGTGGGAGGCGGAGTCCTGGTCGGTGGCAAGGGCGTGGGAGGGATCAAGCCCTGCTTCAGCGCGTGTAGCTTCCCCTGGTTGTCCGCCAGGAAGATCGAGCCGTCAGGTCCAATCACCGGACCTTCGAGATACGAGCCCTGATTAGACGGACTATAGTCGAAGAGCGGGGTGCCCAGACCTGAGCCGTAAGCTAGAACCTCTCCATTGTCCAACGCTACCAGCACGTTGCCATTCGCGTCCACGGCCGGGCTTTTGCTACTCGTTTGCGGGTACGCGGCTGTCGCGGCCACGCTGCCGTCAGAGGTGTGCAGCGCGTAGAGGTCAAAGGTATTCTGGCCAGGGTTCCCAATGACTGGTATATAGATGAGACTACCGTCCGGTGAGAGAGCCATGCTGCCAAGGGTAGGACCACTTTCTGCAGAAATACCTCCACCACCGGCTGCGACCGCAGACGGAGTGATCCCCCACTTACGTAGGCCGTTGCTAGCATTGAGTGCATAATATGTGCCTAGCGCACTACTGTCAAGGTATCCACCTGCGTACGCCGTTTGCTCGTCTGGCGAAAGCACCACCGCGTTCACGACCGCGGGATTGTAAACCACCTTCCGACCAGTGCCTGATGTCGGACTATAATGCCAGAGTTCGCTTCCGGTAGGTGAAAGTGCTAGCACGCCACCCGCGAAAATAGCAACGCCGCCAGGCTGTGTCACTCTGTTGCAGCCGTAACCGACGTACAAGGCACCCTGCTTGTCAAGGACGGGCGCGCTTTGAACGAGCGGCGCCGTTCCAGCAGGACAATCCCCACCGCTGCTGACAGCATAGTCATAACGTAGGCTGCCATCCTTGTTGACGGCATACACGTGTCCGCTTATATCGCCTGCATAAACGGTGCCGTCAGGCCCGATCGTTGGACTGCTGCCGAGGTAGTTTCCGCGTGCAAAAAATTCTGTAGAGGCACCCGTCTGTGGATCGAAGCGCCAGATGCCGCTGTCGCTATCGGGGTACTTGGCCTCGCTGACGGCGTAGATCATGCCGTCCGTGGCGACAACTGGCCCCCCTGGTCGATAAGCCAGGAACGATGATGACCCTACAGCACTAAGCCCGTTGCTGCCCAACACAGCCGTACTAGTCCAGGCGACGGAGCCATCAGGTTTCACGGCATTGAGTTGGCCTTTATCGTCGATCTGGTAGATGCGATAGGTATTGGCGTTGCCATCCGGGCTCGGACCGATCGCGGGGGCGGCACTCAAAGCACCACCATCACCGCCACCATCGCCTACTGATATCCGAGTTGTGAAGAGGATGCCAGGGGGCTGGGAGAGATCGAGTTTCAGGTTGACGGTGCCATCGTTGTGCAGGTCGCCACGGAACTTTGACCAGTTCGGCGCCAGACCCGGCAAGGCCGTCGGCGTCCCGGCTGACGGGGTTCCGGTGGTCGGTGTAGCCGTGCTTGTCGGCGTATTAGTTGGGGTCGGGGTGCTGGTAGACGTATTAGTCGGCGTGCTCGTCGGGATGCCGATAGGCGTATTAGTCGGGGTACTCGTCGGCGTGTTGGTGGGCGCACCGACGAGGGGCGTGTTGGTCGCGGTCGCCGCGCCTACAATGGTCGGCTGTGTCGGCGCAGCCGTACTTGTCGTCGCGGTTGCAATAGCGGTGCTCGTTCCGCCTATCGGTGTCGGTGTACTCGTACCTGTCCCGGCTATCGGAGTGCTCGTCGGCGTGCCCGCGGCGGCGTTGAAGCCGCTGGCCTGACCGACGTTGCCGCCGACGTAGATCGTCCCGTCGTTAGCGATAGCTGGGCTGAAGGAGCCCGTGCCGATGCCTGTGTTGAAGCTGTAGACCGTCGCCCCGGTCGGGTCGAACTTGAAGAGGGCGCCCGTGCTGTCTACCTCGTAGATATTGCCGCCCGCGTCGATGATCGGCGAGACGCTCGATCCGCCAGTCAGGCCCGTCGTCCCTGGCGCCGGATTGGCACCGCCCGTCCCACTTGAGTTGAACGTCGTATCGACCGCGCCGGTGGTCAGGTTGAGCGCGTGCAGCGCGCTCGCCGTGTCCGCCACGTACACGCGGTTGCGCGACGCATCCACGGCCACGCTGGCGTTGTTAGCAGCGTTCGCAGTCTTGACTACCCACAAACGGTTGAGCGACGTGTCGTAAGCCTCCACGTAGCCTAGCTTGGTGTCCACCACCAACTCGCTGCCGCCCGCGACAGCGGCGTTGGGGACCAAGGCCACCGCACCCACGGCGGCGCCCGCCAAGGGCTTGCTGGCCAGGATCGTGCCCGTCGGGCTCACCTTGTAGAGCGTCCCGAAGAGGGTGTTGGCGCAACTGCGCGGCCCGCTCGTCTTGGGCTCGTAGCTGGCAATGTAGAAGTTGTCGCTGGAGTCCAGCGTGCCCTCGCCGTAGAACAAGGGGTTGCCCGAGACGGCGCCGGAGCAGCCCGCGATGGTGCCGTCCTGCGTCGAGCCGGCTCCCGTCGTGCTGTAGTTGTTGGTTCCGGTCTTGCTGAAGCTGTTGATGAAGTGGTCCTGCCCGCCGAAGAACACGTTGTTTGTGGCGTCGTCCACCTTGAGCGTCTGCTGCACCGCCGCGCCGTAGTTCACGAACTGGGTCGAGGCCCCCGTGGCGGCGCTGATCTTGAGCAAATTGCCCGAGTCGGTGGAGATGTAGATGTTGCCGTCCGCGCTGGCCACCGGGTTCGAGGCCGCCCCGTTAATATCCGCGCCGAAGGAGGATTTAGCGTTGACCGCAAAGTTCTGCGTGCCAGCCGGGGTGTAGGAGTAGACGAAGCCGTCGCCCTTGGTGAAGAGCACGTTGCCGGCCCCGTCCAACTCGATGCCCTGGATGGTGCCGGCGCCTTGGCCGGGGTTGGCGTTGAAGACCTGCGTGGGCGTGATGACGGGGCCGTTGGCCGTCGTCTCCATACCGGAGTTGCCGAGGTCGGCGCCGCGCCAGTCGGGCTTGGGGCTGCTGGCCGCCAAGCGCGGCTGCACCTGTACTATTGATGCCGGAGCGCCCGTATGAATGGATGAAGCGCCCGCTCTTGCAGCGGCAAGCGGCATCCCCGCCAGAATGATGATTGAGACGAGCGCCCCCGTGGCGACCGCGGCCCAGGAGTCACGACGAAAGAAGTGCATGGCTGTAAACGTTTCCTTTCTTCCTCTGATACCATGGGACGCCGCGGCTAGCCCGTCTTCGCGGGCCACCAATACATGTACCTCGCTAAAGAGGCCACACTGGGTACGCTAACAGACCGCCCCGTAACATTTCCATAACAGCCAGCAGGCGCGCCGCGAGATAGGGGAGATCCGACACCGCGGGATCATGATAGAGGACCGGCCTATGGACGGTCCACGCGGGGCCTGCGCGCCGCTCCCGACCTGTGCTTGGCGATCTACGCCTTGATTGCATAGAGGGAGCAAGAGTCCACCGTCATACAAAAGAGGCGACCCTGGCGACGGACTTTCCGTCGCCAGGGCCGCCCTCCTCACCCTACCGTTGGGTGAAATGTTGGATCCTCTCGACTACGCCCGCTTGCCAAACTTGTGGGTGTAGTGGAAGTTGACGATGCGTGTCTTGCTCGCACCGCGGTAGCTGCTCGTCACCGTGACCGTGCCCGTCCCCTTGGTTGGGGACGTGCTGTTCGGCACGCTGTACGTCAGCTTGGCCCGGCCGCCCTTACCGCACGTCGCGGTCTGGGTGTTCGTGAAGGAGCCCACGCTCGCCGCGCCGCTGATCGCGGCGTTCGGGTCGCAGAGCACTAGCACCGTCAGCTTGCTGGAGCCGTTCGCCTTGTTGCTGATCTCGAACGGCGCGCGGCGGTTGCCGCGCGTCGTCTCCTGCACCTGGACGATCAGGCGCAGGTTGACCTCGCGGATGGCCTTCTGCGAGCGGAAGGTCAAGATCTTGCCGTCGACGTTGGCCTGCACCGTCTCGAGCAGCCGGCCGCCCTTGCCAGGGACAAGCAGCGTGGAGCTGAACGGCGCCTTCAAGCGCACCGAGCCATTGGCGCTGGAGGTCGAGACGTTCTGGTAGACCGTGGCACCATTGAGGGTGAACGTCGTGGTTACCGGGACGTTGGGCGCCGTGTTGATGTAGATCGAGTCCGTCACCACACTGCCCGCGCCCACCGGCTGGACGGTGCGGAAGAGGATGCGGTGCAGACTCTGCACCTCGTGGAGACCGAAGGAACTGCCCTGCTGGGCCTCCACGGTGAAGGACGAGGTGCGCGTGATGGTGTGCGGCTGGGTCTTGTTGCTCTGGCCGGGGTCGCCGCCGTTGCAGAACTCCGTGGCCACGGCCTTGACCGTGACAGAACCCAGCGGCGCGTCCGCCGGAATGGGGAAGTCGATCAGGGCGCGGCCGTTGGGGCCGGCGGTGAAGGTGAACGTGCCATCAGGGTTGCGGTTGATAGTCACGCCCGGCGTACCGGCCGCGCCGGTGAAGAGGGTAGCCGTGGTCACGTAGCTCGCGCTGATGGTGACCGTGATGGGCGCGTTGGGGAGGACCTTGAAGAGGACCGCCTCGGAGCCGGTGCGCTGCACGATTTTAGGATTGGGCAGCACGATCAGCTGGCAGTTGGGCAGGTTCACGCCGGTCGTCGCGGCGGCGGTGGCCGTCGCGGCGATGGCCGTCTGTTGCACAGCTGTCTGCGTCGCGTTCGGCGTGCCCGTGCTCGTCGCCGTGTTGGTTGGCGTGCTGGTGCTGGTGCTGGTGCTCGTCGGAGCCGTCGTTTTGGTCGGAGCCGTCGTGCTCGTGCTCGTCGGGACCGCCGTGTTGGTCGGAGCCGTTGTGCTCGTGCTCGTCGCGGGCACCGCTGTGTTGGTGCTGGTCGGAGCCGTCGTGCTCGTGCTCGTGCTCGTGCTCGTCGCCGGAACCGCCGTCTTAGTCGCGGTCGGAGCCGTCGTGTTCGTGCTCGTCGCGGTCGGAGCCGTCGTGTTCGTCGGGGTGGTCGTCGCCGTGCTAGCCACGGTCGGCGTGGTCGTGCTCGTCGCCGCCACGGTCGGTGTGGTCGTGCTCGTCGCCGCCACGGTCGGTGTGGTCGTGCTCGTCGCCGCCACGGTCGGTGTGGTCGTGCTCGTCGCCGCCACGGTCGGTGTGGTGGTCGCCGTGCTAGCCACTGTGCTGGTGGCGGTAGCAACGGCGGCGGCGTTGAAGCCGCTGGCCTGACCGACGTTGCCGCCGACGTAGATCGTGCCGTCAGTGGCGATCGCCGGGCTGAAGAAGCCCGTGCCGATGCCTGTGTTAAATCTGTATACTGTCGCCCCGGTCGGGTCGAACTTGAAGAGGGTGCCCGTGCTGTCCACCTCGTAGATATTGCCGCCCGCGTCGATGATCGGCGAGACGCTCGATCCGCCGGTCAGGTTCGTTGTGCCTGTACCGTTGAACGTCGTATCGACCGCGCCGGTGGTCAGGTTGAGCGCGTGCAGCGCGCTCGCCGTGTCCGCCACGTACACGCGGTTGCGCGACGCATCCACGGCCACGCTGGCGTTGTTAGCAGCGTTCGCAGTCTTGACTACCCACAAACGGTTGAGCGACGTGTCGTAAGCCTCCACGTAGCCTAGCTTGGTGTCCACCACCAACTCGCTGCCGCCCGCGACAGCGGCGTTGGGGACCAAGGCCACCGCACCCACGGCGGCGCCCGCCAAGGGCTTGCTGGCCAGGATCGTGCCCGTCGGGCTCACCTTGTAGAGCGTCCCGAAGAGGGTGTTGGCGCAACTGCGCGGCCCGCTCGTCTTGGGCTCGTAGCTGGCAATGTAGAAGTTGTCGCTGGAGTCCAGCGTGCCCTCGCCGTAGAACAAGGGGTTGCCCGAGACGGCGCCGGAGCAGCCCGCGATGGTGCCGTCCTGCGTCGAGCCGGCTCCCGTCGTGCTGTAGTTGTTGGTTCCGGTCTTGCTGAAGCTGTTGATGAAGTGGTCCTGCCCGCCGAAGAACACGTTGTTTGTGGCGTCGTCCACCTTGAGCGTCTGCTGCACCGCCGCGCCGTAGTTCACGAACTGGGTCGAGGCCCCCGTGGCGGCGCTGATCTTGAGCAAATTGCCCGAGTCGGTGGAGATGTAGATGTTGCCGTCCGCGCTGGCCACCGGGTTCGAGGCCGCCCCGTTAATATCCGCGCCGAAGGAGGATTTAGCGTTGACCGCAAAGTTCTGCGTGCCAGCCGGGGTGTAGGAGTAGACGAAGCCGTCGCCCTTGGTGAAGAGCACGTTGCCGGCCCCGTCCAACTCGATGCCCTGGATGGTGCCGGCGCCTTGGCCGGGGTTGGCGTTGAAGACCTGCGTGGGCGTGATGACGGGGCCGTTGGCCGTCGTCTCCATGCCGGAGTTGCCGAGGTCGGCGCCGCGCCAGTCGGGCTTGGGGCTGCTGGCCGCCAGGCGCGGCGCGGCGGCCTGCGCCGTGAGGCCATGCGTGGCCTGAGCGGCGCCCACGCCACCAGCTAGGAGGAGGGCGGCGAGGCCAGCGCGTGCGGCCGCGGCGCCCTTGCGGGTCGAAGAGTGAAGCATAGTTGCTGCTGTCCCTTTCATGTCGTGCTTTTGCTTTATAAAGGTCGTGCTAGACAAGTTTTCGTCTGGTTCAGAGTAACGGACGCATCAATGGTAGAGTCGGTGGTCGGGCGGGAGGTCAGGCAAATTCTTGATCTATCTGCCTGGTCGCCCGCCCGCTATACCACGCGACGCTAGTCCAGCACTAGGTGCTTAGCACGTCGCCGTTTGCGTGCTGTAAGGCCCGGCGTCGGCCGTGCGCTTGAAGCCCATCTGGCACTGCTGCAAGAAGCCCTGCTGCCGCGTCAGCGTCACGTCCTCCGTGCTGCCGTTAGCGTTCGTCGTCAGGAAGGTGACGAAGGACGCGGCAGCAGCGTTGTTCGAGACGTTGGTGACGAGGTGCTCGTAGCCCCAGATCTGGTAGCGGCCAGAGGCCACGTCGTTGTCGCCGTTGCAGTTGTTGACGCCGTCGACCGGGCTGGGTGAGTTCTGCGTCGCCGGGGCGGTTGGGTTGCAGGTACCGTTGTAGCCGCTATAGCCGCCCACGGTCACCACGCCGCAGCCCTGCAAAGCCGTCTTGGGGCTGGTCGTGCTGCGTGGGTCGCCCACGATGGCCGAGCGCGTGACGTAGCCCTGGGCGTAGTTGCCGTCCAACGCTGTCGGCCCACACACATCGTTGACCTCGGTGCCGGTCGTCCCGGCCAGAGCCTGGGCCGAGCCTTCGTTCTGGCAGTTATCGATGCCTGCCCCGTAGATGTTGAAGCAGAAGGTGATGCGCGTGCCCGAGCCGAGCACCCGGTTCTGCACCGCGTTGGAGTGGTTGCAGCCGCCGACAGAGCGCTCATTGCCGATTTGCTGGGCGTAGAGCAACTGGGCTTGCGCGAACGAGAGGCCGGCGGGCGAACAGGACACGGCACCGTTCGTACCGGGGTCCGTGCTGAACGCGCCGCACGGCGTCGGGCCGGCGGGATTCACCGCGCCGCCGTTCGGCTGCTGGGCACCGGGGCAGGTGGCGATGTCGTCGACCACGTTGACCGAGAGGATCGCGTCGTTGATCGCCGTGCTGTCCACCGGGGGCTGGTTGTCGTTGGCGCAGCTAGGAGCGAAGACGTCGGAGACGCCTACGATCGGGTCGTTCGCCGTGTCGGTGGCAGCGAAGGCGTCGCCGGGGCAGCTGTCGCCGCCGGAGAGGTACTCGACATCGTACTGGTTGGGGTTGGCGGCGGTGTTGGCGCAGTAGTCTTTGGCGGCCTGCTGGATGTAGCTCCTGAGCGCCGAGGAGCCGTAGACGCCGATGATGGGGCCGGTGCAGCCGCTGGAGCTGCCGCTGGTGCCGCCGCTCTGCGCGCCGGTGAAGGTGAGGCCGTTGTAGGTGACCGTACCGCTGGCGGCCTGCGTGGTCATTAGGGGCATCAACGCGAGCGCCACGGCGGCGAACACGGAGGCGATGATTTTCTTGTTGCGCAACATAGTTGTCCAAGGTCCTTTCGCTACTATCCCCTCCGCCTCCGCGTCTCCTCTGTGAGCGCTGGAGCCGGGTCGGGGCTGCTTAGACGTGCGGGGTTGCCTGTTTGTCCAGATCGAAAGCATTGTAGACGACGCCCCATGACGCCGATTCACTCTTCTTTCTTACGACCGTTTCGCGGACGCACCCTACAGGGGCCGCCGCGAACGGGTGGTGCTAGCGCGTGTCTTGGGAACCTATTTTCCCTTACCGCCGACCAGCACTCTAGCGCTTTCCTGCCCTCCTCCTCCTTCGAGCGCAGCACACACGTCCGGTACGCACCGTACCTGACGCTTTCTACAGTACAGCGGGCCGCCGTAACATTGCAGTAACTTTCGCGTAACAATTTGGGGCAATTTTCGCGCGATGATTTTTTTGCGCTACGAGGAGCGGCGTGCGACCACGGCCGCACACCGCACGATCAGGCCTGACCCCGGTCGGTTGGAGGCCCAGTCCTGACCTACCGCCAGCGTCTCCGGGCAAACTCACGACGGGGAAAATCCTGGCGATCTACTGGCCCTTACTGCGCCGCTGGCTGGCAAGCTTCCGCGGCGCGCACCGCTTGCAGACATGCCTGGCGTGAACCGGAAAGGGGTCAGATCGAAGCCAGCGACGCCGGAAGATACGGTCGCCGTCAGCACGGCGGAGACGAGCTGGCGCCGGCGGGCGCCCTGACTCTATTCCAGAGGTTGCGCTTATCCACGGCTAATAGGCTGACCAAGGGCGGGGAACGTGGAAAGTCAGGACGAGGGGGAGGAAAGACGAGCGCCCTGGGAGCGCGGGTGCTCACTGCGCTGCCCGCCCGTCCCTGATCGGACGCGGGGACGGGCCAGAGGCCCGCGCTCCCAGGACAACTTTTCACGAACCCTGCGACCGAGGGTGGGGAGCGTGTTTTGCCCCGTCTAAGCCCTATATGCGATTAAGACGCGCGACGCCGTAGGCGTACGTGTGGCTCGTGGCGACGCAGGCTCACAGGACGATCTTGTAGCGATGGTGCCGTTCTCGATGCGACAAGCGGACGGGGAACACGTACCGCGCGAGGCCATGGGCGTTCGCGCGCAGGGCGACGCGTCGCAGTTCACGCCCATCGACGGCCAGCGCAAGACTAAACATTCCCGTGCGGCACCCAGTGCGCCCGCGCGCGCACCGCCAGCTCGTGGCGGCCGTGCATCCACCAGGTGAACACCCCCACGGTCAAACGCGGACGGACATCGCCCGCCGGCACCGCGCCGCAGGTAGGCGTCCAACAACTCAGGCTGGCGCGGGGTGAGGCCGACGACGAGCGAGAGCGGCTCGTCGGGCGGCGTGGAGCCGCGCAGGCGCAGCCCCACGAGTGAGGCGGGCGCCGCGGCGGCGATAAAGACGGCGCTGGGCGTCCGTGCATGCCCTATTCGGACCGGCGCGGCGCCGAGCACGAGCAGCGCCAGCAGCGCAACGAGCGTGAGCCCTCGCGGCATCGCCGTTAGAGGTAGTCCGAGAGGATCTGGCGCACTGGACCGATGCTCCAGACGGCCTGGGCGTCGGGGGCGCTCGAGAAGGTCGGCTGCCACAGCAGCTGCAGTTTGCGATCGCCGGCGGGAACCTCGAACCCGACGATGCCGTCGTCGGGCTTCGTGTAGACGTGTTGGGCGTGGAGCTCGTGCATCATGCCGAACGGCTCGCTGTCGACGACGTCGCCGCGCGAGGTCTGCACGTGGAAGTCTTGCGGGTCGGCGTAGTACGAGCCGTGGCTGCCGGCGCGCCGGATGCGCAGCGCGACGAGGAGGAGGACGGCGCCCCGCGTGGGCACATAGCCGGCGACGCCGGCCTGGCGCGCCTCCTTCACCCAACGCAGTTTGACGGCGAAGCCTTGCACGAACTGGGTGCGTCCCACGCCTAGCGCGCGGACGGACATAGCCGAGGCGACGGGGACGGCGCTGGGCGGGGTCAGGGGTGAGATGGCCAGTATGGTCAGCGCGATGATGCAGGCGTAATGGCGGCGAGACATGATCCGTCCTCCTCGTTTGATACCTGGTGCTCAATCACTTCGTACTGTATGATGCGTGGTCGGGGTCGCGAACGAGCGACGCGTGTCGGTAGAGTTATCCCTTGCGCGTTGGGACCACTGGTGTTGTCGAGCACTATGGCGATCCGCACGGCCCGGATGTCCACGCGCGTCGGGGATGGCCAGCCCAGTGGCCCTGACGCGCGGGGAGTCTCTGCGGACATCCCCGCGCGTTGGGGCCGCTGCTTGTGCATTCTACGCCACTTCGGGCTATATCCGGCGTCTTTAAACTCCGCTTAACCAACCTTTAATCAATCCTTAACAAAAGTATGTTACGGTCCTGAGGAGACTCCACGACCGTCCTAGCGGCGGTGGTGCGACAGTCCATGCCGCAAGAAGGGAGGGTAGGAGATGCTGGGACGGATCGTGATCGCGGTCGTGCTGACCGCCGTGCTCGTGGGCGGCGTCTCGCGGGCCACGTTGGCGACGCTGCGCAGCCAGAACAGGGGGACGCAGCTGTCGAGCGCGGCGGATCTCCAGGACGCCGGCAGCATCCAGCGGCTGGGCGTGGCCCTCTCCTCCACGGGTGGGACGGTGGTGCGCATCCTGCCGGACGGCGTGATCGTGCAGCCGCACCGCGCGCGCGGCACGCTGCAGCGCATCATCTTCTTGCGCGGCGCCGTGCTCCTGCAGCGCAAGGCGCCGACGACGGCCGCGGCGATCGAGTTGGGCGCCCACCTCAGCGTCATCGGACAGGCCGGCGCCAACCGCTCCGCTCCTTTCGCGGCCACCAAAATCTGGATCTCGCCCCATCGTCATGCCATCGGCGGCATCATTCTCTATATCTCGTCCGATGGCCACCTCACCCTCCAGAACACGCGCCTGCACGCGGTGTACCTCGTCAAGGTGCTGCCCACGACGCCGATCACGACCGGGATCGGGACCGTGAGCACCGCGAACCTGCCGGGAGCCTCCAACACCTCGTCCGCCGGGGCACGTGAGCCGTGGAGCGTGCTGCGTCTGGGCCAGCACGTACAGGTATTGGCGGTGCATAACCCGGACCCACAGCAGCAGGACACCTACCTGGCCGATGTGATCCACGTGGTGCGCCGCCGCGTCAGCATCCACGTCGGGGGGCTGCTCAGGAGCATCGATCCGCGCTCCAACACGGTCACGATCTACGCCCGGCTGCAAAACCAGACGTATAGCGTCGCGGTGTCGCGCTCGACCCTGACCAGCCTGAGCCGCTGGCCGGCGGGCTACGCGGATATGTTTCCCGGAGACCACCTGACCGTCTCCGGCTACGTCGACACGGCCGCTCTCACGGGCAGTACGCCCGACCACATCGTGGCCCGGCGCATCCGCATCGGTTCGCCGTCTTTCGCGGGCGTCGTCGTGGGCCTTGCCGCCCGACCCGACGGTGCGGTCGTGCTCGACGTGCGGCCGCGCGGCCGCCGCTCACACCTGCTGCGCGTCGTGGCGCCCGGCCGCGCGGCCGTCGTCTACGCGACCAATCCCGCCCGCGTGCTCGACCTCGTGGTAGGAGAGCGCATTAGCGCGCGCGGCACGCGCACCGGTAAGTTCGCGCTGCTCGCCTCCTCGATCCACGTCTACCCGCGCCTCCATACCGTCGGCGGGACAGTGACGAGCGTCATCCCCGGCGCCTATCGCATCGTCAGCGCGACGAACGGCGCCGCCTACGTCGTACGCACCACCAGCCAGACCGTCTACACGGCGGATCAGACCCTGACGGGGAGCACGCGTCCGATCATCGCCGTGGGCATGCGCGTGCGCGCGCGCGGCTACGACGCGCTGCACAACGACCAGCGGGGCCTCCCCCGCCTCATCGCCTCGCATATCACGATCCTGGCGCGCCATCACTCCTCGCGCCGGGGCCTCAAGTCAAGCGCCGCGCCGCGCGCCTCAGGGCTCGTGAAAAGTCAGGGCGAGAGGAGGAAAGACGCGCACCCTGGGAGCGCGGGCCTCTGGCCTGTCCCCGCGTCTGCCCAGGGACGGGCGGGACGCCCGCGCTCCCAGGACGACTTTGCACGAACCCTACCGGGCGCCTCTCCGGCCCGTCCGCCCGGTCCGGTCCAGGCGACAAGCGCCTCCCCGCGCGGGGAGCATAGCGGTACGCCCGGCCGCTCGTATCTTGCCGCATGGTGAGATGCGTTAAAGCTCCTTGTTCACGGCGGCTTACCTGCGCAGGCGCCTATCGTCGTGATGGGCCGCGATCGCGACCGTGGGGTCCAGGCGGATTGGGGAAGATGAGGGGGCTAGGGTCCGCGCGCGCGATACAGCCAATGGGAACGGCGCCATGACGATCGAGGTTGACCGGCCCGCGCTCACGACGCCGGAACCCGGACCCCGACGCCGCTGGCCATCGCTATACAGGATCGGCGCGACTCTCGTCGGCGTCCGCATGGTGCTGGTCATCGCCGCGGCGCTCATCGGTTCGACGCTGTGGTGGTGCCTGCACCAGCCCTACAACGTCATCTTGTCGTATGCCGACGCGCCGACCCACCTCAATCTGGCTCGGCGCGTCCACGACGACCTGCATCCTGGGTTGGGACAACTAGGTGCCTACTGGCTGCCGCTGGCGCACGTGATCGAACTGCCCTTTGTCTGGAACGACGCGCTGTGGCGCTCCGGGCTGGCCGGAACCATCCCCAGCATGTGCTGCTACATGCTCTCGGTGTGGCTGATCTACAACCTCACGTTCCTGGCCACGGCGCAACGCATCCCTGGAGCCATTGCCGCCCTGGCCTTCGCGGCCAACCCCAACGTGCTCTACATCCACGTGCTGCCGATGTTCGAGCCGAGCATCATCACCAGCCTGCTCGCGGCCACTTACCTCCTGGCCCTGTGGCTGCGTCGCGGCCAGCTGTGGTTGCTCGTCGCGGCGGCGGGAGCGGTCAGCGTCATGTGTACGAGCCGTTACGAGACCTGGGCCGCGGCGATAGCGGCGGGGGGCGTGGTGCCGGCGGCTCTCTGGCGCCGCGGTGCGACGCGCGACCACGTCGTCGCGCGCCTGGTGCTCTTCCTGCTGCTCGCCTGGTACGGCATGGCCTTGTGGCTGCTCTGGAACCTATCCCTCAACGGCGACCCGCTCTACTTCCTGCATCCTTCGTTTAATAAGAACCTGCCCGAAGGCCGGTTGGCCGTCCTAACCAAGCGCCATCTGACGCACGCCGTGGCCTACGTCTATTTCAGCATCTACGACAACGCCGGGCGCATCCTGGTGATCCTGGGCGTGCTGGGGCTGCCGCGTTTCGTGGTCCTGCTGCGGCGCTGGGCGGAAGGGCTGTGGCTCGTGCTGCTGGCGGCGCCCGCTCTCTTCGACATCTTCTACTTGTGGCTCAAGGGCACGCCGCCCATCCTGGTCCCCGATTTGATCCCTTTCATCAGCGGCAATATCCGCTACGGCCTCGTTAGCCTGCCCCTGTTCTGTGTGTTGGCAGGGTGCTTGGCGCGCCGGCCTATCGCCTCCGCGCGCACGTCGGCCGGCGATGCGGGATCGCGAGACGCGACCGGCCCGTCGGCGGCGCCCGCGACGGCGGTCGACGCCTCGCGCGCGACGGACACGCTGACCACACCGCGGACGACAGGCGTGGTGGGGATGTCGCGTGTCGTCGAGCGCGATGTGACGCGGATTCTGTCGGCGCTGCCGGCATTGCTGCGCCCCATCTGGCCTCTCGTTCAGGTGGGCCTGCTGGCGCTGGTCGTGGCTCAGCCCCTCATGCTGCTGCGGCAGGGCGCCGTGGTCTCGTACAACGAGGCCAACAACCCGGCCTACCGCGCGGCCCAGCAGGTGCGCACGGAGGCGGCACACTGGCTCGGCGCACACTACACAAGCGGCCTGATCTTGATGAGCACTTTCAAGGGCGCCGACCGCATCATCCTCGACTCAGGGCTGCCCGACGCCGCGTTCATCCACGAGGGGTCGCAGGAGACATGGCGCTGCGCCCTGCGCTATCCACAGCGCTGGGCGCGATGGGTCGTCCTTTTCAAGCGTGGCGATGGCGCGTCCGCGCTCCTCAAGTCCCGCACCGTGGGTCAGCAACTTTATTTCACGCGTGTGGTCAGCGCCGCCGGTTCAAGCTACTACCTGGTGTACCGGCGGAACAACACGCCGTGGCCGCCCAAGGGCTACGTGCGCCGCAGTCCCTGCGCGTAGCGGCTTCACCATCGACGCGGGAGTGGGGAGCGAGGGGACTGTTATGGAAATGTTACGGGGCCATGGGATACAGTATCGACGAGACGTCGGCGCCCGGGTAATCTGCGCGATGACCGGACGTCGTCCGAGGCGTCCGATGAGGAAGGCGATGATGCGACGACGATCCTTGAGCAAGATGATGCTCCTTTCGCTAATGTTACTAGGTCCTCTCTCGTCGAGCATCCTGCTGACGGGCGTAGCGCCCGACCAGTTCGGCCTCGTGCCGGCCAACGCCGCGACAGTGGAGGCGTCCACGACCGCGCGGGTCGGCGGCCTCGTCCGCGTCGTCGATCCCGTCCATAAGGTCTTCGTCATCTTCAGTCCGACAAAGAGCCGCCGCTTCACCATCGACGTGTCGCCCTCGACCCGCATGACGCTGGGGCGCTGGACGGCCGGCTTTACCGACGTGCAGGTAGGCGACCACCTGACGGTGACGGGCGCGTCGTCGCTGGGCGCGACAACGACGATCCTCGCGCGCACCATCCGCATCGGGTCGCCCGCATTCGCCGGCCGCGTCATCGCAGTGACGCCGGGCGCGGGCGGCGTGGTTATGCTGAGGGTGCTGGCCAACCATCGGCACGTGCTGACGGTCGCCGTCCAACCAACGACGAGCGTCCTCTACGGCTCGGATAAGGGCGTGGTCGGCGATCTGACCGTGGGGGAACGCATCGTCGCGCACGGCGTCCGCCAGAATAAGTACCTGTTGGCGGCGACCACCGTGCGTGTCTACCCCCACACCCACACTATCGGAGGGACGGTCACGGTCGCCACGGCCGGCGTCCCTCTCGTGTACACCCTGCTCAGCCCGAACGGGGGCGGCGTGCATACCGTCCGCACGACCGCGCGCACGGTATACGCTCTGGGCGGGCACACCGTAGCGGCGGCCCTGGTCCGGGTCGGCACGCACATCCGCGTCCGCGGGTACGACCTGCTCGGCAGCCCGAACGCCAAAACTCCGACGTTGATCGCCATACGCATCACTATTCTGATCCAGCACCACACTACGAAAAAACCGAAGCCGACTCCAACCGCGCATGCTTCGAGACCGGCAGGTCAGGGGTCTCAGCCGCCCGCGACGCACCAGCAGGTTTGGAGCGGCCCCGCGATCGTGGTGGGCTTGGGAGCAACAGAGAAGGCGCGCGGGTAGTGAGCGGCGCGAACCGCGTAGCGCGCCGGGAGCCAGCCCGCGCGCGGCGGGTCGGCTCGTGAGCGTCATCCCGATCGACCTGTCCGGCGATCAGCCGGCGTTGGCCGACGACCTCTCGGCGCACCGGACCTTCACGCGTCGCCAACTGGTCGTCTTGGCCCTTTTCCTGCTGCTCCTGTTGAGCAGCTTGATCTTCTTGGGGGCCAAGGTCCTAGCCGTGCTCGTCTCACTGGCCATCGTGGCTTACGTCGTGGAGGGCGGCTACAAGATGTATGTCCTCTATTTGGCGGCGCGCCACGGCACGCCCACCTACCCACCCTTGCCCGCCACGGCCCCCCTGCCGCGCTACACCGTGCTCGTGCCGCTCTATCGCGAAGCGGCCGTCTTGCCCAGCCTGGTCGAGGCGCTGACGGGGCTCGACTATCCGCCTGACCGGCTCGAGGTGTTCCTGCTGCTGGAGGAAGACGACGAGGAAACGATCAGGGCCTGCCAGACCTACCCACTGCCGGACCACATCCGCCCGTTGATCGTGCCCGAGGGCTACCCCAAGACGAAGCCGCGCGCTTGTAACTACGGGCTGGCCGCGGCTACGGGTGAGTACCTGGTCATCTACGACGCGGAGGACCGCCCGGAGCCAGATCAACTGCGCAAGGCTCTGGCCGCTTTCGCCGCCTCGGACCCGCATGTGATCTGCCAGCAAGCCAAGCTAGGCTACTACAACAGCCGCCAGAACGTACTGACGCGCTTCTTCACGCTCGACTACGCCACCTGGTTCGACGGCATCCTGCCCGGCCTGACCAAGCTGCAGGCGCCGATTCCTCTTGGCGGCACGTCCAACCACTTCCGTATGGCGGCCTTGCGCGCGCTGGGCGGCTGGGACCCCTACAACGTGGCCGAGGACGCCGACCTGGGCATCCGCCTCGCGCGCGGCGGCTACAAGACGTCGATCATCGACTCGACCACCTGGGAGGAGGCCAACAGCCGCGTGCTGAGCTGGATTCGCCAACGCTCACGCTGGATCAAGGGCTACATGCAAACCACGCTGGTGCATACCCGCCATCCCCGCCTGCTGTGGCGCCAACTGGGGCCGAGGCATACGCTCAGCTTCGCGGCGATCATCGTGGGCACGCCGCTGGCTGGCTTGCTCAACCCCGTCTTCTGGACGCTGGGCGTCGTCTACTACACCACGCGCTCGACGGCTATCGAGGCCTTGTTCCCCACCCCCATCTACTACATGGGGCTGGCCTGCCTGCTGGTAGGCAACTTCGCGTTCATCTATGCCAACGTCTTCACGGCGGTCCGCTGGGGCTATGACCATCTCGTCCTCTGGGCCATCCTGGTCCCGCTCTACTGGATACTGCTCAGCATCGCCAGCTATATGGCGCTCTACGAGCTGATTACACGCCCGCACCACTGGCAGAAGACGACGCATGGCCTCGCCGGCATAGCACATCAGGCCGGCGACGAGCAGCAGGCGACGGGCCTGTCGGCGGCGAGCGATCCGGCCTGACGCCGTCAGCCTCGTATCCTTCGGCTTCCTTATGCTATTAGAGGGGGCGGACGCTAGCGCCGGCGCCGCGGCCGGGCGGCGCTAGCCCGACAGGGAAACCTTTCCCTGACCTCCGTGGTCGAAGCGGCGCCAGATAGGAGCCCACACAAATGACACCCCCACGTCGTCCGTTCCGTGGCCACAGGGCGCCCGGTCGCCTGGATAGAACCCTGCTCACGAGGGCGCGCGGGCGCGCTTTATCCAGACGACCGCGATACCGTGTCGTGGCCGTGGCCGTGGCCGTGGCCGTGGCCGTCGCGGTCCTGGCCGCGTTGCTCGTCGGCGGCGGGCTCGGGCAGCATCACGTGGGATCAGGCGATGCCACGACGGGGCAGAGGGCGGCGGCCGGCGCGCCTCACCTGAATGGTCGGGCGACGCACTGGACGATCAGGTCGGTCGACACGATGAAGCTGAGCCGCGACACGCGCGGGAAGCCGCTGGCTACGGCCCAAATCGCCGCGCTGATCCACCTTGACGCCCAACTGCACGTGACCCATGTCGCCGTCGACGTCTACTATGACGATCCACGCTACCTGGCGCGCTGGGTCGGCGTGGCCCGCTCGTTCGGGTTGCACGTCTGGTTCCGCGCCCATTGGTACGCCTGGGAGAACCATCGCGACGCTGGCAGTACCATGAGCCCCCATGCCTACCTCGCGGCGACGCGGCGCTTCCTGCAAAACCACGCGGATCTGCTGCGCAACGGCGACATCTTCGACTTTTGCTCCGAGCCCGAGAATAGCCCCTACTGGCGACGCACGTACGGCGCGGGCTGGTCGTGGCGCAACAGCACGGCCAAGCATGCCTTCAACACCTTCGTGCGTGCAGGCGCCAGCCTGGCTGGCAGCACGCTCTCGAACCGCAGCCTAGGAGGCGTGATGGTCACGGTCGTCAGCGTCAATCCGTCGATCGCCCTGCGCCTGCTGAGCCGGCCCACCGTGGGCCGTCTGGGCAGGATCACACTCGACGTCTACCCCGAAGGCGGCACGCGCGCTCCCGCCGACGCCGCGCGGCGCCTCCTGGCGCAGGTCGCGCGGGTGCATAAGCGCTGGGGGGTCCCTATCGTGCTGGGTGAGACCGGCTATGCCCGCGATTTTGCCGTCGATGACGCGACACAGGCGCGCGTGCTCGCCGCCGAGCTCGGTGCGCTGGCCACGCTGCCCTATGTAGAGGGCGTGAACTACTGGGTCGACGCGGGTGGACCCGGCTACGGGGGGTACACCAACCTGTACCGCCGCGCCGAGGGAGGAGCCTGGACCCCACGGCCAGCCGCCGCCGTGGTGGCTTCCGCCTACGCCCGCGCGCGCTAGGGATACGCGTGGCGTGGGTGCGGCGCGGACAGCGCGCCTTAGAGTGAGGGCGACGCTCCATCGGCATCACGATCGATGCGTAGGGTGAAGCCGACCCCGGCAACGGTGTGAATGTAGCGCGGGCGCCGCGGGTCATCCTCGATCTTGCGGCGCAGGCGGAAGACAGTCACCCGCAAGAGATCGTCGCTGACCACCTCGCCCCACACCCGTCTCATGATCGTGTCGCCCGTCACGACCTGGCCCGCCTGCTCCATCAGCAGCCGCAGCAACACGAACTGCAACGTCGTCAGGTCGACGGGTTGTCCCTGGTGGGTGACGCTGTGCGTCCGCGTATCGAGCGTCAGCGGACCCAGCGTAATGACGGGCGCCGCGACCCGCGCGCGACGGAACACGGCGCGGATACGCGCCAGCACCTCACGCGCGCTGAACGGCTTGATCAGATAGTCATCGGCGCCCAGATCGAGCACGCGTACTTTATCGTTCTCTGCCTCGCGTCCCGTGAGGATGATCACGGGCGCACGGTTGTCGGGGTCCTCGTTGATGCGCCGTGTCAATTCGATTCCGTTCGGCTCACCCATATTGATATCGAGGATAGCCATGTCGGGACGCTCGGACTGAAATAGCGCCCAGGCTTCGGCGCCGGAGGCGGCGGGAATGACCGTATAGCCGTCACGCCGCAGCACAATCCCCAGAGTCTCCCGTACTTCGAGGTCGTCATCGGCGAGTAAGATACGCATCGCTTAGGCTAGGCGCAGGGTAAACCAGAACGTGGCGCCGCGACCTTCGCCTCCCTTCTCCCCGGCGCCTTCGCGCACCCCGATCTCGCCGCCGTGGGCCTCCACGATCGCTTTGCAGATAGCTAACCCGAGACCGGTGCCGCTGCCGGGGGTAGATCTGGTAGACGCGCCGCGGTAATAGCGCGTGAAGAGATGCACCCGCTCGTCCACGGGAACGCCCGGCCCGGCGTCGACCACCTCGACCGTCACGTATCCGTGGTTCGCCCCCACGCGCACGATAATGGCCTCGTGAGACGCGGCATACTTGATGGCGTTGTGCAGCAGATTGACCAACACCTGCCGCATACGTTGAGCGTCGGCGAGGACAGTTAATCCTGGCTCGACCTCCTCGACGACGATGCGCTGCTCGTCGGTCCGCAGCAACGGGGCGACCACATGGATCGCCTCATGCACGATCGTCGTCAGGAGGGTGGCTCGCGGATCGACCGCGAACAGGTTGGCGCCGATCCTGGCGGTGTCGAGGAGATTCTCGACCAGCGTTTGCAAGTGGACGGCGCTGCGCTGCAGCGAACGGACAAGCCGATCGTCGTCGGCCGGATCGCGCGGCGCCGTGCTGTCGCCCTCGAGCCCGGACAGTGCGAGGGAGAGCGCGAGCAGCGGCGAACGCAACTCATGCGCCGCGTCAAGCAGCAGCGTACCGTCGACCGATGGGGTAGGCGTAGACGGCTCCGGAGCGGGCGACCGCGGCTCGATCAGCAGCAGCGCGGCGCCGGTTTGTCCCTGTAACGACACCCAGCGGACCGTCATGGGCCGCTCGGCTACTCCGTCCCACAACATGTAAGGGAGGTCGTCCAGGCGCGACGGCCTCTGACCAGGATGGGCCTGGTCGTCATGGCGAGACACCAGCAGGAGGCGCCACGGCGTACCGATCAGCAAGACGGGGGGGACGTGCAGCATCTGAAGCATGGCCGCGTTAGACGAGACGATGCGGCCATCCCCATCGACCAGCAAGGTCGGTGTCGGGCCAGCGTCGAAAGCAGCCATGTATAAGTCGATCGTGGGCTGTAGCGCCGGCGCCAAGGTCGTGTCTACGGTCAGACCCTTGCGCATGGGGAACACGGAGTCGGGGCGGGACTGCTCGACGGTCACCAATGGAATAGCCTCCTGCGCTGGAGAGCGCTACACGAGAGCGGCTGTCGCGAACATCACAGGGTCTACCTCAGGGATCACCCGGTCAGGACTGTCGTCCTTTCTCCCTCCTAACATCTACAAGGATGCGGAACTCTAAGATCGAGGCTCCTCATGGGCAAGCGATTGGGACGTATCCGCGGCATCCGGCGCCGCCGAGATACGAAGGCCGCGCGGCGGGCGGCGAGACGTAGTAGTTTAGAGGAACTCTCCTGTCCCTGGCCTACTCCATTGTAAGGCCGCGACTTTAACGTAGAATTAAGGCCGTGTTAAATTTCCGTAACACGTACTACCGCTACTTAATTTATCGACGATGATATCCTGCATTATTTGGCTTGAAGACTGTCAGAGTTGTATAGTAAACTTGGCTTCTCTCAGCACTCATTCGACCCGGCCGCGTGCGGCCGCAGCGGGGACCGAGACGAGGAGATGCGAGACGAGGTAGTCGTGGATGCTGAACTCTTCGCGTCGACCGTGGGCCACGTTGCGGATCATCTTGCTTCGCAAGCCGTCGCCGGCCCGTTGCACGCCCATCAGCATCGGTAGGCCCCTTAGAGTCGGCTCCAACTGATCGGAGCGGCGGCCCGCTTCGTCAAGCAAGAGCAGCACCCCCTGCGCCGCGTGTGTCGGACAGCACGAGGCCGCGTAACGCGGACAGGAACAGCGGCTTGCTCCTATAGCACGTTGAGAACATGACCTTGCCGGCGTCGAGCAGCCCTTTGAGCAGCCAGCGGGCGCCGAACGTAGGACTCCCCTACGTGCGCGCAGCAGTGGTGAGGGCGCTTCCAGGCCAATTCGGCTGGCGGTGAGGGCGCCGCGCGGCGACATAGCGATCGCGGCACGCCCTTACCTCTCCATCTTTCAGCGCGGTTGCGTCCCCCCGGTTACGGAACGCTGTGAGCCTGGCGTCTTCTTCATAGAGCTGCCATTTGAGGGGCGATGGGGACGGGGCAGCGTGCAGCGTCGCCCGCGGCGGCAGCGGATCGGAGGGTGCGCCGGCAGCGAGGTGGGCGTGGGAGCGACAAGGGTCACGCTTACCGTCGGGACGAAGACGACGGTCGCGGTTGGACCGTTCGTGGGGTGCGCCGGCAGCGTCACGGTGGGGGGCGACATCGTCGGCAATGGCGTAGACGCCGCCGAGGACGGGGTAGGCGTTGGATCCGCTGCCGTCGTCGCGCTCGCCTTGATAGCTGAAGCGGCGGTCGCCGTCGCGGGTGCGACGGGCAGTGGCGTCTGTGACGCGGCAGGCGTCTGCGCAATCGTCGTGGCAGCGTCAGTTGTCCCGGTCACGGTCGCCGACGGGGTGACGATGGGGGTCGCCGTCATGGACGGGGATTCTGAGAGAAGCGTCGGCGTGCCGCTCGGGGAAGGCGTCGCGACCGGCATGGTCGCCGTCGCTACGACGCGTGTGGGTGCGGGCGGGGCGAGGGTTGCGGGCGGCGTGCGCGTGGAGGTCGGTGTAGCCGCCGGAGGGGAGGTCGTGGTCGGCGTGTTCGCCGCCGTGTTGGTCGGCGTGGCGAGGTTCGTCGCCGCCTCCAGGGGAGTAGAGGTCGCCGCGGCGGTCACGCTGGCTGTCGGGCTCGTGACGGAGGGGGTGGCGCTGGTTATGGCCTGCGGGTCCGTGGAGGTTTTGAATTGGTAGAGCGCGGCGAGCGCGGCGGCGGCCGGCCGCGGCGTCCAGGCGCCGGTCGAGCCGCTGAAGATGTGCGTGTAGCCGCCGGAGTTGTCCGTCCCAGCGCCCACCCAGTAGTTGGCCCCGGCCAGGTAGGGCAGCGACGCGAGCGCGCCGAACTCCGCCTTGAGTACGGCTTCCTGAGTCGCGTCATCCACCGAGACTTTGTTGCTATAGCCCATCTCGCCGATGACGACGGGCACGCCCCAGGTCTTCTCGATCGTGTTCAACTCGTCGATGCGCGCCCGCATGGCGGTTCGCGGGTCGGTCGTGGTCCCTTCGGGATAGCTGTCGACGGTGACGCGGCCCATGCGGGCCACCGTAGTCGCCTCCAACGCACCGGGGTGACTGGCGAAGAAGCTATTGGTCGAGCGCACCGTGGTGATGACGCCGTCGACGCCGTCCTGATGCAGCGCGGCGTCGGCCACGTTCGTCGTATCGCGGATAAAGCGGTTATACGCCTCCGTGGCCGCGTTGGGCGCCCCAGCGGTCCACCCATAGCCGTATGTGGCCCGCCAGTAGAGGCCGTTCTCGGGTTCGGGGCAAGGGTCGAGGATGTCGCCGGACCGGAAGATGGCGGGATTGGCCAGGATAAAGGCCTGCTCGGAGTCCTCGTACTGGGCTGGCGTCATGATGCCGGTCGTCCCGTTGTTATTACCCCACTGGTCAGGATGAATGCGAAACCAGACGCGGCGGCCGGCGGCATGCACGGCGTCGGCCCAGCGCAGCATATAGGCGGGATAGTCCCAGTGCGTATCGACGGTGATATAGGTCGTGTTCAGGCTAACCGCGACGTTGACGTCGTCGGCGATCTGCGCGTCGGAGAGTGGGCGCGTCTCCGTGTCGCGGCTCTCCTTCATCGTATCGACGGAGGCGATGAAGGACGAGACCGCGGCGTCCCGCGCACGCGTCAGATGCGCCGCGCGGGGGCTGGCGCTCGCATCGCCCGTCGTGATCGGCCAGAGGGAGAGCGCCAGCGCGAACAAGGTGAGGGCGATAGTTAGAGGGACGAGGGCTGATGGTCGTTGGGCAGGGCGGGCGTAGGAGACGATCCGTCGCATAGTATGACTTTCCTTAGGCAATGTGGGCCGCGGCGTCGATCACGTGCTCGAGGCCAGAGTAGGCCACGTCATGAGGCCATGCCAAGAGAGAAGTTATAACCCCGCCGGGACAGGACTTATGGCCCTTCGCTACTGCTTTCTCTTCCAGCCCTGGTTGGCCGGCGAGAAATGCGGTAGGACGACGGCGACGGCTAGAGTTTGTGGGCGATGTGCGCCCAAGGAGGCGGATAGCTTCAGTCAGGCTATGCGCGCGGATTAGGGCGCCCGGCTACCAGTACACCGTCACACCCATCGATTCGCTCCCTTCGTCCCATGCGTCGTTTCCTTATATAGCAGAGGAGACAGCCTGTCGGAGGGGCGTTGCCAGTAAGGGACGGGCGCTGGCACACTACAGGTAAGACCGCGCCGGCGCCTCAGTAAAACAGGCTCAGACGGACCGCGCCCTCTATGCTTCACCCTTCACTGCTTCAAGGACATAGCCCATGAAAAGATCGACGATCGCCGCGACGCTGGCCCTGCTGGGCCTTGCGCTCGTTCCTACGCACGCTGCTTTTGCCGGGGGCGCGAAGGCGCCGGCGGCGCCCGCCAGGCATGTGGTGGCGTTCCCGGCCGATACCGCGATGCACCCTTCGGCGGGCACGGAGTGGTGGTACTTCGTCGGCCATCTCGGCGATGCGTCGGGCCACGTGTACGGCTTCGAGACGACGTTTTTTAAGTTCAGCGGCCTGCGCCGCTACTTCTCTGGCTCGCCGGTGGACACGGCCTTCCGCACCGACGTGGCCGTGACGGACGAAGCGGCCAACAAGTTTTACAACGGCGTGACCTACGCTCCGCAAAGCCCTTTAACGCGGTCCTCCACCACAGCGGTGGACCTCAGCGCGGGGACGATGAGGGTGCGGACCGTGGGGACGTTGGCCTACCACGTGCAGGGCGCGGCGCCCGGCGCGAACATTGACCTCACGGTGCGCTCCACGCGCCCCCCCATGCTGGTCAACCATGGCTACCTCGGCTGGGGCTCGGGCTACACCTACTACTACTCGCTCACGCACATGCAGGCGCAAGGGACGATCACGATCGGCAAGCGCACGGTGGCCGTCCACGGCGTGGTGTGGAACGACCATCAGTGGGGCAACATGAGCCAGAGCAACGTGCAGGGCTGGCAGTGGATGGCGCTGCAGTTCGCCGACGGGACCGACACGAGTCTGGTGCAGGAGCGCCCGACGACGGCAGCCTACGCACGCTGGTCGCAGACGCTGACGGCGGCGGGCACGCAGCTTTACGATCCCAAGACGAGCGTGACCGTGTTGTCCTACTGGCGGTCTCCCTCCACGCACATCCGCTATCCGTCGCGCTGGCGCGTCCAGATCCCGGCGCAGAGGGTGGACGTCACGGTCTCGCCGACGATCGAGGGGCAAGAAGTGGTCGACCACTTCCCCGTCGACAAGTGGCTCTTCAGCTATTGGGAAGGCAGCGCGACCTTTACGGGCACGCGGGAGGGCAAGCCGGCCTCGGGCAAGGCCTACGTGGAACTGACCGGCTACAACACGCCCCCCACAACGCTGAGCTTGTAGGACGCTATCAGGTCGCCGTCTCGACCGGCCGTACAAAAGAAAACGGGCTCCGCTCCCATTTGATCGCCGGCCCCTACACGCGGTTACGCGGGGAGCGTCAACTGCGTAGGGGCCGGCGCCAGAGCTCGTGAAAAGCCAAGACGAGGGGAGGAAAGACGCGCACTCGGGGAGCGCGGGCCTCTGGCCCGTCCCCGTGTCCGGTCTGGGACGGGCGAGTAGCGAAGCGAGCGTCCGCGCTCCCAGGACGACTTTTCACGAACCCTGGGGCCGGCGCCCCAGCGACTCCGCGGCTTCCTGTATCTACTCGTCGCCGCGCGGATTTACCAGGAAAGCCATGTCCCTTAAGGATCACGCATCATCACGGAGATCGAGTGCGCGGCGCAGTCGCGCGACCTCCTCCTCCGCCATCCGTCGTGCCTCGGCCTCTCGCGTCAACGCCTTCTCGGCTAGCTGGCGCCCTGCGGCTTCTTGCCGGCGTTCCGCGGCCTGCTCTTCCGGCGTGAGCAGCAGCATGCCCTCCGCCGTCTGAGCCATCACGCGCTCACCCCGCACGAAGATATGGAGGTCGAGCACGGTGCTCCAGAGGCCCCCCCGCGCGTCCACCGGCCACGGCTCGAAGCGCCCATCCTCGCCCCGTCGCCAGCCCACCAGCGTCGACGGCTTGCGCGCGTAGGGCGTGAAGATAACGTACTCTTGTACGCCGAGGAGATCGTAGGCCTGCTTCTTTTCCTGCTCATCCCGTCTTTTGCTCGACGGAGAAACGACCTCGAGCACGAACGGCGGGAAGCGCCCCTCCCTGACCATGTCGAACGAGGTGCGTCCGCGTATCGTCGTCGCGTCGAGCGCGACCATCGTGTCCGGGGCGAGTTGTTTCGTGCGTGGTCTCACGGAGTCGTCATCAGTCTCGCCGTCGTCGAAGGCGCGCAAGTGGGGGGGGAGAGGCCAGGGAAAGGTCACGGGCAGCATCGAGGCCACGTACCACGGCTTCTGCTCCTCGAGAGCATAGATGCGCAAAGAGAAAGCGAAGGAACTCGCGGACCATAGCTGCATCTCGCCCATCGTCATCCAAGGGCTCTCCTCAAGGTCGTCGGCCAACGCGGCCATAAAGAGGTCGTCGTCAGGAGTAGGAACCGGGAGGCGGAGACGCGGCAAGGGCCAGGCGCGGTGGGATGGGCGCGGCACGGCCTCGTTCTGGACGCGGGTCGAGGTGTCTACCATGGTCTGTCCTCCCAGGCGCGGAGATGTGGCGCGCCGTCCGTAGCTTCAGTATAATCTCTCGTCGCACCCTACGGGGGTCGTCTTCCTCGTCACGGACCTGACGGTGCAGCGGTGGCCGCGCCGTTGCAGCTTGTCGCCGCTGCCCGACGATCCGTACGGGAAGGCTCTCCGCCTCCGGCATCTCATGACGCGGTCTTACTGCTACGTCCCGCTCTCCTACACATAGAACTGCCAGGCGACACGCGAACACAACCTCCTGACCGCTATGGACAGCGGGGCGTGTCGATCCCTAAACAGCGGGGCGACCTTCGCAACGAGCCTCTACGCCGATGCCCTCACGCTATTCTCGTACGGGTGTTTCAATCCCCTAACCATCGGGGGAGCCTTTGCGACCCTGGCGAGTTTGCACCCGTCGCGGACCGCGTTTTTACGCTCAAAATGACCCTTGAAAAGCCGCCTTTTGTACTGTTTTGGCGACCCTCCCCACGATCGTACCCAAACGGCCGCCGTTTGTCCAATTGAGGCCTCCTCAGGGCCAAAACGCCCCTTTTTGAGCGTGATGCCGTTTTGGCGGTGCAAACTCGCGTGAATCACTGCTCGATGCTCCCTGTTTGCCACGATCGCGCCAGACGTGTCCCCATGCACTGTCCTTCTCGCAGCTTATACTAATGACGTTTGCCCGCGCGAGGCGCCGCACCTCGTGCATGCCTTGGCCCGCACGATGAGGAGCCCCACTCATGACGCCGCCCCTGCACGATTGCCTCTCCCAGGCTCCTTATGCCGTCTTGCTCCGCATCGGCAAGCACTATGCCGTGCCTCTCGGACACGATCGTCATCGTGCAAACGTTCTGGAACGCCTGCTTGCCGCACCACTAGAGCAGCTTGTGCGCCGGGAAATCGCGCGGATCACCTTATCCGCGCTGCTGTCCCCGCTCGAGGTGCTCGCGGGAGCCGGCGGCGACTGCGAACGCATCGCCTTCGAGCGTGCTTTTGGCCCGTGCCAGGTTCCGCGTGCGGGGGCGCTCGATCCAGGCCAAGCCGGCGTCTGGCTTGGCGCGCGGGGCCTCATCTTCGCCCTCAGCGACCGCGTGATCGTGCCAGCGGAACTTATCAGCAGCCTCCCTCGCCCTCACGACAGTGAACGCCCTCTCGCACTTGCCCAAGAGCATCCGGCCACGCCCCTGTACGACCTGTCGATCCTGCTCGTCGTCGCGCGCCGCGGCGCCCTCACGGTCGATCGCCGTCACGGCCAACTTACCCTACGCGCCCTTGCCGGCCTCCGTCCTCTCTGCTCGTCCACGGCCTCGGATGACAGCCTGCGCTTCCTCGCGCGTGACCCTGGCGGCGACGGTTACATGGTCGCTGCCCGCCGCGCCGTGAGCCGCGCGCACCGTGAGCCAGGCCCCCATCAGGCAGGGTTCGTGAAAAGTCGTCCGGGGAGCGCGGGCGCTCGCTGCGCTGCTCGCCCGTCCCAGACCGGACACGGGGACGGGCGGGAGGCCCGCGCTCCCCGAGTGCGCGTCTTCCCTCCCCTCGTCCTGACTTTTCACGAGCCCTGCCCCATCAGGTTGTCCTCGGCGCAGACATCGTCGAACAGGGCGTGCTCGTGGCGTTGGTGCGACATCGGGCCGGCCTCCTAACCACGCGTTACATGCGGCGATGCTCTCCACCTTGACGCTCCGTATCCACCGTTGGTCGAGATGTTGCACCATCTCCACGTCCTCCTCGCCCCCGTTGTCGTCCGTCCGCGTCAAAGGACGAGGAGGGGCTAGAGCACGAGATCGGACAAGGAGGCGGCCGTATCCAAGCTCTCCTTGGCGCGGTCGAGCGCGGCTTCGTCGTCGACAGCCTCAATGCGCGCGGTCAGAGATGCCGGCAGCGGGCCGAAGCGTCGCGCCATGTCGCGCAGCAACCACGACCGCTTCGCGCGCAAGAGCCCAAGCGCCTCGCCCTCAGCCTTGCCGCGCGCGAGACCTTCGGCCTTGCCGCGCGCTTCACCCTCGGCGATGATGTTTTGTAGCCACTGCCGATCGAGTTGTTGCACCATCTCCACATCCTCCTCGCTCCAGTCTACCGCGCGGTCCACCTCTACTTCAAACTGATAGGGTAAGGCGTGATGGATCAGCTTCCAGAGCGCCGCCCCCGCATCCTCGCTCAACGATCTCTCGCGCAGCGCTGTGAGCACCCCGTCCGTCGCCTGACGGTAGAGCGCCTGCCGCGCCGCCTCGTCCAGGGGCGCCTTCATCATCCCGCTGAGCGCCCGTGCCAGCGGCGTCGGGTGCGTGGCGAAATCGGCAGGGTTCAGCGAGGGCAAACTCACCTGAAAGTAGGTCGCTGTCGCCATGTCCCACCCCTCGAACGTCTCCGCATAGGTCTTGCGGCCCAGCGCGGGCTTGGCCCCGTAAAGCAGCACGGCATAGGGGAGGACGGGCACGTTTAGCGTGCGCCGGAGCAGGGTGTAGTAGTCCAACATACGCCGGCCCAAAGCCCCCTGGCGGGCGCTGCGGTGGGCGCTCTGCACTTCGAGATGCACGACGACGAGCGGTGACGCGACCTTATGAGTACGCACCTCGGCCACGATATCGGCGATGCGGGAATAGTCAGGCGGTAGGGCGTCGAAAAGATCGGAACTACGCGGGATCAAGGTGTCTAGACGCAGGGCGGCGGCGACCGCGGGGTCGAAGGCTTGGAGGAACTGGGCGAGGCCACCGGGCGTGCCCAGCACGCGCTTGTACGAGCCATCGTAGTCGAAGCGGTCCCTGGCTTTCGCGTCGTCCGCGTCGGACCTGGGCGCGCTCTTTTTCCCGTGTCGTACCGCGTCCTGCTCCGCCCCGCTCCGTTTCACCCCACCCTCCTGTCTCTATTTCACTAGGATAGCGCACGCGCATCCTGTAGGTCCGGCGTTGTGGGGAGGCAAGAGGAAGGCGTCCGGGGAGCATAGGCGCCTCCTACCCGTCCCCCTATGGCGCCGGAATGGGCGTACGACGGAGCGCGCGCCCATGCGCTCTTCTTCACGGGAGGGCCGACCTTGCACAGGTTCTCCTGTGTTCGTGGTGATGCGGCTAGGCCGCCCGCAGAACTCATTGCGCATGGGCGAGAAGGGCGCACAGACCGTTATAGTCAAGTGGACGGAAGTTGGAGTCCCCTTTAAGCAGCGCTAGACGCGGCTATGGCAGGCAGTAGATTTTAGGTAGACTGCACTATACCACCCTCTTCCCTCAGTTCGTAGGGCTCCTTATCGAGCATCTAGAGATCACCCCGGACGCCATGACCATGACGGCGACGCCCACACGTCGGCGGGCGGCCTGCCCGTTGTGTCGTCGCCCGTCGCGCCGCATCCATAGTCGGTACCGCCGACGCGTGACCGATCTGCCCTGTAGCGGGCGTCCCGTGATCCTGCTGGTGCAGGCGCGCCGCTTTTTCTGTACCACGCCGCGCTGCCCTCACCGCATTTTCGCGGAGCGGCTGCCCGCGCTAGTCGCTCCCGGCGCGCCCCGCAGCCACGGCGTCTAGGCCGCGCTCGAACGGATCGGCCTCGCTGCTGGCAGCGAGGCGGGAGCTCGTTTGGCGCAGCCGCTGGGCTACCCGGTCACGCCGCCGACGCTCCTACGGCTGGTCCGTGCCGCCCCCATGCCGTCGTGTCCCCGCGCCACGTCTTCTACGGCGACGAAACCGCGCCTGTATACTACCCTACGTAGCACGGGAGAAAAAAGGGGATAGGGGGCGGCGCCGACTATGCATACGGAAGATGCCGCTCGCGTGGCCGCGATCGTGGAAAAGCTGCGCGACGCCTATCCCGACGCCAACTGCGCGCTAAACTTTATGACGCCGCTCGATCTGCTCGTGGCTACGATCCTGGCGGCGCAGTGTACCGACGAGCGCGTCAATATCGTGACGGCGACGCTGTTCGAGACCTACCGCACGGCGCGGGACTACGCCAACGCCGCGCCCGACGTGCTCGAGACGGCGGTGAAGCCGACGGGCTTCTACCGCAACAAAGCGCGCAACATCCAGGCGACCAGCCGCATCTTGATAGAGCGCCACGGCGGCGGCGTCCCTACGACCATGGAAGAGTTGGTCGTGTTGCCCGGCGTGGCGCGCAAGACGGCCAACGTCGTCCTCGGCAACGCGTACGACATCGTCGTCGGCGTCGCGGTCGATACGCACGTCGGGCGCGTGTCCCGCCGGTTCGGCCTCACTGATGCCGATGACCCTATCGTGGTGGAGCGCGACTTAATGGTCATCTTGCCTCGTGACGAGTGGTTGAGCACGGGTCACCGCCTCATCGCGCATGGTCGCGCGGTCTGTCAGTCACGCAAGCCGCGCTGCGCCGACTGCACGCTCAGCGCTATCTGTCCCTCGGCCGGAACGTTCGGCGCGCCGCCTTTATGATGGGCGACAACACGGACGCCGGACCGAACGCGGGGCCAGACGGCGTCGATATAACCACGGTCTCATCCGGCCAGGATGCTGGCGACGTGGGCTCCAGCCTGGACAAAGCCTCACGTAACGCTGCTAGGCCGGTGGGCGTCGAGCTGGCCTTAGACGGCGGTGGAGCTGAAGCGGCGCGTACGACGACCGGCCCGGCGGCGACGTTGCGTCTCCCTGCTATGCAAACGCCCACGCGCCCCATCTTCTCTTCGCGCGTCATCTGGGTGCTTGGAGCCGTGCTGGTGCTGCTTTTCGCGCTGACGCCGTGGCCGCTCGACGCCAAGATGCGTCTGGTGGGGCAGGCCTGCTGCGCGCAGTCCGCCCCGCGCACGCTGACCATTGGCGGTCAGCTCATGCCGCTGGACGCGCGCGACGCCGGCATCTATCTTTCATTTCTCGTCTGCTTGCTCTGGACGGTGCTGGTGAGACGCAGCCGCTGCGCCTTGCTGCCGCCGTGGCCGCTGACCGCCTTGCTCCTGGGTTTGCTCGGCGCCATGGTGCTCGACGGCTTCAACTCCAGCGCTCAGTCGCACGGCCTGCACGGGTTGTACCAATCCAACAACGTCCTGCGCGTCGTCACGGGCGCGGGCGCGGGGCTGGCGCTGGTGCTCTTAGTGCTGCCGCTGGCCAATCAAGTGGTGCGCTGGGCGCCGGAGCCAGAGGCCATCGTGGACGACTATCTCGACCTCGCCGTGTACGTCATCCTCGCGGTGGTCGTGGTCGCCGTGCTGTTGGCCTCGCGCGCCTGGCTCTACTATCCCCTCTCCGTCCTGGCCTCGGTCGGCGTGGTAGTCGGCTGGTCCGGCCCTAACGCCCTCGTCGTGGCCGTGGCTACGCGGCGCGAACACAAGGTCGCGACGCGCGGCGACACGGCGAGACTGTTGCTAGCCGGCATGGTGCTGACGCTCCTGGAAATGGGAGCCATCGACCTCGTGCGCCATGGCGCCGGCGGCGCCTAAAGCGGCTTCGTCGCCGGCCCTGTACTTTAGTCGCCGCACTTTAGTCGCCGCTCCCTCGTCCAGGAGTTCGCTCCGCGGTCCACCCCGCGTGTATTCCCCCGCGCTGCACCGAGGATGGCTAGAGGCCCCGCGCCGCGCGAACCTCCGGCGCCAAGGACGACTTTTCACGGGCGCTCCCCACGCTGCCGGCAGTAAGGACAGTGTGGACGGCCCGGTGGTAAACTAAGGGTGGTTTCTATGTTATAAGGGGGCTTGGCTATGACGACGTGTGTGTGCGGGGCGCAAGTCTCGCCGGATAATCAGTTCTGCCCGGATTGCGCGCGCGAGGTCCATGTCCCTAAAGAGCTTGACTTCTCCTCCTCCTCATTCCCCTGGCTGACCGCGCCCACGGCGGCGGCCGTGAACGTTCCAGAGCCTTATGTGACGACGGACGCCGTCGTCTCCGCGACGACCGGACCGACGGAGACCCTGGCGACCGCGGCGCCTGCATCGGTGGGGGCGCCGGTCTCGCGCCCCGCGCGGGTCGTGACGCCTCCAGCAGCACGTCCCGCGCTGCCGGCCCCGGCGCCGCCGGACGTCGAGCCTGTAGACAGTGGGACGGTAGGGGAGAGTCCCCCATGGAACCCGGCGCCGCGCGGTCGACTCGCCAGCGCGTCGTCGAGCCCCTCTTCGAGCACGGGGACGTGGACGTCGTCGAGCACGGTTCCCCCGGCTAATCCCTACGCGGGGAGCACCGCGGAGTACGGCGCCACGTCGCCCGGTACGATCGTCAACGGGCGACCGGGCGGCGGCGCGTCGTCGGGCCTCGTGGGACGGTTGGGCATCGGTCTCGTCGCCATCGTCGCACTATTGGGCAAGTTCGGCGGTGCGCTGCTGGGCTTGGGCTTGTTCAAATGGTTGCTCTTTATCTGGGCCTGGGGGCATGGATTCGGCGGCTTGATCTTGCTGGTCGTGCTGGTCTCGATCGTGGGCGGACTCATCGTCCATGGTTTGGGCGGGTAGGGCTCGATGGGACTCGATCCGTTTGCCGTCCACGGCCCTATCGCCTACGCCACCGCGTACCTCGACGCCGCCGACGGCAGCGGAGAACGCTTGTACCTGCACCGCTGGCGACCGACACGCGTTCCCGTGAAGGCCGTGTTCGCCCTGGTGCATGGTTTAGGCGAACACGCGGGCAGCTACGGTCCGTTCGTCACGTATTTCGCGGCGCGCGGCGCGGCGATCTACGCCGTCGACAATCGTGGGTTCGGGCGCAGCGAGGGGCGTCGTGGGCATATCGCGCGGGCGGATCTCTACGAAGAAGACGCGCTCGAGATGGTCAAACGCGCCCGCGACGAGCAACCGGGCGTTCCCGTCGTCCTGGTAGGGCACTCCATGGGCGGAACGATCGCGCTCATGCTCGCCCTCGATCACCCCGCCTTATTCGACCTCGCCGTCTTCTCCGCTCCGGCCTTGCGTGTGGGCGCTCCGCCTCCGCTCTGGCAGCGCACGCTCGGCAAGACGATGTCGCGCGCGTACCCCGTCTACACGACGGTGCGTCCCTCCAACCCTACGCTCTTGACCCGCGACGCCATGCTCCAGAAGGAGACGGCGAACGACACGTTGCGCCACGGGCGCATCACGGCGCGTCTGTATACCGAGATGTTCGTCCGGGCTCCCAGGATAGTGTGGGACAGAGCGTCCGCCTTATCTATCCCTTTCCTGCTGCTCCACGGCGAGGACGACCCGTTGGTTCCCGTCGCCTCGTCGCGCGACCTCTTTAGCCGCGCGGTAAGAGTACGGGAGGTCAGTGCGCTCCTCACGTATCCACGGCTGCGGCACGAGTTGTTTCGGGAGGTCGAGCGGGAAGAGGTGTTTAGGGACGTGGCGCACTGGCTCAGCGACCATGGCGTCTTGCTGAACGAGCGCGCCGCCGTTCCCGCTGTGCCTGGGGCGGCGTTGCTAGGCCAATACGTAGGACGCGTGCGCGGCCTCGCGCGCTTCCTGCCTTAACAGGCGCGTGCCCTTAAAGAGCGTGGCGCAAGCCCATACAGGGTGGGGAGTGCGGACCACATGGAGGGGAAACGCCTTAGCACGCCGCATACGACACGACGCCGGCTCCTGCTAATAGGAGGGAGGCTGACGTCGCGCCTAGGCGACTGTCTACCCTTCGCGCTCCATCACTTCGTCGAGCGACCAGGCGGCGCGCCGCAAGATTGAAGCGCGTTCGCGCTCGATCGCGTCGAGCGCCAACCGGTGGCGCTCGACCTGCTGATTGAGGTGCGCGTAACGCTCTTCGTCGGAGCGTGAGGCGAAAGAAATATTAGGCTGGTAGGAAGAAATTGGTGCTGATTTGTCCATGTTGGTCCTAGTATACCCCCTATATGGGGGAAGAGCCATAGGGATATCCACCAAAAGTGTGGAAAAGAAACTAGTGGCCATAGATGCACTGGACTTGACAATAAAATAGGCGACGTTGACGTAAGAGTTCAGAAGTGGGGCAAGGGAAGATCCTGCTAGAGTAGGGGCATGAGCGAACAGACAGAGATCGAGGCCCTCCGCGCGGAGAATGCAGCGCTGCGGGAGACGGTACGCCGGCTGGAAGGACGCCTGGCAGCCCTAGAGCGCACCACGAGATCGGTGCTGGAGTGGGTCAAGCCGAACTGGCCAGCGCAGTCCGAGCGACAGGGAGCGGCACGGAAGACGCGGGCGGCGGAGCAGAACGCGGGACGACGACGGAGCAGGCCCACGCGGATCGTGCGGCATGCGTACGACGCCTGCCCGGACTGCGGCTATGTCTTGAGGGGAGAGGCGATCGCGCGGCGGCGGGAGGTGCTGGAGCTGCCGACGGCGGGGATTGAGGTGGTCGAGCATCAGATGCTCACGCGGCGCTGCCCGGTCTGCTGTGTCCCCAAGACGCCACGGGTCTCCTTTGCGGGTGTGACGCTAGGGCAGAGTCGGATAGGCGTGCGGCTGGCGAGTCTAAGCGGGACGCTGCGGACCGTCGGACGGCTGCCGCTGGCGAGTCTAAGCGGGACGCTGCGGACCGTCGGACGGCTGCCGCTGGCGCAGATTCAAGCGCATCTGGGGCAGGCGTAGGGGCTGCACCTCTCGCAGGGCGGGCTGCAGGACATCCTGCACCCTCTGGCGGAGACGCTCACCCCGGTGCGGGTGCAGATCGCACGGGGCGCCGCCCTCCAACCCGCCGCGTGCGGCCTCACCTTCCCCTCCTCGCCTAGCCTGCGCGTTATTTCCGTCTCCAGCGGCGCAGGGACCTTCCAAGCACTGACTGCCGGCCCCTACAGCTTCACCCTCTCGCGCTATAGCGGCTTCAATGCCTATGTCCGACAAGCCACGGGGATCAGTCCCTCGCCCGGCGATACCGTCCTGCCGTTCGCGTTCGGCGTCCCCAGTAGGCACTATTACGTCGGCCTCACTAACGTCGTGCGGCAGGGGGCGCAGGACCTTGTCTGCTTACGTGGGGCGGCTGTCGTCCTGGACGCCTGGCTGCGGGTGCGCGGCCCGGTACCGGGCAGGCTGTTCCGGCCGATAAACCACGGGGGGCGCATCCATGGGCAGGGCCTGACGCCCCAGGCGGTCTACAACATGTTGGTTAAGCAGGCGACGCATCCCAAGATCGCGCACGCCTCGCCGCACGATCTGCGGCGCTCTTTCGTCGTTATATGCGCAAAGGGCGGCCATCAGAACGCCGTTGATCGACAGCGAGCCAGATCGGGTGGTGTCGTCACGCCGGAAACGCTTGAGCCTGGTAGACAACCGACATGAAACGGGCGCCGATGGCATGCATGGTGCTTCTGCTACGGCGTCCAGAGAATCGGCGCCGATTAGGGACGATCGGCGCGTCGGATGAGGCCCTGGCGCCAGGCGTAGGCCGTGGCCTGGGTACGATCCGCGAGCTGCAACTTGCCCAGGATGTTGCTCACATGGCTCTTGACCGTCTTCTCGCCGATCACCAGGCGCGCGGCAATCTCGACGTTGCCCAGCCCCTCCGCGACGAGCCGCAGCACCTCCATCTCGCGGTCGCTGAGCTCGTGCCAGGGGTCGATCGCGTCCCGCCGCTCCCCGCGCAACTCGCGCACCACGCGTGAGGCGACCCGCGGATGGAGCACTGCCTCGCCCGCCGCCGCGTTGCGCACGGCGGCGACCAGATCCTCCGGCCCCACGTCCTTGAGCAGGTAAGATAAGGCCCCCGCCCGCAACGCCGGGACGATATGCTCGTCCTCGTGGTACGACGTGAGCATGATCACGCGCGTGCGCGGCGAGGCGCGCGTAAGCTGGCGCGTCGCTTCCACACCGTCGAGGCCCGGCATGACCAGATCCATCAGCGCCACGTCGGGCGCATGTTCGGCGGCCAGTCGGACCGCCTCCTCCCCTGAGGCTGCCTCCGCGACGACGACGATGTCCGGCTCTGTCTCCAGGAAGGCCCGCACCCCCTGGCGCACCAGCGCATGGTCGTCGACCAGCAACACCGTCAGCTCATCACCCATTGTTCCTCCTCCTGGGCACGCGCCGTCGCCGCGCGCGGGCACACGCCGCTGACCCGCGTGCCGCGGCCCGGCGCGCTCTGGATGATGACCTGACCGCCGACCCGCGCCAGGCGCGCCCGCATACTCTCCAGGCCGAAGCCGGGCGCCGTCGCCCCGGGCGTGAAGCCTCGCCCATCGTCGACGATGTGCAGGATGACGTTGGCCTCGTCCCAGGCGAGGGCGACCTCCACCACGCGCGCCCCGCTGTGCCGCGCCACGTTGGCGAGCGCCTCCTGCGCCACACGTAGGAGCGCTTGCTCGACCGCGGGGTCGATCGCGCGCTCGTTGCCCGCGCGCACCGTGAGCGCGATGCCCGTTTGCTGCCCCCAGGTCGCCGTGAACGCCCGCACCGCTGCCGCCAGCCCCCGTCCGTCCAGGGCCGGCGGCCGCAGCGCCTGGATCAGCGCGACGAGCTCCCGCTGCGTGCAGCGCACCAGTGCGTCCGCCTGCGCCAGGTGCGCGTCCGCCCCCGCCCGATCGCGGCCCAGGAGCTTGCGCGCCGCCCCGATCTGCATCGCCGTGGCGAAGACCTGCTGCTTGACCGCGTCGTGCAGGTCGCGCGCGAGGTGACCCCGCGCCTCGAGCGCCGCGAGATCCTCGCGCGCCTGGAGCAGCGCGCGCACCTCCTCGGCCATGCGGTTGAGGTCCCGCGCCAGGTAGCCGAGTTCGTCGGCGGAGGTATCCGTGGCGCGGGCGCCGAAGTCGCCCTGACCCCAGGCCCGGGCCGCCTGGCTGAGCCGCTGGAGGCGCCGTGTGAGGCCGGCCGCGGTCAGGAAGCCGAAGAGCGTCCCCACGGCCCCGGCGCCGAGCGTCAGGATGAGCGCGCTCTGCACGACCTCACTGGCCACCAGCCGCGTCCAGCGCGGCGCGCGTGCCAGACGGAGGACGACGCCCCGCACGCGCCCCTGCGCATCAAACACCGCAGCCGTGGCCAGCATGCGCCCGTCGGCGGTCCGCCCGGATAGCCGTGCAGGGTCGCGCACGCCGAGCAGCGCCGCCGCGAGGGGTGCTGCGGCGCCGGCGAGGCGTGCGTCGTCGAGGGGCGCGCCGACGGCGACGCCGGCCAGGGGCGGGAGGGTGGCGAGCACGCGCCCCCGCGCGTCGACGACCAGCAGCGCGCCCTCCGTCGTCCCGATGCCCCCCGTGACATCGGCGTTGTCCTGCGTGGTCTCGCCGATGGCGATCCCGCCCAGCGCGCGCCACAGCCCGACGAGATCGGGCGACGGGCGCGCGAGGGCTGGCCGCAACTGGGGCGCGGTCGACCGGGCCAGGGCAGCGGCGAGGGCAGGTGGTTGCATCTGCGCCTGCGCGGCGGCGACCTGCGTCACGACGCTGAGCACGTCGAAGACGAGCACGGCAGCGACGGTCACCAGTGTGTAGCCCAGCGTGAGCTGCCAACGCAGCCGCCAGGGCGCGCGGGCTGGTCCGCGCACCCATGTCCATCGCCTCCACGCGCCACGCACTGGTCTGTGCCCTCCTCTCCAACCGACAACGCCCCACCCGGCGACGCGCGCCGTGTGCACCTGATGGGTGATCTGCTGTCCTCCCTGCAGCATAGCCCATGGGGTGGGCGTGCGCATCGGTCCCGAGGCGGAGTGGGTCTCAGCCTCGGGACGGGCCGCACCCGGTCGAGGCGGCTGGTCGCGGTCGCCGCCTCGCGGCGCCCAGGCCTGCGCGACCCGTTGCACTGCGTCGGGTCGCGCCGACCGCCGCGCAGGGGCGGCAACCGCGACCCACCTGCAGACCGACACACAATCCGCCGCGCGACCGATGTGTACGACTGCGGCGGTCCGTATGCTGATCGTATGCTCCCACGCCACGGTCGCACAACAGAGCGCTAAGGACCACGCGCGTAGGAGTAGAGCGGGGAGGGCGCGCCGATGCGCCGACGCGCCGGCTGTCGTTGGGTAGGCGTGAGGGCACCGCGCGTCATGCGCCGCGTGCCGTGCATGCGCCCTCGGAGCAGAATAGCAGAAGCAGAAGAGGAGATCAAGACCATGCGACGCACCATCAGGCCAAGCATCGTACTCGGCGTGGCGACCGCGCTCATCGCGGGATGCGCCACCGCCGGGGCGGCGTCGGCGCCGCCGTACGATCCGATCATCGACCCCGCCAATTTTGTGCGCGGCGTCACGAACCCCTACTATCCTTTGCGGCCCGGCGTCACCTTCACCTACCGCGGCAGGGAGAAGGACGGGTCCTCGTGGGACGTGCATGCTGTCACCCGCGCGACCAAGACCATCCTCGGCGTCCCGTGCGTCGTGCTCAGGGACAAGGTCTGGCTCAATGGTCGGCTGATCGAGGATACCTGGGATTGGTATGCCCAGGATAAACAGGGCAACGTCTGGTACTTCGGGGAAGACACGACACAACTGAAGGATGGGGTGACCCTTGGCCACAAAGGCTCCTGGCAGGCCGGCGTGCGGGGCGCCAAGCCAGGCATCATCATGCCGGCCCATCCGCGCGTCAACCAACCCTATCGTCAAGAATACCGGAAGGGCATCGCCGAGGACATGGCGGAAGTGACCACCCTGGACGGGTCCGCGACGGCGCCCTATGGGTCCTTCCGCAAGGTCTGGGTGACGCGGGAGTGGTCGCCGATCGACCCGGCCGCCGCGGAGTCCAAGTCCTACGCCCCGGGCGTCGGCTTCGTCCTGCTGACCGCGGCGGGGGAGTCGCAGGAACTCGTGCAGGTCACGCGCGACAGACGGCGCGTTCGCGTTTGCGAGAGAGGGGCGCCAGACTGGACAGCCAATCCACGCATCCCCTTAATCGACGCGCGCCACGCGTCTCAGCAGAGAGGTCCGTGGACTGCGGTCCTCCCTGCAGCATAGCTTATGGGAGGAGCATGCACATCGCTCCCAAGGTGGAGTGAGCCTCAGTCTACGGGCGGGCAACAACCGCTGTACGCGACTGCCTAGCCTTCCTCTAACGGCGCGTCGGGCCTGCGACAAGCCGTTGTGCCGCCGGCGCGGTCGTCGCGACGACCGCGCTGGCGCACCGTCCGTCGTCCGCCTGCGGACCTACCGACAATCCGCCTCGCGACCGATGTGCGCAGCCACAGCGGGCCTTATGCTGATCGTGTGTCTCCCAACCGTCTCAACGCAGGACTTGCGAGGGCCGCGCGAGGAGGGACTCGCACACCATTAGAGCAGTGGTCGGACCTGGGCCGCAGGGATATGAGGTCGCCCGTATGCGATCATCGCCCTCAAATTGTGACACGTGAGCGGTCCTGGCCCCAGCTGCGCAACACTCGTCACGAAAGACCAGAAAAGAAAGGTATCTATCCATGAAACGCACGTTAATCGTCCTCGGCATCGTTGCCGCGCTCCTCGGGAGCGTCGGCGCGCCATCACGGGTGCAGCACGCGATGGCTGCTGTACCGAGCGCATCCATTGCCAGCGATCCCCTTACACGCCCGGCGTTCTTTGATCGCACGCGCTTCGTGCTGCATGCGGGCGTGGCGTTCTTCATCGTCCACCACGAGTACAAGCGCTATCGGGAGGGCTACTTCCGCTCTGGAGCACCCGGGCGCGTCCGCCATCTCGTCGTGGCCGCGGCTGCGCTGGCCTTCGCCTACCACGAGGCGCACGTCGCTTACCGCATCGCGGAGGGGAGCAATAGCCGCACGCTTCACACGCTGGCCGCGCCCTTCGCCGCGCTCTCCGGCGCCCTGTCCACGTCGACGGCGCGTCTCAGGGGCGGGCAGCTCACCCCTTCGGACTTCTCCGGCCTCAATGGGGCGACGAGTCGGATCAACAGCACGGCCACCAGCACCGGCTTCGGCGCCATCCCCGATCGCTCCATCGCCCTCCCAGCCGGCGCGTAATGGCGCCGATCCTAGCGCCCGGCACGGCGGCATCGGGCTGCCGTGCCGGGGGACCTCACCAGGGCGCGTGCGCGCTATAGCTCGTCAGCTAATGTTTGAGACAAACAGGCCGCTCCGTGCGCGTGGCAGCGGGACGCAGATTCACATTCTTTATCTGAACGTCTATAGCAGGAGGGCTCACCGGTCAGTGCATAGACGGACACCAAGAATGGGCTGGCGGGAGTGGTGGTGCGCGTACTGCCGCTGTTCTTCATCCCGCCGCCAAACAGCCCCCGCCCCGTCATGCCCTGGACTGAGGTGCAGACGCTGGCCGTCCCCGTCGCCTTGGTCGGCTCGATCCTGCACGATTGTAGCGCGGAGCACAAGCGCCGCGTGATCGTGATAAGGAGGAACATGGACCGTCAGGGTATGGTCTGGGCCTGTCCTATCGGTGGATTAGGACGCCCGTGAGCGATCCTCGCCTCCTCCGACGCCGACATGCGGCCCGCCCCGAGCCACTCTGTGTGGCGCGCGAGACAAGAAGAAAAGGTGGTAGTACATCCATGCGACGCATGATCCCAACGCTTGCCCCTCCTTCCCAGCCTGGAGGAGTCTCGACTCAATGCACGGCGCGCAGGGCGCGAGGCGTGGCCGTGCTGGCTGCCACCGCGCTTGTCCTGAGCGCGCTCGTGACGGGGTGCGGCCGCGCAACACAGGCGCCGGTCGCAACGCGGGCAACAACGTTCACGACGGCTCACTTCGATCCGCGCGACTTTAGCCCCTCTCCGACCCGCTCGAACACATGGTGGCCGCTGATCCCTGGCCGCCAGTGGGTCCGCGACGGTACCACGCTTGTCGGTCACCGGCCCGTGCCGCATCGCATCATCGCCACGGTCACGAACGTCTGGCGCGTGGTCAATGGGGTGCGTGCGGTCGCCGTTTTCGATCAGGATATCGACACGGGACAGATCTCCCAGGAATCGCTCGACTACCTGGCCCAGGACAAGCAGGGCAACGTGTGGGTCGTCGGCGCGTATACCGAGCTGTACGATAGCGGCCGTTTCGTGACCAACCAGGACGCCTGGCTCGCCGGTGTCGGTGGGGGACAGGCCGGCATCTTGATGCCGGCGGATCCCCTCACACGCCGCACGCCGTGGTCAATCGCGCGCCCCCCAGCTGCTGATGCGGACGCCGCGGAGGTCGTCCAGCGCGGTGCATCGATGTGCGTCCCCTACGGCTGCTTCAAGAATGTGCTTGTCATTCGTGAGGGCAAAGCATCCAGACTCGACAACGAGTTCAAGTACTACGCGCCTGGCGTCGGGCTGATCTTCAACCTCCCCCGCTCGATGAGCATGCACAAAGACCACGAGGCCGTCGTCAATATCACGCAACTCAGTTCACGCGGGCTGGCCGCGCTGAGCGCTGAAGCACTCCGACTCGACGCGCACGCGCGCACGACGAAGCCATCGGTCTTCGCGCGATCCGCGGCGGTGGTGCACGTCCCATGACCCCGTGTGCCGGGGGTGCGACGCCCCTGACCCTGCACGCGGAGACCGCGGTCCCGCTGCTCCAGCTAGACCACGTCTCCAAGACCTATCGGGCGGGAGGCGCGACGAGGCCCGTTCTCACCGCGGCCGCATTCGAGCTCTGTCGCGGTGAGACAACCAGCCTCGTGGGCGCCTCCGGGAGCGGCAAGTCGACGTTGCTCTCGCTGATCGCCGGACTGCTCCGTCCTGACGCGGGGCGGATCGTGTTTGACGGGCAAGACATCGGCCAGCTCGACGACATCGGGCGGGCGCGTCTGCGCGCGAACCGTATCGGTGTTGTCCTGCAGAGTGGCAATCTGATCCCGTTCCTGAGCGCGACAGAGAACGTGGAGCTGGCCATAGGCCTGGCCGGTGGGCATCGGGTCGCGCCGCGCGCCACGGCGCTCCTCTCCGAGGTCGGGCTGGCGCACCGCCTTCACCACCTGCCCAAGCGGCTGTCGGGCGGCGAAGCGCAGCGCGTCTCGTTGGCCCTGGCCCTGGCCAACGAGCCCGACCTGCTCCTCGCCGACGAAGTGGCGGGCGCACTGGACTCTCGCACGGCTGAACAGGTCATTGGGATCATCTTCGCCGCGTCGCGTGAGCGGGGGCTCACGGTGCTATTCGTGACCCATAGCAGTGAGCTCGCCGCACGCGCCCAGCGACATCTACGGTTAGCGGACGGTCGGGTCGGTCCGACGTGAGCGCAGACGCCGGCATCAGAGTCGACGCGGTGTCGATGCGCTACCCCACGTCAGATGGGGTCGTATCCGCCCTCGACGGCGTCACGTTCGCTCTTGATCCAGGCGACAGCCTCGCCATCATGGGCCCGAGCGGCTGTGGCAAGTCGACCTTGCTCGGGCTGATCGGCGGCCTGGACGCGCCAACCGCTGGCCGCATTTGGGTAGGAAATCGGGAGATCTCACGCCTGGCGGAGACGCAGCGCACGCACCTGCGCCGTGGGACTATCGGCTTTATCTTCCAGGCGGACAACCTGCTTCCGTTTCTGACGGTCGTCGAAAACGTCGCCGTGCAACTCGCACTCCACGGGGTCCGGCACGGATATGAGCGCTGTCTCGAGGTGCTCGCGCTCCTCGGCGTCGCGGACCAGTCCGAGAAGCTCCCCGATCAACTCTCGGGCGGACAGCGCCAGCGGGTCGCCGTAGCGCGCGCGCTCATCGGCCGTCCGGGCGTCATCCTGGCCGACGAGCCGACGGGCGCGCTCGACGCCCACAATGCACGGGCGGTCCTCGACCTATTACTCGCGGCCCAGCGCGAGCTGGGCGCCACGCTCATTGTCGTCACGCACGACCCCCACGTGGCAAGCCAATTGAACCGGCGACTCACCCTGCGGGATGGGCGGCTGGTGGAGGAGATGCATCCGGGCCATGCTCGTTAAGTACGTCTGGCGCGATCTGTTGCGCAACCCGCGCCGTACCCTCACCTCGCTCGTCGGCGTGGTGCTTGGCGTCGGTCTCTTCTCCAGCGTCCTCTTCTTCATCGACGGCTCCGGCGCCTCGATGACGACACGGGCGATTGCGCCCCTTGCCCTCGATATGCAGCGGGTCTTGACCTACCCGCTCGGCGATGACTTGCGGTTCACCGAGCGTCTGGCGCACGCGGGCCCCCTCCGTCCCGGTCAGACGACGCGCATGATCCTCACCATAATCAACGACAGCGCCGTGCCGGCCCATGAGGTCGTCGTCCGCGACGTGCCGCCGCCGCCGCTGGCCTACGTCCGTGGGACGGCCACGCTGGGTGGACGGCCGTTGCCCGACCCCTCTGAAGGTAGCCCGCTGGCGCAGGGCACGGCCCAAACCGGTCTCAACATCGGGACTATCGCGCCCGGAGCGACGGTGCGGCTGACCTACGCGGCGCGCGTGGATGGACCTATGGTGGTCCCTCGCTCGCTCTCCCTGCAGGGAACACTCTCCACACGCGAGCAGGTGGCGCCGCGTCCGGCCAATACCCCCCCGCAGGCAACGCTCGAACAGCTGGCCGCACGGGTGTCGAGACTCCCAGGCGTGGCGGCAGCCGACCCCCTGGCGTTCGTCGACCTTCCAGTGGGCTCTCTACGAGGGGGTGGCGCCAGCATCGGCGAGACTGTTCGCCTGTTCGCCTTCGACCGCCGCTACCAGCAACACTACCCGTCGATCCGCCTCGTCGCGGGCGCGTTCCGGACGGGGGCCGCGCTCGTGAGCGCGGAGGCGGCCCGCGCTATGGGCGCCAGACCCGGTGATAAGGTGCAACTGCGCCTGCCCGGAGCATCGGCTCCCCTCGTCCTCCCTGTGGGCGGCATCGCCGACCTGTCGCGCGCCAACCCGCTGTTCTACAGCCGTCAATCGAGCAATCTCGAAGCCTTCGTGTATGTCCCCAACGCGGTGGTGATCGATCCGGCCGTGTTCAGGCGGGTGGTCATCCCGGCCTACCGCACTGCCAGGGCGCGGCAGGCCGTCATCAAAAGCCTGCCACTCCTCGAGCTCGACATCCTCGTCCAGCGATCCCGGTTGCACTCCGACCCGGCGACGGCTCTGGCACAGACACAGGCCAGCGCGCAGGCCGTCAACCGCATCGCGCCCAATCAGGACTATCTGATCGATAACATCTCCAATACGCTGCAGGTCGCCGGCGACGATGCGGCCGTCGCCAAGAGGATGTTCGTTTTCCTCGGTCTGCCGGGCGCCCTGCTGGCGGCGTTCCTGGCCGCCTATGCCGGGAGCATCCTCGCCAGCGCGCAGCGTCGTGAGCAGGCGACCCTGCGCATCCGTGGCGCGCACCGCGCCCATCTGCTGCGCATGCTCCTCTACCGGACGCTTGCCATCGCTGGCGCCGGCTCCACGCTGGGCTGTGCGCTCGGCCTGCTCTCGGTCCTGGTGGTGCTTGGACCGGGCACGCTGTTCGCGGCGGCGCCGGCCGAACTAGGCGTCTCCGCGCTGGTCGCCGTGGGCGTTGGTGTCGTGGTGACGGCGTTGGCCTTGTACGTCCCGGCACAGCGCTCGCTGCGTCGGGAGATCGGTGGGGAGCGGGGAGAAATAGTCGTGTCCCCGCTGCCCGCCTGGCGGCGGCTGTGGCTCGACGTGGTCCTCGTGGCGGCGACCGGCGTAGCCGAGATCGCGGCGTTTCGGGCCGGCGCGTTCGATGCCCCCGCGGGCTCGGTCTACAACGGCCAGGCGGTCTCGCTGTCTTCGCATCTGCTGCTGGCGCCGCTGGCCGCCTGGGTCGGGGGCATGCTGCTGGCGGTGCGCCTGTTCCAGATGCTCGCCTCGCGGGTCCCCATCGCCGTCGCTCCGGCGTTCGGGCCTCTGCTGCGCGGCATTCTGGCGCGCACGCTACGGAGGCGCTCGTGGGTGCTCGCCGGCGGCGTGGTTGCCCTCGGCATGGTCGTCGCCTTCGGCACGAGCCTGGCGCTGTTCGCCGCCACCTATGATGCCGCCAAGGCGGCCGACGCCCGCTTCTTCGTCGGCTCCGATATCCGCGTGACCCCGAGCGTCCTGAGCACCCACGGCCATCCACCCGACCTGGCGGCGCAGTTCACGGTCCCGGGGGTGACCGCCGCCACGCCCGTGGTGTACACGCTCGGCAACTCGATCCTGATCAGCGCCTTCACCGAGGATCGCACCAGTCTCGCAGCGATTGACCCCGTGACGTTCAGACGGGTCGCGGCGCTCTCGGACGCGTTCTTCCCCGGCGCCTCCGCCACCGGTGCGCTCACGGCCCTTGCAGCCGATCCGCGCGGGGTCCTGCTGGAGTCCGGGACGGCCGATCATTTCAAGGTCCAGGAAGGCGACCGCGTGCAGGTCGTCTTCGCCCGCGGCACGACGCGGCAGACGACGGTGACCCTGCGCGTCCTGGGCCTCTTCGACCGCCTTCCGGGCTTTGCCCAGGGAGCGAACCTCGTCGTCAATCTCGGTTACTACGAGCGAGCGACCGGCGTGAACACGACCGACTTCTTCCTGCTGCGGAGCGACGACCCTGGCCACGGAGGTCTCGCGCACGCGCTGGCGTCCCTGCGCTCCGGGCCGGCCCGAAACGATCGGTTGACCATCGACACGACTGAGACCACGATCGACAAGGATCAGTCGAGTTTGACGGCCCTCAACATCCATGACCTGCTCAGCCTGGACTCCTTCTTCACGCTCCTCATGGCCGCGGCAGCGGCCGGGATCTTCGTCTTCGGCCTGTTGCTGCAGCGTCGCCGCGAGTACGTGACGCTGTCCGCGCAGGGTATGTCAACGCGTGAGATCCGGATCCTGGTCGTCGGCGAGTCGGCAATCGTTGCCGCGTGTGGATTGGTAGCGGGCGTCGTCATCGGCGCCGGTATGGCCGCGCTGCTGGTGCACGTTCTGCGGCCGTTGTTCGTGCTCCACCCTGTCTTTACGTCGGCGACGCGCGATGTCGCGTTGCTGGCCGGCCTGGCGATGGTGGCGACGGTCGCCGCAGCACTCGCGGCCACCGCACTGCTACGGCGCTTGAGACCAACCGAACTCCTGCGCGAGGAATAGCGTCAGGGTCAGCGTCTCTAGCGCCTCGTTCTCGTTCCATCAAGTTTAGGAGCACACGGTAGGTCCAGATGGCGGAGTAACGCGTTTGGCTACGGCGCCCCTGCCCCCGTGACGACCTACGCCGCCGACACCAGGGCCCGCAAGTCTGGGAACCGCGTGCAGAACTGCACGCGCTGCACCCGCAGTAGGACCACCTGATGCAGCGTCGTTCGGTGTCGGACGTAAGCGCGCACCTCCTCGTATGTCGCACAGAACCGCGCGGCCCCGCTCACGCTCCCGAACCCGCGCATGGGTCGATAGCGCCCTTTACTACTCCGATGATCCTGTTCGATCACATTGTTTTTGTCCTGACTGCGACGGTGGATGACCTCCGGCCCCAGGATCTCCCGGATGGCCTGCGGGTAGGCGTCGGCGCCTATCGGTGGTGACTTTCTCTCTCGGCCAGGTCCCACAGGCTGAGTTTGAAGTGTCGCCGCCAAAGCACCACCAGGAAGACGATGTCGGTGGGTGCCTGCAGATCGTTGAACGGGGTGCTGGTCCGCTCGTTGAAGCAGCGTGTGCAGTCCGGACAGCGGAAGGTCCAGTACCCCAGGCTCGTCGTCTTGGTTTGCTCTTGAGTCGGGGAGAACCCGCCGTGCGGACGCGGCCGACAACGCCGCCTAGACCTCGCCCCCCGCTTTACGAAGAGCCGGCGTTGACCGGATAACGTAGGAGCAGGATACTATAAAGTAAGGGCCTATCTAGCGCCCATCCTCGCTACGAGGGAGGCTAATCATGAGATCCTGTCCAAACTGCGGCCAATCCGTGGCCACGAACACCGACCGTTTCTGCCCGCACTGTGGAGCTATGCTGCCCATTACCGGTGCGACGACATCCAACACAATCGTTCCGCCGCCCGCCGCTCCGGCGAACGGCGCTTCGTCCCGTGGCGCCGCGAATCGGACGCCTATCGAGGGAAGCTGGTCTCAGGTGCAGGCTGCGCCGGTCTATACCGCGCCGCCACGTCCGGGGGCGCCCTACGCCCAGCCGACGAGCGGACCGTTCGTCGACAGCGGCATCAGGGGCGGCAATCTGCCGTCACAACCGCTTCCGCACGGAACGCGCCCACAGGCGTCGTTCGGCGCCGACACACTGCTCTCGACCCTATTGGCGATGGGGCAGCGTTCGCCGAACGTGCGCTCCAGCGGCATGATGATGCGCCTGGTCGTCGCCGCGATCGCCTTGTTGATCGTGCTGTTCGTCATCGCCAAGATCGTCGGGGCCATCGTGTCCACCCTGTTCCCGCTATTGCTGCTCGCCGTGGTGCTGTTCCTGGGCTACCAGTACATCGCGCGCGGCCGGCGTGGCCGGCGTCTACCCTAATCAACCCTCGCGAAACCGCAAGGGCCGTCGCTCCACTACCAAGTGAAGCGACGGCCCTTTTTAGGTCGAGCAGTTTATGCCGGGCATAGCGCGCAAGGCGCCCTGGGAGCGCCGCCTGTTCCGCAAGAGCCCGTGCATACGACCTCAGGCGCGGTTCTGAGCAGCGAGGCTACGCCAGAAGTCGAGCGTGTCGCGGACAGTCTGCTCCAGTGCAATGCGCGGCTCCCAGCCCGTCCGGGCGCGCAACCGTCCGGCGTCGCCCACGATAATGGGCCGGTCGACGGGACGGAACAACGCGGGATCGGCTTCCACGTCGATCGCGGTCGTCGACGCGGCCACGAACAGGTCGAGCAGGGCGTGTACCGCGACGCCCTGGCCCGAGGCCACGTTGTAGACCGCGCCCGCCTCGCCCTCCGTTAAGGCCAGCGTGTAGGCGCGCACGATGTCGCGGACGTCGGAGAGGTCGCGCACGGCGTCGAGCTTGCCCACGCGGATAAGCGGCGGCATGGCCCCGCTCTCGATCAAGGCGACCTGCCGGGCGAAATCGGCCCCCACGAAGCCGGGGCGCTGGCGCGGACCCATGTGGTTGAACGGGCGCACGCGCACCACGGGCATCTTGAAGGCCAGATAGTGCTGGAGACCAAGCATCTCCTGCGTCACTTTAGAGACGGCGTAGGGGTCGAGCGGACCCAGCGGCGCGTCTTCGTCGACCGGCATCTTCGCTGGGTCCGCTCCGCCGTAGACCTCGGACGACGAGATGACCAGAATGCGCGCCGCGGGACAGGTCTCGCGAGCGGCGCTCAAGATGGCTAACTGCGCGCCGACGTTGTTGGTGATGGTGGCCATGGGATCGCGCCAGGCCTGCTGCACCGAGGCCTGGGCCGCGAGGTGGTAGATCTGCTCTGGTCCGATCTTCGCCACCAGCGCCTTCACGGCCTCGACGTCGGACAGCTCGACACGCTCGATCTCCGCCGGATCGACGACGGCGGGGTCATAGGTCTCCGTCGGGTGCGCCGTGCCGAACACGGACCAGCCGCGCCGCGCACACTCGGCAATAAGGTGACTGCCGACGAAACCGGTCGCCCCCGTGATCAGGACCCTCGTCATCGTCGTTTCCCCCTTAGCGTTCATCGCATTCAGAACTAGGCGTCGCGCTATCTGGCGTAGCGCTTCCCTACGTAGTTTAGCCTTGATTCACCTTGCCATGGCGGCGAGATGGCTTTCGCGCACGATTCAACGCGGTTCGAGGGCGCCGTCGCCGGCGAGCGGACGCCCGGCGGGGGACGCGACCCCCACCGCTCAAACCCAGGACCACGGAGAGGGAGGGCGAGCCGACCACGACGGCGGCGTCCCTCTTGAGGGAACGGTCGTCGTGCCGGTCGTCCCTGTCGTGCCCATTGATGCACTCAAGACGGAGTCCGAGTCGATCCCGGCGTACGTCCACGAGGCGCTTGTCCACGACCACAGCTAAGCCCGCCCCTTCGTGCGAGAGACGCGGCGCGCGTGATGAGGTCGTCGTCATCGCGCGCCGCTACGTGGGGGCGCCTGTTCTCCCAGGCGCTCCATCGCTAAGCCGGGGCGCCAAGGTTCGCCCGCGGGAGCGCCTCGTCAATGTAACGATCGTGCCTGGCGCCAACTCCCCGTCCAAGCACGCCTCTCACGATCTTGCGTCGTCCCCTTCGCGCCTACGGCACGATAAGATGTTGACGGCCAATGCGCTACAGTAGAAGGCGTGAAAGATAAAAGCAGTGCTGCACGCCGCCTAAATGGAACGTTCGCCCTCGTCTTGCTCGTGTTGGTGGGGCTGCTGTATGCGCTCTGGGAGATGCACAACGCCACGGGCATGTCCTATAGCCACGCCCCATCTCTCGGCAAAGACGCGGGCGACGACTACGATGAAGGGGCCTACGTCTCGTCCGCCGGCCTCCTCCTGCGCGGCCTCCCGCTTTTCTCCGCCGTCTTCTCAGCGCAGCCCGCGTTTTTTTTGCCCTCGTTGGCCGCGGTCATCGGCGTCGCATCGTCGCCCGCCGTGGGCGGCCACCTCTACGAAACGCTCAGCGGCCTGCTCGTCCTGGCCGGCGTGGCCTGGATGGCCTGGACCGCCTATCGTCCCCTCGCCGCCGCGCTCGGCGCAGGCCTGCTAGCCCTCTCGCCTGGTTTCCTCCTCTATACCCATGCCGTGGAGGCGGAAGCGCCTATGCTGGCGCTCTGCACGCTGGCCGTGGCCGCCGCGCAGGGGTATTACTGGCGTGGTCGCCGCCTCATGGCCGTGCTGGCCGGTTTGTTCCTGATCGGCGGCACGGAGATGAAGCTGCTCTCGGTGGTCGTCGTGCCGCCGGTTGGACTCTTTCTCCTAGGCGGCCTGTGGCGCCGCCGCCAGGCCGGGGCGTCGGTCGGGTCGCTCGCCGGCGACGTCCTAGCGGCGCTGCTCGCCTTCGTGCTGCCCGCCGCGTTGGCGCTCGTCGCGCTCGCACCGTCGGCGCAGATCGCCCAAGTGCTGACCTTCCACCTCGACGCGGGCAAGGTGCAGTCGTTCCAGAGCGGGGACAACGTCGTCGCCCTACGCGTCTTCCTGGGCTACGACCCCGCCCTGCTCCTCGCCGCCGCTGTGGGGCTCGTCGTGGCCCTTCTTGCCGTTCTAAGCGCCCGACATGACCGCGCAGGCGCGGTCATGTCGGGGCAAGGCCAAACGTCGACGTCCTTGGGGGCACGTGGCGCGGCGTCGACGGCGCCCCGCCTAGGCGTGCGGGGACAAGAGCGGGCGCCGGCGGACTCCATGGGAGCGGCGCCGGCCATCGTCTACGCCCTCTGGTTCCTCTTCACGCTCGTTTTCCTGTGGCGCTACCACCCGACCTTCCAGCACCAATTCCTGGTGTTGCTGCCCCCCTTGGCGCTGCTCGGCGCGGGGTTGGCCGCGGCGCCCTTGGCGCACGGGCGCGGCGCGGGGCGCCCGGCGTTGATGACGATGGGGGCGCCGGCGCTTGCCGGGGGCGGGGCAATCCTGTATCTCGCCCTGCTCGGCCTCAAGACGCTGCCGGCGGACAGCGCGCTGCTCGTCCCTTCGAACGCGCCTAGCCGAGCGCACCTGGCCGCGCTCGTCGATAAAGCGACGCGGCCCGCCGACTACGTGGTGGCCGACGATCCCATGGTCGCGTTGACGGCCCACCGGCTGCCTCCCCCCGGCATCGAGGACCCCTCGATGGTGCGCATTACGGCGGGTTATCTCACGACAGCACAGGCCGTGAGCGCAACGGAGCGCTACAACGTGGCCGCCGTCGTCTTCTCGCGTCCCAAGTACGTCCACGGCGTCCGCGCCGGCACGGTGCTCGGTCACCAGCTTCCCGGCTACCTGCGCTGGGTGGAACAGCACTATCGTGAGGTCCCCAGTCCCGTCGTCGGAGCGCGCGTTTTCCTTCGCCGTGCGCCTTCGTCCACGTAAACCAGCCCTCCCGTTCGGGTCAGGACCAAAATGCTATAGCGTCCTCATCCGGGGACAAGATAGGGTACTGGCAGGGGAACACCACCCGGACCATCGCCACGCCGCCTATAGGCGCGGCAAGAAGGCGCCAGGCCCGGCATGGACATCATATAGACCTTGGTGCGCGGACACGCGCCCGACTGCTCGCCCGCCGCGTCATAGCGCGGCGCCGCTTAGTCGGCGGCGCGTCGCCACGTCACGCATACGCACAAACACAAGAGATGGAGGCAGAGACGTGGGACAGGAAGACAAAAAATCGAAGGCGTCCGCGCAGTCGCGCTGGCTAGACGTAGCTATTTTGGAGCGCCTCAACGATAGCGTCTTCGAGGTAGTCGGTCTCGCGGACGAGGTCAAACTGCCGCTCAAGGGACTGAAAGACGAAGCGGATTATCGCGCGGTCTACGGCGATGGTCCGGGTCCCGATGTCTTACTGGTTCCGGTCGACGCTGCCGACGCCTTCGAGACGGCGCGCCGCATCATCGCGCGGGCTCCCGCCTGCGCCGTCGTTATTTTCGGTCACGGCATCACGGTCGACATGCTCTCTCAAGCCATGTCGCTCGGCGCCCGCCGCAACCTTCAGCATCCGTTCACGGCCAAAGATCTGGTTAAGGCCGTCGAGGGCGCGGCGGATGAGATGAAACCGCTCGTGGAGAAGGCCCGCCTGACCTCGGTCGCCGCGCACGAGGCCGTCGAGGCGCCGCGCCAGAGCAAAGTGCTGACGGTGTTCAGCCCCAAGGGCGGTGTAGGCACCTCTACGCTGGCCGTGAACATGGCCTGCGCCCTTACCAAGATGGGTAGACGCGTGGTCATCGTCGACGGCAACATCTCGTTCGGCAACATCGGCGTCTTCCTCAACATCGCACCGTCGAAAAGCATGTTGCAGTTGATCGGCGACCCGGCGGGCATCACCGAGGCGTCCGTTATGGACACGCTGCTCCCGCACGCGAGCGGCGTCAAGGTCTTGCTCGCTCCATTAAAGCCCGAGGAAGCGGAGAACGTCCACGGCGACCATCTGCGCGCCATCATCGCCATCCTGCAGAAACAGTTCGACTACGTCGTGGTCGATACCTGGCCGAGCTACGACGAGCGCGTGCTGGCCATGCTGGAGAGCGCCCACCAGGTGCTGCTGCCTATGGGCCCCGAACTGCCGTCGGTCAAGAACATCGCCGCCTTTCTGCGCGTCACGCGCCTGCTGAACTACCCGAAGGACAAACTCGTGCCCATTTTGATGCGTGCGGACAGCGTCTCGCCGAGCCACCTGCGCGACCTGGAGACGTTCCTCAAGCAGCCGCTCACCTGGCGCATCGTCAGCGATGGCCGCCGCGTGACCAGTTCGATCAACACGGGCCAGCCCTTCGTCTTGTCCAGCCCCACCGCGGCGGTGAGCCAGAACGTCTTCGCCCTCGCCCAGATGATCGACGGCACGGAGATCTCCATGCAGCAGATATCCGCCGAGGTCTCGACGCAGTCCGGCCAGCCTTTCTGGAAGCGCATGCGCTTCGGCCTGGGCAAGGCCAGCTAGAGACGGCGTCCTTGCGACGCCGCCAGCGGTCCGCGGCGGCGAACAGCGGAGAAGGCCAGGCCCGTCGTCGGCATAAGCGACGCAGCGGCGACGAGCGCGGCCCTTTTAGTAGGGGCGGCGCCGTCCGTCGGACAGTAGTCTCCTCTCTATACTGGAAGAGAGTGGAAGGAGGAGTGCGCCGTCCCGCGCCGTGCAGTGCTTGCCGGGAGGACGTGCGCGAACGAACGTTATGCACGAGACCGAGGGACCGTCCCAGCATTACGACGTCATCGTCATCGGCGCGGGCCAGTCGGGCGGCCCGCTGTCCAGCGCCTTTCAGAACGCCGGCAAGAAAACCGTCCTCGTCGAGAGCACGCACATCGGCGGCGTCTGCGTCAACGAGGGCTGCACGCCCACCAAGACCATGATCGCCTCCGGGAGAGTCGCCTACCTGGCGCGGCGCGGCGCGGACTTCGGCGTCGAGACCGGCCCCGTCTCTATCGACATGAAGAAGATCCGCGAACGCAAGCGCAAGATCGTCGACGAGTTCCGCTCCGGCAGCGAGAGCGCCGTCCACGACACCAAGGGCCTCGACTACCTCAACGGTCACGCCGCCTTTAGCGGTCCCCACGACGTGACGGTGACGCTGCACGACGGCTCGACGCGCAAGATCAGTGCGCCCACCATCGTGATCAACGTGGGCGAACACCCCGCCGGTCTCCCCATCGAGGGCGCGGACGCGGTCACGGTGCTCAACTCGACCACGGTGATGGAACTCGACGTCGTGCCCGAACACTTGCTGATCCTGGGCGGCGGCTACATCGCGCTGGAGTTCGGCCAGTTGTTCCGCAGGCTCGGAGCGGCCGTGACCATCGTCGAGCGCGGCCACCAGTTGATGGAGCGCGAAGACGCCGACGTCGCTTCCGCCGTCAAGGACATCGTGGAGCAAGACGGCGTCACGGTGCTGCTGGAGACCACGGGCGCGCGCCTCGCTCCGGACGGCGACGGCGTCGCCTTCACCGTCAAGGGGCCGGATGGCGAAAAGACATTGCGCGGATCGCATCTGCTCGCCGCGGCCGGCCGAGCGCCCAACACCAAGACCCTGGGCCTCGAATCAGCCGGGGTTAAGACGAACGAGCATGGGTACATCGCGGTCGACGACAAGCTGCGCACCAACGTCGAGGGCGTCTATGCCGTCGGCGACGTCAAGGGCGGCCCCGCCTTCACCCATATCTCGTTCGACGACTACCGCATCCTCAAGACCAACTTAATTGAGGGGGGAGACGCCTCCATCGCGGGGCGTCTCGTGCCGTACACCATGTTCATCGACCCACAGCTCGGGCGCGTCGGTATAAGCGAGTCCGAAGCGCGCAAAGCGGGACGGACGTTCCGTGTCGCCAAGATGCCGATGAGCCGCGTGGCGCGTGCGGAAGAGACGGATGAGACGCGCGGCTTCATGAAGATCATCGTGGACGGTGAGAGCGACCAGATCCTGGGCGCGGCCGTGCTGGGCATCGAGGGCGGCGAGATCATGTCCATGATCGAGATCGCCATGATGGGCAAGTTGCCCTACACCGCCTTGCGCGACGGCGTCTTCGCCCACCCGTTGCTGTCCGAGGCGCTCAACAACGTCTTCTCCTCGCTCGCCGACGGCTAGCCCTCTTGCGATGAGGGCCGTCTCCGTGCCGGGACCATTCGCGCCCGCGCGGGCCGACCGCCGTGGGGCCGAGGGGCTGGAGAGCCCGACCCTCGGCCCGCGCTTTTGGGTCGTGGACGCCGCGCCGACGGCTTGGGCTGGACGCTGATGCAGCGCTTCGGCCCGCTGCTGGAGGCCGTGTCCGCGACGGTGGAGCGGGAGCGGCGCGAGGCCGGAGCGGATGCAGTCGCCCTCGTCCGGCGCCAATCCCAATGTCCGCGAGGCCGTGCGTTTGCGCGCGAACGACCCATGCGAATACTGCCTCAAACCTTCAGCAGCGTTCATCAGAACATCCTGGGCCAGACGTTACATCACGGCGTTGGGGTCGTCGGCGTCGTGCCAGAGGGACCGCATCTCCGCGCTGCTAGCCAGTAGGAAGGCAAGGGCGCCCTGAGCTTCGACGCGGCCCTCCTTCAACACGACGATGTGGTCGGCGCGGCGCAGTGCGGCGCGGCGGTGTGAGACGGCCAGGCAGGTCGCATCATCGTTGGTGAACAGACGCTCCCACAACACACGTTCCGTTTCCACGTCCAGTGCGCTGGAGAGGTCGTCGATCACCAGCAACTCCGCCCCGCGCACCAACATGCGCGCCGCCGCCGTACGCTGCACCTGGCCGCCAGAGAGCTTGACGCCGTGCGCCCCCACCGGCGTCTCCAACCCCGCCTCCAGCGTCCCCACGTCGCGCTCCAGAACGGCGCCCCATATGGCGGCGGCCAAGGTTGCAGGGTCGTCGGGCCTCCCCAGGAGGATGTTCTGCTTGAGCGTCTCGCTGAACAGGCGCGGAACCTGCGCCGTATACGCCGCGCGGGGCGGCACGAAGAAGGAGGCCACGTCGTCCACGACGTAGCCGTTCCAGCGGATCTCGCCTTCTTCCAAGGGCAGCAAGCCGAGGAGGGTCCGTAGGAGTGTTGTCTTGCCCGCCCCGACGCGCCCCGTCACCACCGTCAGGGCGCCGCGCGGCAGGCGCAGGTCCACGGCAGCGATGCCGCGCCCCGACCGTGGGTAGCGATAGGTCAGCCCCCGCGCCTCCAGAAGGATCAACCGATCGGTCACGTCGCGTGTGGGAGGAGGCGTCAGGGGTAGGGGGCCGTGCAGGTACAACGGAGTGGACTCCGTCAACGCGGCAGGAGGAGCGCCGCCCAGCAAGGCGTCCATGCGCGCGAAAGCGACCCCGGTCTGCCGGTAGTGAGCCAGGAACCGGCCGAGCCCGGCGGTGAAGTCGGCGATGAAGCCCAGGTAGGAGATGAACAGAACAAAGTCGCCCACCGTCAGGGAGCCGTCGCGCAGGCCGGCCGCCGCCAGCAGCATGATCAGGCCGGCGCCCACGCTCACCGTGTTGGCTGTGATGGCGTCCAGAGCCTGCGTCACGAGGCGATCGGCCAGCATAGCCCTGCGACGCCCCTCGTTGAGCTGGCGGAAGCGGGCCAGGATGCGCTCTTCGGCGCCGGCGGCCTGAACGGTCTGCACGGCGGCCAGGATGTCGCCGATGGCTCCGGCGACCTGGCTGGTGGCCTGACTGCTGGCCTCACGGTACTTCCCCAGCGCGGCGCTAGCCCGCTGCGCCGCTGCCGCTACGACTACTAGGGGGAGGAAGACGACCAGGGTCATACCGACGTTGATATGTAGGAGCACGAGGAACGCGCCCACGGCAAACAGGCCTGTGCCCAGGATGTCGTTGGCCCAATCAAGGGCGTCCTCGGCTTGGAAGGCATCGTCGCGAAAGCGGCTGAGAGTCTCGCCTATAGAGTAGGGCGCCGCCTGGGCGCCCGGCCGGTCCAGGAGGCGCCGCAGTAGGTTGCGGCGCAGCAGCCCGCTCATCCTAAAGCGGAGGTTGATTTCGACAAAGCCAGCGGCAAGTTCTAGGGCCGCGCGGCCCCCGGCGATTGCTGCCAGGAGCACGATCAGCCCTGTCGTGCTCACGGGCAGGCGTGCGTGGCCGGTAAGCGTATCGAAGAAGGCGCGAGCGATCAGCCCCAGCAACAGCGGCGATGTATGGTACACGCTCCACAACATCGCGTGGAGCAGGTAGAGCCAGGGCTTGTAGCGGGCCATGTCCATCAGGCAGCGCCAGGTCGGGAGCGGTCTCATGGCGTGATCTCCTCCATGGCGGCCCGCAGCAACGAGGCAAAGCGCGAGGTGGGGTCGGCGGCGAGGGCGAGCCTTTGTCCGTGCTCGCGCACCCGCCCCTCTTCCAGGACAAGGATGTCGTCGGCGTAGGCGACCGTGGACAGACGGTGCGCTACGATGATGCCGGTACGGCCCTCGAGCAGCTTGCCCAGCGCCGTATGCACCAACGTCTCCGTGGCCGGGTCGAGGCGCGAGGACGCCTCGTCCAGGATCACCACGTCGGGGTCGCGCAGGAAGATGCGCGCGCAGGCCAGCACCTGGGCCTGTCCGGCGGAGAGTCCGGCGCCGCCGGGTCCCAGGGGGGCGTCTAGCCCGCGCGGCAACTCCTTCAGCCAATCGGCCAGGCCTAGGTCCACCAGCACGGCGCCGATCCGGTCATCCGGCACGCTGTCGTCGAAGAGGGTCAGGTTGTCGCGCACGCTGGCGTCGAAGAGATGCACCTCCTGGGTCACGAGGCCGATGCGCGCGCGCACTGCCGCGAGGCGGACCGTTCGCGGATCCACGCCTCCCAGGCGCACCACGCCCGCCTGTGGATCGTAGAAGCGGGCGAGCAGCTTCGTCAGCGTCGTCTTGCCGCTGCCCGTATGCCCGACAACACCAAGGACGCGGCCCGGCTCCAGACGTACGCTGATGTCGCGCAGCACCGGGGCGCCCTCCGCATAGCTAAATGAGACGCCGTCTAGCTCCACTGCCAGCGGGCCTGGCGGCAGCGCGACGCCAGGGCCGTCGGCTAGGCGCGGCGCCGTCCCCAGAAGCGCCGCGACCCGGCCCATGCTGGCGTCCGCCTGTTGTAGGTCCTGCACTTCGTTGCGGATCTGTTCGGTTGGCTGGCGCAGCAGTTCGGTGTACTGGAAGATCAGATAGACCGTTCCGATGGTCAGCGTGCCTGCCTTGAACAGCAGGGCGCTCAAGGCAAAGGCGACAGCTGTGCCGAGCGCGAACAGCCCTTGACTGCTGGCGGCCAGGGCGCGGCCCCGCATCTCCGCCTGGAGCGTCACGGCCAGCCACGAGCGCATCACCTCGGCGCAGCGGCGCAGCACGAACGCACCCGCTCCGCTGGACCGGACGTCCTCCAGGCCGGTCAGGTATTCTCCCAGGAAGCCATAGAAATCGGCGCTGGCCTGGCGTTCGGCGGCTGAGAAAGGGGTGGCGGCGGCGCGGATGCGCAGCATAACGGTCAAGGCCAGCACGACAAAGGCGCTCAGCCCCAGACCTATCCTCCAATCCACGTGATAGAGCAGCGCGAGCACCCCCACGATCAAGATGCCGTTGCCGAGCACGTAGACCACGAACCGTGAGAAGAAGCGGGCCAGCGTCGCTACGTCGCCGTCCACCCGCTCGATTAACTCGCCCGACGTATGGACCGTGTGAAACGTGGCGTCTAGCTTCAGCAGATGGGCCACAAGGTCGGCGCGCAGCGCGTTCGTGGCCGCCCAGCTCACGTTTTCGGCCACGTAGGTTTCGGCCACGGCCACGCCCTGTCCCGCCACGGCCAGACCCACGGTCAGCAGCGCCAAGACGATTAGAGCGCGCGGAGCCCCGCCGGAGGCGGCCTGGTCGATGAAGCGGCTTACCAGCAGCGGCGTGAGTATCTGCACGCAGATGGCGCCGCACAAGATCACGGACAACAGGCACATGCGTGGCCACTGGGGAAGCAGATAGTGGGCCAACAGCCGCCAGTAGCGGTGCAGCGCCCGAAAAGGATGCATAAGGAAAACCCCTCGTCTCGCCGCGAACGGCAGGTGATTAGGCAAAGAAAGAGACGGAAGAATGCGTAGCAGGTGTCGAGGCGTTCAAAGGGGGCCGGCGCCAACTCGCGCGCTGCTCACGAGGCGGCAGCAAAAAAGCCGTGGACGCGAGAGGCGCGCCCACGGTCATCGTTCATAGCACGAGCGGGGCGCCCTCAGAGGGAGGCGCTTTCCCCACGACACCTCTGTGTCGGGAGGGTTTCCGGCGCCTTCTTAGCGGCCGTGCGGCCAGGCAGGTCCGCCGCGCGGCACACGGCCTTACACCACGGCGCCGTTGGATCGCTCATCGCTTCTACCTCCCGATAGATGTCGTCACATAAGACAGGGCTAGTGTAGCAACGGCGTAGCCGGTTGTCAACGGAGGAACGGAAGGGCCCAGGGCTCGTGAAAAGTCAGGACGAGGGGAGGAAAGACGAGCGCCCGGGGAGCGCGGGCCTCTGGCCCGACCCCGCGTCCCCTCAGGGACGGGCGGGCAGTGCAGTGCGCGCCCGCGCTCCCTGGACGACTTTTCACGAGCCCTGCCACCGCCATCCAGAAGCTGGACGCGCGCAACCGCACCGAAGCCGCGCAGGCGGCCCAGGACAAAGGCTGGCTGTGTGAGCGACACGTCGCGCGAACGCAGGTAAGATGACATGCGAGAGGCCGTCGCGCGGCCGAGGATAGGACAGCCGCGTTAGCGGCGGTCGCTCGGGGAAGGAGACATCCGCAATGCCACGCGGCACGCGCTCGGCAAAGATCAGAGTGGCCGGGCAGTGCGGCTCCCCACCGGCGCCATGGACTGCCGTGGTGCGCATCGCGCAGGCGGTCAGCCCACGCGACATCGCCCGCGCGCGCGCCCTCTTCGAGGCCTACGCCGCGTCGCTCGGCATCGACCTGTCCTTCCAGGACTTCGCCCACGAACTGGCCACGCTGCCCGGCGCCTACAGCCCGCCGACCGGGCGCCTCCTCCTGGCCTCCGCCGGTCCCCACGCCCTCGGCGTCGTAGCCATCCGGCCGCTCGAGCGCGATATCTGCGAGATGAAGCGTCTCTACGTGACGGCGGAGGCGCGCGGTACGGGCCTCGGCCGGCGCCTCGTGGAGAAGGCGATCGCGGAGGCGCGGGCGATAGGGTACACGGCCATGCGTTTGGATACGTTGCCCACGATGACCGCCGCCATTGGCCTCTATCGCGCGCTCGGCTTCCGCGAGATCGCGCCCTACCGCGACAACCCTATCGCGGGCGCGCTCTACCTAGAGGCCGTCCTGGTCTAACAACGAGGGCTATGATGGGCCGACCGCGGGCTGGAGGGCCGTGGCGTACGCGCGCATAAACGCGGCAGGCCCGTCTTGCGCGCGCACCGGCTCGTAGCTCCATTTAACATAAGGACGGGGCAGCAGCGTCCCCTCTACGTTGGTCAGCCACGGCTCCAGCAGCTTCATAGCGCGCGTCTGGTCGCCCGCCGTCACGATAAGAAGTGTTTTGTTGAGGAAGGCCGTGGCGATCGTGGCCATGGCGTTGCCCGTGCCGGCGGCGGTGTGGAGGTTGACCAGCGCCGGCTTGCCCGTCGCCTGAGCGTGGCCGTCGGCCATGGCCACGACGGAGGCTTCTTGCAGTCCTAGAACGTAGGTAAAGTCGTGCGGGAAGTTTTCGAGAAAGCGTTACTTTTTTATCAGCAACCGTAGCTCTGCATGGGACGACAGCGCCGCCCAGCTTCACATGTCGCCGCGACCTAATCGCGCGCATAGCGGCGCCATCGACAACGTCGGAGATCATGGCGCGAGAGGAATAGATGCGGAGGCTGCCCCTGAAGCACGTGGCACGTGCCGTACCACGCCGTCGAGAACATGGCCCCTTCACGCGACAGCCAGCGCACCGCTCGTTTCGCTCGACCTGCGCTATATTGTGCCTAAGTCATACGCGTTTCTTAAAGCGCCCCCTACCGGTAGGAGGGCGACGGATGCTCCTTGGAGCGGTGGTTGCGGCAGCGATCGGAGCAGTAGCGCACCTCGTCCCAGGTACGCTCCCACTTTTTGCGCCAGACGAAAGGGCGCCCACAGGTAGCGCAGATCTTCGTAGGCAGGTTCTCCTTGCGTACGCCCTTCATCGCGTCCCTTCCCTGCCGTCGCATAATCCATGTATGTGACCACTAGTAATCAGACAGCTTGACCTTTAGGAGCCGCGTAGGAGCCGCTAGGAGCCGCTAGGAGCCGCGTAGGAGCCGCTAGGAGCCGCGCGCGGCTCGACGCGCGTGAGCGATCCCTTGTCTACAGAACTGCCTCGCGCGTGGATTGCCACGTCGGCCGGTTTGATCGGCGTCGACGGAGGTGGATCGATGATGAGACGCTGGTCCGGCCCCACTACCACGGGAATCGTGAGCGCGTCCATCGCTATAGCCTCTTTTCACCTATCGTACCTGTCATCCTCTTCCTACAAGTGTACCCCGGCTATGCAGGGCGGTTAGCCGGCGACGGGCTCCGTGACGTTGGAGGCAGAGAGAACGCACGTGGCCGCTGAGTGCGTACGAAAGCGCGCGGCATACGTTCCGCCTCTCGTCCTCCTCCATCGTCTGATAAGGGGTGATGGTACAATAGCAGGGGTCGAGCGCCGGCCCGACGCCTTTTGGCCGCGGCCCACTCTCCGGTCATGGAGGCGCACGATGCACACGATGAAGGAGCGGTTGGCGGGACATGATTAACCCTGACATCTTCAAGGCGTACGACATCCGCGGCACGTACCCCGATCAGTTGAACGAAGACGCCGCCTACGCCATCGGCGCGGCGGCGGTGGTGCATTTCGGCGTCGACACGATCGCCGTCGGGCGCGATATGCGCCTTTCCTCGCCTCAGATCTTCGAGGCCCTGACCAAGGGCGTCACCGCGCAGGGCGCGTCGGTGGTCGACCTCGGCATGACCTCGACCGACGAACTGTACTTCGCCGTCGGCAAGTACGGCTATCCCGCTGGCTGCATGATTACGGCCTCGCACAACCCCGCCCAGTACAACGGCATCAAGTTCTGCCTCGCCGGCGCCGTCCCGGTCTCGTCGCAGACCGGCCTCGACGACATCAAGAAGATCGTCGTCGCCGGCGTGCCCGCCCCCAAAGAGAAACAGGGGACGATCGAGCACCGCGACGTGCTCAAGGACTTCGTGACGCACGTGCATACCTTCATCGATCCCGCCAAGCTCAAGTCGCTCAAGGTCGCCGTGGACGGCGGCAACGGCATGGCCGGCACGATCGTGCCCGCCGCCTTCTCCGGGCTGCCCGTCACCATCGAGCCGCTTTATTTCGAGCCGGATGGCCACTTCCCGCACCACCCCGCTTCGCCGATCGAGCCGGAGAACATGGTCGATGTACAGAAACTGGTGCGCGAGAGTCACGCCGACCTCGGCGCGGCCTTCGACGGCGACGCCGACCGCGTGTTCATCGTCGACGAGAAAGGCGACCTCGTCGACGGCTCGATGGTCACGGCCATGGTCGCGCGCGCGCTGCTCAAAAAGAACCCTGGTTCGGCCATCCTCTACAACCTGATCGTCTCCAAGTGCGTGCCCGAACTGGTCGAGCGCCTCGGCGGGAAGCCCGTGCGCACGCGCGTGGGCCACTCCTTCATCAAGGCGCAGATGCGCGAGAACGACGCTATTTTCGGCGGCGAGCACTCGGGGCACTTCTACTTCCGCGACAACTTCTTCGCCGACTCCGGCCTCATCGCGCTCATGGTCGTGCTCGAAGTCGTCTCCGAGGAGAATAAGCCCGTCTCCGAGATCGTGGCCTCGCTCTGCACGCGCAAGCGCAGCGGCGAGATCAACTCCGAGGTCAAAGATATCCCCTCCAAACTGGCCGAGCTGCGCGACCGCTACAAAGATGGTGAGGAAGACCAGCTCGACGGCATCACCGTCTCCTACCCGGACTGGTGGTTCAACGTCCGTGCCTCCAACACCGAGCCGCTGCTGCGCCTCAACGTCGAGGCGGACTCGCGGGAGTTGATGGAGCAGAAGCGCGACGAACTGCTCGCGGTCATCCGTGAATAGTCTCACGCGACCCATCGACCGGGCCGTCATCATCGTGCTCGACGGCGTGGGTGTGGGCGCGGCGCCCGACGCCGCCGCCTTCGGCGAGGCCGACGTCCTGGCTGATTCGCTCGGCCACACCGCGACGGCGGTAGGCGGCCTCGACCTGCCGCACCTGACGGCGCTCGGTCTGGGCGGCGTGGGCGAGATCGCCGGCGTGCCCCCGCGCGCCGACGCCGCCGGCGCCTTTGGCCGCATGGCCGAGGCGTCGGCCGGCAAGGACACCGTGACGGGGCACTGGGAGATGGCCGGCGTCATCTCGCGCATAGCCCCGCCGACCTACCCGCACGGCTTCCCTCCCGACGTGATCGCGGCCTTCTCGGCAGCGGTCGGGCGCGGCGTGCTGGGCAATAAGCCGGCCTCGGGTACGGACATCATCGCCCAGTTGGGCGACGAGCACGTGCGCACCGGCGCCTTGATCGTCTACACCTCGGCGGACTCGGTGTTTCAGGTCGCCGCGCACGAAGACGTCGTCCCCTTAGACGAGTTGTACGCCGTCTGTGAGAAGGCGCGCGCGCTGCTGGGCGGCCCGCACGCCGTGACGCGCGTGATCGCGCGCCCCTTCCTGGGGCCGAGCGGCGCCTACGTGCGCGACAACGAGGCCCGCCACGACTGGGCGCTGCAACCCCGGCAGGGCAACCTGCTCGACAAGGCCGTCGCGGCGGGCCTGGAAGTGCGCGGCGTGGGCAAGATCTCCGACATCTTCGCCGGGCGCTCGGTCACGTCCTCGGTCCACGCCTTGAACAACGCTGAGGCCACGGCCGTCACGCTCGCTCTGCTGCGCGAGGCCGCGCCCTGGCGCGGCCTCTTGTTCAGCAACCTGATCGAGTTCGACATGGTCTACGGTCACCGCAAAGACCCCCACGGCTACGCGCAGGCCTTGAGTGCGTTCGACAACGCGCTGCCCGCGCTGCAAGGGGCTTTGCGCGACGACGACGTGCTGTTCATCACGGGCGACCACGGCGTCGACCCGACGGGGCCGGGCACGGACCACACGCGCGAGTACGTGCCGCTGCTCGTAACCGGGCCGCGCGTGCGCGCCGGCGTCGATCTGGGCACGCGCGCGAGCTTCGCCGACCTAGGGGCCACCGTGGCCGAGCTGCTTGGCCTGCCCGCACTCGACGACGGGGTGAGCTTCGCGCGCGACCTGGGCCTCGACGAGAGGCCTCGGTGAAAAAGCTCGACCGCTTCGTCAAAGACGAGGTTATCGACTTCATCCAGGCCGTCCTCTACGTCTTCTTCGGCATCGTGGGCTCATGGGGCCGCATCCAGGGTCTGGCCAAACCGTACCCGCGCTTCGAGCCGGACAAGGTGCGCAAGATCCTGGTGCTGCGGCTCGACCTGCTTGGCGACGTGCTGCTCTCCATGCCCGCCGTGGAGGCGCTGCACGAGCGCTATCCCGAGGCCGAGATCTGGATGATGACGCTCCCCTACACGCAGGACGTCCCGGCGCGCTACCCCTTCGTCTCGCGCGTGGTCACGCTCGACATCAACGCCATCCGCTCGCCCGGCGGCCTCTTGAACCTGGCCACGCTGCGCCACTGGTACGGCACGTTCCGTCTGCTGCGCGCGCAGAAATTCGACCTCGCCGTGGCCTTGTTCGGGTTGATGTCCTCGATCTGGGCCTTCGTCAGCGACGCCACGCACCGCATCGGCTATGCCAAGGAGGCGTACCCCTTGCTGCACACGCACACGTTGCCCGGCATGCGCTATGACAAGGTACAGCACGAGGTGCTGTGGTGCCTGGCGCTGGCCGAGGAAGCGGGCGCGGACCGCGGACCGCGCTACATGCACCTGGAGGTGGAAGAGGGGGCGGCGGAGCGCGTGACCACGCTGTTGGCGTCGCGCGGCGTCACGCCCGACACGGTGCTCATCGGCGTCCACGCTGGGTCGCACAATGGCGCGGCCAAGCGCTGGCCCTCGCCGCACTGGGCGGAGTTGGCCGACCGTCTGCAAGAAGGAGGGGCGACGGTCGTCTTCACCGGGTCGCGTTCCGAACTGCCCGTGGTGGCCGAGGTCGCGGCGGCGATGAAGACCACACCGCTGATCTTGACGGGAGAGACTACGATAAACGAGCTTGCCGCCGTGCTGGACCGCTGCGACCTCGTCCTCAGCGGCGACAGCGGTCCGCTGCACATGGCCGTGGCGCTGGGCAAGCCGACCGTCTCGGTCTACGGGCCGACCGACCCACGCCTCAGCGGGCCGTACCCGCGTCCCGGCCAGACGGCCGTGGTGCTGCGCACGGGTATAGGCTGCTCGCCCTGCTACAACGCGCTGGCCACGGCGGAGTGCCCCTACGGCAACACGGCCTGTATGCACCACCTGACGGTGGATACGATGCACCGCGCGGTGCGCCAGGTGCTGCGCGGCTCAGCGCTGGCCGTCCTGCCCACGCCTATGCCCTGACGTGGTCGCCATGACGACGCGAACCTAACCGATCGCTTACGGAACGGCGACGGATGAGCGGTCAGCACGTTACCATGAAGGGAGCCTGTAGGCGGCCCTAGCGGGCGCCGACGCGGCTTCCCGTAGGGTTGGACGCCAACTTTCCCGCTAAACGATAGCGCGCTGTGGGCGCCCAGTCGCTTATCGCGGAGCATGATGGAGGAAAAGATGATCGCTGCCGCACCGTTTGGCCGGACGGGCCATGAGAGCACAAGGACGCTGTTTGGCGCTGCCGCGCTGAGCGCGGTGACACAGGAAGAAGCGGACCGCACACTAGAGTTGGTGCTGGCGCATGGTGTGAACCACATCGACACGGCGGCGAGCTACGGCGACGCGGAGTTGCGCATCGGCCCGTGGATGGACAGGTACCGGCAGACGTTTTTCCTGGCCACCAAGACGGGTGAGCGGAGCTATCAGGGCGCACGCGACGAGATCCATCGTTCGCTAGAGCGGTTACGGGTCGATTCCGTCGATTTGATCCAACTCCACAATCTTGTCGATCCTGCTGAGTGGGAGCAGGCCCTGGGGCCGGGCGGGGCGATCGAAGCGGCGATCGAGGCGCGCGAGCAAGGGCTCGTCCGTTTTATCGGTGTGACGGGCCACGGCGTGACCGTGGCGGCGATGCACAGGCGCAGCCTGCTGCGCTTCGATTTCGATACCGTGCTGCTGCCTTATAGCTACATTATGATGCAGAACCCACAGTACGCGGAGGACTTCGAGGCGCTCTTCGCTCTGTGCGGGCAGCGCAACGTGGCCGTGCAGACGATCAAGGCCATCACACGCCGCCCCTGGGAGGGACGCCACCAGACCCGCGCCACCTGGTATGAGCCACTTGAAGATCAGGAATCGATCGACTCCTCGGTACACTGGGTGCTCGGTCGAAGCGGCGTCTTTCTGAATACGGTCGGCGATATCCAGGTGCTGCCGCGGGTGCTGGACGCGGCGAGTCGCTTCGAGTCCCGCCCCTCGGACGAGACGATGCAAGCCGCCGTGGCCAAACAGGACATGAGCCCGCTGTTCGTGTAGGGCGTGGATCTGGGCTAAACACCGCGACAGCGGCGCCGCGCTCTAGGCGGGAACGGCGCCAAGCGCCGACGATCGAGTCGGCGGGGGAGCGGGCCAGAAGGGAGGAACGCGGCGTCCTGCCTTCTGGCAAGGGCGGGAAAGGTAAGAGGATTCGCCCCTCTGTAGTTCTTGTCGCGAGACCCCTTGTCTCGCGCGCCAGGACGAAGAAAAAGTACCGAAGGTGGGAGTCGAACCCACACGAGGTTGCCCTCAGCGGTGTTTGAGACCGCCGCGTCTGCCATTCCGCCACTTCGGCTAGTCGCCGTTTGCACCATCACCGGTCGCTTGGACGCCCGTCGCCGTTCCATGGAAGTCCGTGGTGCGTTGCCTTTGCAGTATAGGGGCGTACGGTGCGCGAGGTCAAGCGCGATCGCGCCGCAAACAGGGGTATTCCATTCTCGGCATTGTATGTCGGGAGCGCCATCGTATGCAGTGTCTCTTACCAATGTACGGCAGCGTTACATTAACTACTAAAGAATGCATGAACGAGCAACGCCATCGAAGTTTACAACCTTCCCGTTGATAAGCAATACTTAGTCGCTTATCTCTAGTCGACATCGAGAGTAGGTCTTACTACAATGTGATAACGCGTTAAAGAGGCTGCAAGGAAAGAAGATGAAATTACTAGAGGCTTTGGTCTACTTGCGGATTGGCCTTATTTCCGCAATACGGACGCACGCTGCATGGCGTATGGGCAGCTCATACTGCCCCTAGGCTGAACTTTGGCGCGTGGACGCCAGCGCAACCTCCTGTTTTTGCCATGGGGGAGCTATCCCCACAATCGCTGCTCGGAAACGCAACTCGCGTACCTGTTGATGTGAGCTACGACACTCTTTCCTCTATCCTGCCACCCTTGTCTTCGATACAGCAGGCATATGGCAGGGTGTCCCGCGAATTTGAGAGAGGAGAGCAGAAGCTAGAGACAGTGAGCGTTATAAATCGGGGGCAGGTTGCAGCATGACTCCTAACGATGTAAACGTGATAGTCTCCAAGCGATCGTATGAGTTTCGCCCTGATGATATCCGCCTGTCAATTCTCAGCCTTGCGAACGTGCAGGACTATTTGAGACAGACTTTCCAATTCAGCGAAGCTGCTCTTGGATCGCCGCCGCCGACGTTTGGCGCCGTGACACCGTCATTCCCTCCTGGACTCATTTTCAACTTTGGGGCGTGGACTGACGACGAGGGGCAGGTCACTCCAATTCGCTTCTTGTATATTGAGACTCAGCGCATTGTGATAGAGGTGTCTGGGACCTCGGAGATTATTGATGCGGTATTCAGGCGGCTTCAAGAAGCAATAGGGGCTATCGAAGAGACGACACATCGATCTGCGCTTGGAGAGCCGCTCATGGTGCGGGATTATTCAGAGATTGTGCTCAGCCTAGCTTTTCCACCACATGCGATCTTCAACGAGGCGATTGTGCCGTTGTTGAGTCGGGCCGCAACGATGCAAGACACCCGCGAGGAAAACATGGCTGTTGTTCCAATCATCAATGTTCAGCTACAGGCGCCTAATCGTCCTTACATAGGTAATTCGTTTCCGTCCCCAACTATGGTTCAACTCGTTTTACGTGTAGGCACCCCGCCTGAGGAGCAGATCTATTACAGTGCTGCCCCTCTAGATTCCTCTGCTCATCTCGCATATCTTACTGATCTACAGAATGTGCTCTCTCCTGCTCTAGCATTGCCAGCGCCGGACGCTTGAGCACGTCGTGCCGAGCAGTCCAACACCAGAGGCTTGGACGATAACTGGGTAGACAGCACACCAAGAACGCGTAAATGGAAGACTTTGGCCAGCTTCCGCGCGTGGTGAGGGCCGGGTGGTGTTGGAGCGGTAGGCCCAGCCACAACGATGCCATGCGCACCCTTAGAAAGGGGTGGACCCAGTAGGGCTCGAACCTACGACCCTCCGCGTGTAAAGCGGATGCTCTAACCAACTGAGCTATGAGTCCCCGTCGTCGGGCGTCTACACTCTATAGTAGAGACCAACTCCCGACGACATTATCGTACCACGTCTATCGCCGACGGTGTCTATCGCGCCATGTTCTAAAGAGAAAAAAGGCGTCCGGGCGGGAGTAAGACACTCGGCGCGGACGCCCGGCTCGTCGGTACATGACGAGCAGTGGTTGGCGACGCCGCTAGAGGTTCGTCGCCGTCCCGCTCTCCGCGAGGATGGCGCTGATGCGCGCGCGCGTCTCGCTCAGCACCGTCTTGATCTCGCCCAGACGGCGCGTGTCGAGGACGCCGCGGCGGCCGGCGTCGCGCAGCGAGGCGACGATCGCGCTGACCTCCGGCCGCAGCGTGCGGAAAGCCTCACGCGCCTGCTGGAAGTCCTGGGCGTCTCCGCCCCAACCTCCACGGCCACGCGCCCAGGGACCGCGTGGCCCCCAGGGCTCCCCGGCGCCCTCGCCGTCACGCCCGCGTCCGAAGCCGCGACCAAAGCGCGGTCCGCCGCGGCGGCCCTGACCGTGGTCATGCTCGTGCGCCTCGGGACCGCGGTCAGGGCCGCCCCAGGGGCCTCGCCCCTCGCCAGCCCCGTAGCCATAACCACGACGGGCCTGCTCGAACAGGGCCCGCGCGATGAACGCGGCCGCCATATACGGCATGACCGGGCGTCCGCCCCTACGCGGTCCAAACGAACCACCGTTGTCGCCGTGGACGAAGCGCGGACCGCGACCGGCAAACGGGCTACATCGATCTGTATCCATCTCTGAACTCCTTACTTGAACTCTATCACGATATATCGTGACCTATCGTCATTGTAGGATGTGCCTCAACGGACGGCATCCGACGTTCGGGCAGGTTCGTCGGTCCAACGACCTAGACAATCGGCCAGTGTCGCGCTCTTAGAGGCTTCTCGGCGCGTGCCCCTCGCCTCTCCCTCCACTGTCGTCGTCACAGGGGAGCCGGCGCGTGAGAGCCTCACACGGTCTTTGGCATGAAAGTTGCCCTGCGTGACTGGACTTACGTTGCAGGTCGTGCTTGCGTCGGACTATAATGGGCGCTATACTCCATTTTGGCGTCAAGGCGTCTACGCCCGCCTACGTGAGCAAGAAAGCGTTGCGTCTCATGCACTATTCTGACCGAGACCGGCGCATGCACTTTATCACCCCTACAAAAGGACTGTCCAGCATGTCCGCAACTCTGTTGCTTCAACCACAGCGCGTGATGCGCGCCGCCACCAAACGCACCTTTCACGTCTGGACGGTAGGCTGCCAGATGAATACGGCCGAGAGTGCGGCCATTACGGCGGCGCTGCGACAGCGCGGCCTCACGCCCGTCGCCCAGATGGACGAGGCCGAACTCGTCGTCCTCAACTCCTGTACGGTGCGCGAGAGCGCCGAACAGCGCGTGCAGGGAACGCTCGCGAACCTGGCCCACCGCAAGCATGAAGACCCCGACGTGATGGTCGCGCTGACCGGCTGCTCGGTGCAGCCCGACCTCGACCTGATGTCTCAGACCATGCCCATGGTGGACTTCTTCTTCCGTCCGGGCGCCCTGGACCATTTCCTGGCCCAACTCGAGGAGCGCGAGGTCGTGGGCGCGCCGAGCGTGGCCATGCCGGTCATGAGCCATCAGGCTCCCGTCTCCACCTACGTCTCGGTCATGCAGGGCTGCAACAAGTTCTGCACCTACTGCATCGTGCCGTACCGCCGGGGCCGTGAGGTCAGCAGGCCGATCGCCGAAGTGGTGGACGACGTGCGTATGATGACCGCGCGCGGGGCCAAGGAGATCACCTTGCTCGGCCAGATCATCGACCACTACGGGCGCGACCTGCCCGTCAAGAGCCACCTCGCGGAGTTGATGGAAGCCGTCCACGAGGTCGAGGGGTTGGAGCGCCTGCGCTTCATGACCTCGCACCCGCGCGACATGGACGAGCGCCTCATCGAGGCTATCGCGCGGCTGCCTAAAGCGGTGGAGACGGTGCATCTACCCGTGCAGGCCGGCGACGATGTGGTGCTCAAGCGTATGCGTCGCCAGTACACGGTGGAGCGCTATCTGCGCCTCGTCGAGAAGATCCGCGAGATCATTCCGGGCGTCGCCGTGACGACGGACATCATCGTCGGCTTCTGCGGCGAGACGGAGGAGCAGTTCCAGAGTACGCTCGCCTTGATGGACGTGGTGCAGTTCGACGTGATCCACGCCGCCTGCTACTCGCCGCGCCATGGGACCGTCTCGGCCTCGTGGGACGACGACGTGCCTCAAGAGGAGAAAGAGGAGCGCCGCCGCCGCCTGGACGCCCAGCAGGAAGAGACGCAGCGCTCCATCAACGCCTCCCTGCAAGACGCCGTGGTCGAGGTCTTGGTCGAGGACAGCCAATCGCACCGCCAGGATGTCCCGCAGTGGCGTGGACGTACGCGCACCAACAAGCTCGTGTTTATACCGCGCGAGGACGACGATCTACGCGGTCAGACCGTTGCCGCGCGCATCATCAAAACAAGCCCGTGGGCTTTACAAGGGGTCGTTGCTTGAACGAACTACAGACAGAAGAGAAAATTCGGCTGCGGCGCAAACTGACCGAGCAGGCTATCGGCAACGCTATGTCCAACCAATGGATAGAGGCGATCGAGACGAACCAGCAGTTGGTCGACGATTTCGGCCCGGATGTCGAAGCCTACAACAGGTTGGGCAAGGCGTACGCGCAGCTCGGCCGCATCACCGACGCGCGCGGAGCCTACGAATCGTCGATCAAGATCGACCCGACCAACACGATCGCTCAGCGCAACATCCAGCGCCTCGCCGCGCTGAAAGACGCGCCGGTGTCCGGTCCTAGCGACGTGCCGCACGCCGACCCGACCTTCTTTATCGAAGAAACGGGCAAGACCGTGGCCACGGCGGTCTTTAGCGACGCGCCCAAGGCCACGCTGGCCGCGTTGACCGCCGGCGACTTTCTGGACATGCAGCGCGAAGGCGACGTGATGGTCGTGGTCACGCGCGGAGGTGAGCGCCTTGGCGTGCTGGACGGCCGCCTCAGCTCACGCCTTATCGAGCTGCAAGAAGGAGGCAACGTCTACGCCATCGCGGCGATCGCCGTCAACCCGCAGCGGCGCGAACTGCGCGTGCTGATCCGCGAGATGCGCCAGTCGCCGGGGCTGGCCGGCCGCGTCTCGTTCCCGCCAGAGACGAGCAGCACCTTCCGGGCCTATCTGCGGCCGGGCGGCATGATCCGTGAAGATCGCATGGACGACGACGACGACGGCGAGAACGACGCCGATACGATGGGCTCCGACGAAGAAGATATGAGCGGCGACGGCATGGACTTTGGAGAGGATACCGCCGAGTCCTAGTCTCCCTCCTTACGACGTACGGCAAGACGCGGAAGAGCCGCGACCCAACTAGGTCGCGGCTCTTCCGCGTCCCGGCGCTATGACGACCGCCGCGACCTGTACGTCGTCAGCGCGCTGTACGAGGGCGATGCTCCCGGAGACGCGGACGACTACTTATTCGGCTCCGATCGGCGACGAAGCGAGCGATGAGACGAGCGCCGCGCCCGCGCCGCGCGACCCTCCAGCGCGAAAGCCCGGCCCAAACTTTTCCTGAACTCTGCTACGACTGTTGGGGCGTCTTGATCGTTCCGCGACGCTGGGCGCGCAGCGCGAAAATGATCGGCAAGATGAAGACGATAAACAAGATGACCGCGGCTACGATCAGGTTGAGCAGCCGGCCGCTCTCGTTGACGACTGCCTCGAACAAAACGGCGAAGCAGGCGATGGCCACGAGCGCCGACCCGATGATGATGGCCTGACGGCGCTTCTCCGGCGTCGGCGGCGTGCGTTTGCGGCGCTTTCGAGCCATATAAGGTGCCTCCTTGACGATGTACTAATTGAAAACGGCCCGCCCCGCCGCATCGTATCGGTGGAACGGGCCGTCGTATCGAGGGCGCGAGAACGAGATTTCTCAGGCTAAAGAGAGACTACTGTACGTCCTTCGCGCCGTTGTTGATCCAGTTCTTGAGGTTGGTGAGATCGATCGTCGAAATCTTAGGCTTACCGAGCGGCATATTAGCTCCAGGAACCTTTTCAAGCTTGTGGTAGGCAGGATCCCAGGCGTTCACGAGGTAGAGATAGCTAGCCTGGGCATTGCCTGGCTTGATGACTGACCCGTCGATCACACCACCAGCAGAGACGGCGCCGCCCTTCATCGCACCAGCGTACGTCTCCAGATTCAGGCCAGCCAGGTAATTACCGCCAGAGGCGACGTGGCAGCCGGAGCAGTTCTTAACGAAGATGGCCTCGATGTTGACCCACTTCGGGTTGGCTAGAACCGTCGTCGAGTAGGTCGTCAACCCCGCGTTCAGCGACCCCGCGCCCTGGATGGGGATATAGGTTAAGAAGGCGATGGCGGCGAGGAAGGCGCCGCCGAGGCCGATGGCCACGGGCCGCTTGACCGCGCGCCGGCTCCAATTGCGGTCGTAGAACGGCAACCCGATCAGGATCGCGCCGAGTAGACCGGGGATAACGGCAGTGCCGACCAACTCCCAGGGACCCTGGAAGTATTTGAGGATCTGGAACAGAAACAAGAAGTACCACTCCGGGCGCGGCAGATACTTAGCGTGATTCTCCGGGTCGGCCGGCAGCACGGCGCCGTTGGCATGGTCCACGTAGAACGAGTCGGCCGGGTGGGCCAAGGCGAGGAAGATCAAGGCGATCACCGTGGCCAGGATGTAGACGGACGACCCCGCGATCGCCGCTGGGAAGAATGGCTGCCCGTAGCGCGGCTTGCGCTGCTCCAGCGAACCGGGCGTGACGTGCAGAAGCTCATGCTCGACAGGAATCGGCGCCCGCGTCTCGTCGTGAGCAGGCTCTTGAATGATCGCCATCTACGACCTCCTCTCAGGGTGGTCGAGGTCAGCCGCGCTGTTGGCGCGCAGCATCGTCGACGCGCCGCCAGTCGCCGCGCTCGGGCGCGGGATAAAGCGGTCGTTGGACGAGGTCGCGGCCTCGGGCGCGTCCGGGATCTGCTTCAACTGCGTGCCCGCGTCGTCGGCCACGACGAGGCCGTCGGCCGCGCTAATGCCCTGGATGTTGACCAGCAGTAGGTGCAGGCCGAGCAGACCGCCCGTGAGAGCGGGGAGCAAGAGCATGTGGATGGCGAAAAAGCGTCCCAGCGTCGCGCCGGTCAACGTTGGACCGCCCTTGACGAGTTCGGCGATCGGCGTTCCAATGATCGGAATGGTGTCGGCGATGCTGATGCCCACCGTGGTGGCCCAATAGGCCTTCTGGTCCCAGGGCAGCAGGTAGCCGGTGAAGGCGAAGCCAAGCGTCATGGCCAGCAGCAGCACGCCGGAGAGCCAGGTGAGTTCGCGCGGATACTTATAGGCGCCGGAGAAGAAGCCGCGCATCATATGCATGACCACGAGGACGACCATGAAGTAGTTGCCCCAGAAGTGGAGTGAGCGTACGAGCGACCCGAAGGTCGTGCTCATGATGACCTGAATGCTTTGCCACGCCTCGGACGGCGAGACGGACCCCTTGAGCGGACAGATGGCCGCCCAGTTCGCCTGCGGACTGGTCGCGGGGCAGTAAACGTAGGGCGTCTGCGCGACCGAGTGGTACGCCATGGCCAGCAACATGCCGGTGATGGCCTGCGAGATAAAGACGAACAGCGTCACCTCACCCAGGTAGTCGAGCGGATGGACGTTAAACGGAATGGGGTGGTTGCGCACATAGTCGATGGCGTTTCCCGAGTGGATGCGCTCGTCGAGCCAGGCATCGACGCCCTTCCTCTTCTTAGGAGGAGCGGGTGAGTGGACCGCGCTCATCTATCTACTTCCTTCCTTGAATGTAGACTTCGTTGTTCTGGACGCTGAAAGTGTGTTGATAGAGCGGCTTTGGAGCGGGACCGCCCGTCACGTCGCCTTGCTTGTTGTAGACCGAGCCGTGGCAGGGGCAGTTAAACGAGCCGGCGGCGCCCACGACGGACCAGGCGACGGGGCAGCCGAGGTGCGTACAGGTTTGCTCGAGAGCGAGCGAGGGCTTGGCCGCGCCGTCAGAGGAACTGACCAAGAAGATGCCTTGCGCGTCGCCGTTGCCCGTCGTGTCGTAGGTGAAGGGGCCGGCCACGCCGCCTGCGAAGGGGTAAGACGTGCCGTCGGCGCCGGTGATGGCGTTGCCCTCGATCTTGCCGAGCGATTGTTTGCGCGACCCCGCGCCCTTACCGGGAATAAGATACCCGATGACGAAGCCCCCGTACGAGATGCCGATGATGCCGAGTAGACTCGCCATCGTCAGATACATAAAGTTCTTACGCGATGTTGAAACGTTGGTGTTCGACGTGTGTTGAGCCGACGCCATTCCTCCTCCTCACTAGGTCAAGGCGATACGATAGACGAACGTGGGGCAAAGGAGAGCGCGCCGTGCGTATGTGTTGCTTATCCGACCCATGCACGCTCCTAATAGAGGCTGGGGCGCCTCGCTTTCTCTAGTATACGCATTCATAGCCCGGCGCGACAAAGCCCGGACCGCGTCTGGGGCTGGCCGGCTCCTGTTAGTGGGCGTCCTTGCCGAAATCACGCGATGGCGTCAGGGCCGTGGGAGCGCTGCCGTAAACTCATCGAGCGTCCCTACCCGCAGCGCCGCCTCGAACAAGCGATCTAAAGTCGTCGCATCGGCGCTCTCCAAGCGACGAATCACTTCTACCGGCGCATTACCGAGACGTAGATTCAGTATCCGTGCGATGTCTTCGCGTCGCCCTTCGACACGGCCCTCGACACGGCCTTCGACGCTGCCCTGCGTTCGCCCCTGCTCACGTCCCTCCGCGAGTAGTTCTTCCGCCCACGTCAACTCGATGTCGTCAACGATCTCCATGTCCATGTGGGCTAGGCCTGCCCTACGGGACCGACCGGCGTGGTCCTGCTGGGCGGCAATGCCGGCGGTATGACTTTGACCCGTATATCCTCCATCCCCGCGGTCTTCTGGACGAGTTCGTCGCGCAGCGCCAGCGGCAGCACCTCGTCCATATGCTCGACGAAGATGATGCGCAGGTCGCGCCGCACGTTGCGCGGGACGTCGGGCAGGTCTTTGCGGTTGCGCGCGGGCGCGATGAAGGTCGAGATGCCGGCTCGATGCACCGCCAGCACCTTCTCCTTGAAGCCGCCGATCTCCAGCACGCGCCCGCGCAATGTGATCTCGCCGGTCATGGCCACGTCGCGGCGCACGGGGCGGCGCGTGAGGGCCGAGATCAGCGTCGTGGCCATCATGATGCCGGCCGATGGACCGTCCTTGGGCACGGCGCCGGCAGGGAGGTGGACGTGGACTTCCAGCGTCTCGAAAAAGCGCGCTTCCAGCCCCAGGACGGACGCGCGCGACCGCGCGTAGCTCAGCGCGGCCTGCGCCGACTCGCGCATGACCTCGCCCAACTGGCCGGTCAGGATGACCGTGCCCTTGCCCTCGACCAAGACGACCTCGCAGCTAATCAGGTCGCCGCCGACCGCGGTCACGGCCACGCCGGTGGCCACGCCCACCTCGTCGTGCTCCTCGGCCAGCCCGAAGCTGAAGCGGGCAGGGCCGAGCGAACGCCGCAGCAGCGCCTCGGAGACGTTGCGCGCGGGCTGTTTGCCCTCGGCCACGCCGCGCGCCGTCTTGCGCGCCACGGCGCCGATCTCGCGCTCCAGGTTGCGCACGCCAGCCTCGTGGGTATAGTCGCGCACGATCGTGCGCAGCGCATCGTCGCCGAAGCGCAGCATCTCCGACTCCAGGCCGTGCTCCTCGCGTTGGCGGGGCACGAGGAATTGCCGTGCGATGGCCATCTTCTCTTCCTCGATATAACCAGGCAGCTCGATGATCTCCATGCGGTCGCGCAGCGCGGGCGGCACGGGGTCCATGATGTTGGCCGTGCAGACGAACAGCACGCGCGAGAGGTCGTACGGCACGTCGAGATAGTGATCGGCGAAGGCGTAGTTCTGCTCCGGGTCGAGCACTTCCAGCAGCGCCGCCGAGGGATCGCCCCGGTAGTCCGAGCCGATTTTATCGACCTCGTCGAGCATGAACAGCGGGTTGACCGTCCCCGCCGTGCGCATCGTTTGCAAGATGCGGCCCGGCAGCGCGCCTATGTAGGTACGGCGGTGGCCGCGGATCTCCGCCTCGTCGCGCACGCCGCCCATGGACACGCGCACGAATCTACGGCCCATGGTCTCGGCGATCGAGCGGCCCAACGACGTTTTGCCCACGCCGGGCGGCCCCACGAAGCAGAGGATAGGCGAGCGCATCTTGGTGGTCAGCTTGCGCACGGCCATGTAGTCGAGGATGCGGTCCTTGACCTTGGGCAGCCCATAGTGGTGCTCGTCCAGGAGCGCGGCGGCGGCGGGGATGTCCAGCAGATCCTCGGTCGCCTCCGTCCAGGGCAGCGCCAGCAGCCAGTCGAGGTAGGAGCGCACCATGCCGACCTCGGGGGACGCCTGGGGCATGGCCTGCAGACGGCGCAGTTCCATCTCGGCCTTCTCGCGCGCGGCCTCCGGCATCTTCAGCGTGGCCAGCTTCTCTTGCATCTCGTTCATGTCGCGCGTAAAGGGGTCGTTCTCGCCGAGTTCTTTCTGGATCGCGCGCATCTGCTCGCGCAAGAAGTACTCGCGCTGGCTCTTGTCGACCTCTTGCTGCACCTGGGCGTGGATATGGTTCTGCAGCTCCAGAATGTCGAGTTCCTTGCTCAAGATGACGCTGATCTTCTTCAGCCTGTCCTCGGCGGAGAGCGTCTCCAGGAGCTCCTGGCGCTGCGTCACGCTCAGCTCCAGCGCGCCCGCCACGAGGTCGGCCAGCCACCCCGGCTCGTCGACGTTCATCGCCGCGACGAAGGCTTCTTCGGGCAGCGTTTTACTGCCCTTGACCGCCGTGTCGAAAAGAGTCAGCACGGTGCGCATCAGCGCCTCCACGGCCGTGGAGCGTTCCCCTTCCTCTTCCTCGATCGGCACGACCGAGGCCACGAGATACGGCTCTTCCTGGCTGTAGCCCGTGATGCGCACGCGGCGTAGTCCCTGCACGAGCACGGACGTATGGCCGTCCGGCATCTTGAGCACGCGGCCAATGTCCGCCTCTACGCCGATCTCGAACAGGTCGTCCGGGGAGACGGTCTCTTTCTCGCCGTCGCGCTGGGCCACGACGAGCAGGCGTGTGTCGCCGGCCGCGGCGAACTCCACGGCGCGGAGCGACTGCGCGCGGCTCACGTAAAGCGGGGTCACGGCGCGGGGAAAGATAACGGTGTTTATCAAGGGCAGCACGGCGATGTCGTGCGTGTCTGGAGGCGTCTTAGCGCCTGAACGAGGAGCGCGGCGCGCGCGTGGCAAGGTTGTAGCCCTCCGTGTTGATTGTCGTACCCAGTGTAGCAGAACACGGCGCTACACAGACATAGTACTCGCCGCGCGCCAAAGATAAAGCGTAGCGATGCGGTACTATAGAGCAGGTTATCGGAGAGCGTCGTGGTGCGACGGCTCGTTCGATCGAGCAGGCCGCTCCAGCGGCGTGGTGGGGGTGCATGGACGACGGAGACCGGCCGGCGCGGAAAGACAGGGTGAAGGAACTTGAAGACGGCGACATCGTGGCCGTGCTTCAAGAGGCGCCGCCGGTTTTCGACGCCCTCACGGCCTCGCCCCCGGCGGCCGGGTACGAGGGCCATCACGCCGGGCGCGACCATTTTCACGGTAAGCCAAGCTACAGCGAGGTGTTCCGCAACCGCGCGTTCCTCTCCCTCTGGTTCGCGCAGATCTTCTCGCAGTTCGCGCAGAACTTAACGTGGATCACGCTGGGGGCCTATGTGGCCTCGCAGACCCACGCCACGACGCTGGTCTCCGTCATCATCGTCTCGGCGTTGCTGGCGCAGTTCCTCCTCAGTCCGTTTGCTGGCGTGGTGGTGGACCGCGTCCCTAAGCGCACCGTCTTGCTCGCCTCGAACGCCCTACGCGTCGTCTTGACGCTCATGTTCGTGCTCACCATCCCCCTCCCCGTGGCTTCTCAGACGGCGGCGATCGTCGTCTTGATCTTCATCGCCAACTCCGTGGCGCAGTTCTTCGCGCCGGCCGAGGCCGTGACCATCCCCCTCATCGTGGAGAAGCGCAACCTGATCGTGGCTACTTCCTTGTTCAACCTCACCTTCAACGCCTGCCAATCGCTGCCGCTCGTGCTCGGCCTCGTCTTCTTAGAGGTTCTGGGCATCGTACCGGTCTTGCTCTTCGTGGCTCTCTGCTACGTCGTCGCGGCGCTGCTCGTGGCCACGCTGCCTGCCCGGACGCGCGTGGCGCGCATCGGGCCGGCCGCCAGTTCGATGGGCGAGTCGTGGAGCCATATAAAGGCCGACGTGCGCGAAGCGCTGCACTTCCTCGCCCGCGATCCCGGCCTACGCCTCATCATCTTTCAAATCAACATCGCGCCGACGTTCTTGTTTCTCCTGGGCACCCTGGGCCTGAACTTCGTCGCCGACACTTTTGGCCTTAAAGAAGCCGAGGCTTGGCGTTTATTGCTGCCAGCCGGGCTTGGCCTGGTGTTGGGCGCGGTGACCGTGGGGCGCGTCACGCTGCACAGGCGCAAAGAAGACATCGTCAACTTTGGGCTGCTGTTGATGGGTGTGGCCATCACCATCCTCGGGGCCATCGCCCTCGTCGTCCACTTTGTCGGTAGGGTGTTCGGCCGCGTCGGCGACATCATCACGCGACACGTTCACGTGCTGCCGGTCGCGCACGACCTCGGGCTGCTGCCCCCGGCCATGGTTGTGGCCACGTTCATCGGCGTCGGCATGGCCTGGTCGACCATCCCAGCCCAGACGCTCGTCTTCGAGCGTACCGAGGAGAAGGTGCGCGGGCGCGTCTGGTCGATGCAGCAGCTAATCGGTGGGGCCGTCCCGATCGTGCCCTTGCTCGTCGTCGGGCCGCTGGCCGACTGGCTCGGCACGGCCACGATCATGACGCTGCTGGGGCTCATCATCCTTGCGGTCAGCATCTTCAGCATCCGCGTCGACGGGCGTCTGCAACGCCGCCGCCGCCGCCGCGCCAACCTGCGCTAAAGCGGCCCCAGCGAAGGATTATGGCGATGCATGATATATGGCGTAGTTCATGCACCATCTCGTCTGCCTAAGCCCTTGGCAAGACAGGGCGTCCACGACCTTTCTAGCTACGATAACCGGTTAGGCCGACGCACCCGGTTACTACGGCCACGACCGCACCGACCGTGACGACAGCGCCCACGGCGACGGCGACCACGGTTCCGACCGTCACGCGTGTTCCGGCCACGGTCACGACCACGCCGACGCCTAAGCGCTGCCGTAGGATCATCCCTTTCGGACGCTGACAAAGCGACACATAGCCCGATGCAATGAGGAGGGGGAGAAGGCTTTCATGGGTAGGTATGGTCAGTAGGACAAAGGAAAGGATGAGCCAAGGCGCTTCTCTGTAGCATCAAAGTGACCAAACCATAATGCACAAAGGAGAAACAGATGGCTCATCCCGACGCAGTATCGCCGTGGGCGGCGACGGTCGCCAAGGAATTGCCGACGTTGAGTCCGGCGCAGGCACGCGTGTTGGGGTGGTGGAGTTACGGCATGGTCTACACACAGTCGTGTGCCTGCCACACCATCGCGGTGTTTTTGGCGCTCGTGTCCGGCCAAGGCTATCACGCTTTGCGTCAGCGCTTGCGTGAGTGGTGCTACGAGGCCGACCAGAAGCGCGGACTCAACCGCCAAGCCCTTGACGTGACGGTCTGCTTCGCGCCGCTCTTAGCCTGGGTGCTGCGGCTTAGGGGAAAGTCCACATAGCACCCTTGCTCTCGATGCAACGAGCTTAGGCGACCGTTTGACGGTCCTCTCTCTGAGCGTGGTCTACCGGGGGTGCGCCCTCCCCGTCGCCTGGAAGATCCTTCCTGCCACCGACGCGCACGCCTGGCGTCCTGAATGGCTGCGCCTCCTACGCCTGGTGCGCCCCGCCCTTCCACGCGGGCGCACGGTCGTGGTCTTCGCCGACCGCGGCCTCTACGCGCGCTCTGCTCTTTCGTCGCCTTGTGCGTCTGGGCTGGCATCCCTTCTTACGCATCAACGTTGGCGGCACGTTCTGTCCGCTCGGGCAGAAGCGCGCCGTGCCGCTGCGCGCGCAGCGTGCCTCAACAGGGGTGCGTCTGGAGCGGACGCGGGACTGCGTTCCAGACCGCTCCCCGTCGTCTTGACTGCACGCTAGTCGCCTGTGGGGAGCCGGGTTACAAAGACCCCTGGCTCATCCTGACGGACCTCGCGCCCTCCGCCTGCACTGTGTCGTGGTATGGCGTACGCACGTGGATCGAACAAGGCTTCAAGGTGCTCAAGCGCGGCGGCTGGCAGTGGCAACGTCCCCGCATGACCAATCCCGAGCGGGCTGAACGGCTCTGGCTTGCCCTCGCGGTGGCCACCCTCTGGGTCATCAGTACTGGTGACGCTCTCGAACAAGACGTTGTTCTGCCTGTCATCCGTGATCTCTCGCCGCGTCAGGACGCGCGTCCCCGTCCCCGCCTCGTGCGTCTCTTCCGTCTCGGACACCTCGGCCTGCTTGCCGCCGCGGTCCTAGGGCAACCGCTCCCGCTCCCCACACGCCTCTCGCCAGCCTCCCTCCCGCCCCCTCAGACCTGCCTTGATCCTACCTCCGCTCCCTCTCCCTCCACCACCTACCCATGAAAGCCCTGGCCCCTCACCCCGGCATCACGTGGCCCCTCATCCACGGTACCGCCCGAGGGCTGCCGCTAAGTGGCCAGTTGCGACATCGCCTTGCAGTGCCGACGACGGGCCGACTGCAGTCGGCCTATGACGTACCGGGAGGCTGTCGCTGCAGGCTTTGTTCACTTAATATAAAGTATGCAGAGTGAGTACAAGGCAATACGTTTGAGGTGAGGAAGAATGGTAGGGATACGACGTAACAGAGGGCGAATAGGGGGGGCAATTCTTGTTCTAACCCTTGTAGGGTTGATTGGATCTTCAACCATACAAACGCAGTTGCGTGATAGTCACGGTCTACCTGTTGGTATGGTGAGTATCAATGAAGTAAGAGTTCACCAAGAGGCAACGCTTCTTTATCCTGGAGCACAACTCTTTAACATCTCGTCGAGTGCCCAAGGTGGAGACGCACTATTCGGTCTCCATCTTGGGCCTATCACTTCAGCACAAAGCGTTGTTGAAGCATTCGTCGATGTTTCCGGTAGCCGTGTCAGGTTGTGGTACAGGGACTGGCTTCACAAGCACAACTGGCTGCTGAATAATGATCATGAAAACAAAACGACCCCATCGTCGCTCATCGACCGATTTACGCGAGGCGAGCGCGAGGAGATTGTGCTAAGTGTGACGATGACGGACAAGGTTCGCACTGTCGTTCGCCTACGCTACCGCATCCTTGTCTTCGGGCAGCACGTTTGACGAGTGTTGAGGGTGGCTCTGTAGCCACGACAGCCTCCTCCCGCCCTACAGGACCGTTAGGGTGATGATCGAGGGCGACGACCCGGAGCGGGCCGTCCTCGTCGTGGTCCATACCACGCTCCTCTTCATGGTCTACTGCCTCGCTCGCGCCCCCGGCGCGTCCCCTTCCATGGGTAGGTATGGCGCGTAACGCGCAAAAAAGATGAGCCCGCCTGGACCTGTAGTAGCATCACAGTGACCAAACCCGATGCAGACAGGAGAACACGCATGGCTCATCTAGAAGAAGTATCGCAGTGGGCGGAGACCGTTGCCAAGGAACTGCCGACCCTGAGTCCGGCGCAGGCACGGGTGCTGGGGTGGTGGAGCTATGGCATCGTGTATACGTAGTCGTGTGCCTGCCATACCGTCGCCGTCTTCTTGGGTCTGGTGTCGGGACAGGGTTATCATGCCCTGCGGCAGCGTCTGCGCGAGTGGTGCTACGAGGCGGAGCAGAAACGCGGCCTCAACCGCCAGGCGCTTGATGTTCCCCTCTGCTTTGCGCCGCTCCTGGCGTGGATCCTGCGCCTATGGCGGTCGCCGCACCTCGCCCTCGTGCTCGACGCCACCAGCCTGGGCGACCGCATGACCGTGCTCTCGCTCTCGGTCGTCTACCGCGGCTGCGCCATCCCTGTCGCCTGGAAAGTGCTCCCCGCCACCGAGAAACATGCCTGGCGCCCGGAGTGGTTGCGCCTCCTGCGCCTGGTCCGCCCAGCCATCCCCCCGGAGATGACGGTGCTTGTGTTCGCCGACCGCGGGCTCTACGCCCGCTTCGCTCTTCGCGCGCATCGTGCGTCTGGGCTGGCATCCCTTCCTGCGCATCAACACCGGCGGCACGTTCTGCCCCCTGGGAGAGAAGCGTGCTGTCCCGCTGCGCACGCTCGTCCCCCAGCCGGGGAGCGCCTGGTGCGGACGCGGCGTCGCCTTCCAGGTCGCCCGCTGCCGTCTGGCCTGCACCCTCGTCGCCGCCTGGGAGCCAGGCTACAAAGACCCCTGGCTCATTCTGACCGACCTTGCGCCCTCCGCCTGCACCGCCGCGTGGTACGGCGTGCGCACCTGGATCGAGCAAGGCTTCAAAGTGCTCAAACGCGGCGGCTGGCAGTGGCAGCGCACCCGCATGACCGATCCCGCCCGCGCCGAGCGCCTCTGGCTGGCCCTCGCGGTGGCCACGCTCTGGGTCATCAGCGTCGGCGACGCGCTCGAGCACGACGCCGCCCGGCCCGTCATCGCTGACCTTGCGCCGCCTTGTGCGCGCTCCCGCCCCCGCCTCGTGCGCCTCTTCCGTCTGGGATGTCTCGGTCTGCTCGCCGCCACCGTGTGTGGACGCCCGCTTCCCCTGCCCACCTGCCTCTCGCCCGACGCTTTGCCGCCTCTTCCCCCCTTCTCTGATCCTACTCCTTCTCTCCTCCCTTCCAACACCTACCCATGAAAGGGGGGAGAAGGGAGCGCACGTGCGCTCCCTTCTCCCTCTCCCGTTATGACACACTGTAGAGAAAGAGGCTCGACGTAGAAAGGGAGGGCGCGATGGCGGCGGACTTCAAGACCAGGACGGCGAAGGCGCGGGCGGCGACGAAGGAGCACGGGTTGGACTGGCTGATCGTGCCGCCCTCCGCCGATTTGACCTACCTCACGGGCGTCCATGCCGAGCCCGGCGATCGCCTGACCGTCCTCTTGGTCCCCGCCGAGGGCGAGGCCGTCCTGCTTATGCCGCTCCTCGAAGCCGCCGCGATCGAAGAGGATGCGGCGCCCGCCTCGCTCGTCCGCTGGAGCGACGGCGCCGACCCGCGCACGCTCATCGCCGAGCGCCTCGACGGGGCGCGCGCCGTCGGCGTCGGCGGCTCGTTCTGGGCGCGCGACCTCCTCGTTCTGCAAGCCCAATTGGCTTCCGCCCGCATCGTCGAGGCCACGGCCCTGCTCACCCCTCTGCGCCTGACCAAGGATGTCGCCGAGCTGGACGCCCTGCGCCGCGCCGCCCACGCGGCGGATCGCGTGGCCGCGCGCATCGCCGCCGAGGGGCTGGGCGGACGTACCGAAGGAGCGGTCGCTGCCCGCGTCGAGGAGATGATCATCGAAGAAGGGCACGACAAGGTCTCGTTCCGCATCGTCGCCTCCGGCCCGCATGGCGCGCAGCCGCACTATAGCGGTGGGACGCGCACGATCGAGCAGGGCGACCTCGTGGTGCTCGACTTCGGCGGCTCCATCGACGGCTACCACTCCGACATCACGCGCACCTTCGCCGTGGGCGATCCCGGCCCCGACGCCCGTGCGGTCTACGAGGCCGTACGTCGGGCGCAGGAGGTCGGCGTCCAGGAAGCGGCTAAGCAGAACGCCACGACGGGCGGGGTCGACCGCGCCGTGCGCGCCGTGCTGGAAGGGGCCGGCTTCGGCGAGTACGTGGTGCATCGCACCGGGCACGGCCTCGGCCAGGAGCTGCACGAGCCGCCCTACATCGTCGACGGCGACGAGACGGTGCTGACCGAGGGCATGGTCTTCAGCATCGAGCCGGGCCTCTACCTGCCCGGACGTTTCGGCGTGCGCATCGAAGACATCGTCGCCTTCACGGCGGACGGCGTCGAGCGCCTCAATCAGGCCGACCGCTCGCTCCAAATCGTCTCCTGACCTGGCGGTCGCGCCGAGGCGTTTGACGTGCTACAATGGCGACCAGAATGCCGCGTCATCCATGCGCGGACGCCGACACACTATGAGGTACAGAGGAGCGCACGACCATGGCAGGCTCGACCACGACCGACGATCTGACACAGGAACTCCAGGCGACCCTCAACGCGCGGCGCGACCTCGGGGCGGCCTACGACGACCACTTCGTCGAGTCGTTTATGGAGAAGCTCAAAACGCAGGTCGTGGGGGAGTTGCGCGCCGACGTGCTCAAAAGCGTACCGGCAGCGCGCGCCAAGAAAGAGCGCACCGTGGAGTCGCGCCTGCGCACCAGCCTCATCTCCTCGGCGCTCATCCTAGGTCTTTTCTTCGTCGCCGTGTTTGGCCTCGCCAATCAGTGGTCCTATGGATTCGGGCACATCACCTACACACTTCAGGCCGCCTGCTTCATACTGTCGTGCTTGATCGTCGCCTACAATCTCTTCATCAACCTGCGCCTGCGCGTCAAGTAACGGCGCGGCGGCGGACGCGGTCGCGCTGGCGGCGTTGCGCCAGGTGCGCCGCGACGACGGGGTGGGTCCCCGCACGCGGCTCGAAGGCCGGACACTCCACGTGTCCCTCTAGATCGATCTCCAGCGCCGCTACGAGCGGCAAGCGCCGCGCGGCAAAGGCCGCTGGCGAGACGGCGTGCAGCCAAAGCCCGCGCGCGCAGGTCACACGCTCCACCCTTGACGACGCCTCGTCTCTCGCTCCAGCGTGATCGGGCGCGGGCTCCTCGTCCTTGCGTCCGATCTCGAGCGGGCGCGCGTCGTCAGGGCGCCTGACGTGAGGCGCGGGCGCGCCGTTCGTGCGCCGGTCAAGCGCCACGGGCAGCGTCACTTCCTCGGCCTGGGCGTGCAGGCAGCTCAGGCAGGGCGCCCCCGGCACGTAGAGCGTCTCGGAGGCCTGGCCGAACTGTTGCAGGCGCGCGGCCAAGGCCGGCGTCGGCCCGCCCGTCCAGCAGCGTTGGCGCGGGCAGGCCTGGCCCAGGCAGCCGCTGTAGCGATGGCCGTCGAGGCAGGGATACGCGGGCTCTTGGAACTCCGGGGCGGCGTCGTGAGGCGCCACGACATCGCCAGTGGGGTCGTCGCCCTCGTCGAAACGGCGGTCTTCGACGTGGTAGCCGTAGACATCGTCTACGCCGAGCGCATGACGTATCGCCGCGGCGTCGCGCCGTTCCGCCTCCACCGGGTCGGTGTACTCATCGTCGTCATCGTCGTCGGGCAGCCAGGACAGGTCGTCGTAGGCGTCGTCGTCCATCCAGTCGTCGTGGCGCGGCGAACGCGCGTTGGTCGTGGCAGCAGTCATGAGGTCTCCGACTTTCTCCGGTGGTGCGAGCGGCAGGCGGCGCGGTTCGACGCGCGGCGCGGACGCCTGGCCGATCTCTACATAGATAGGGACGGTGGAACGCGACGCCCCTATGCCGGGACGTCGCCACGATCGCGTCGATCGTGAGGATGTAGGGGACGACGCCGCGCGGTCACGGACCAGCGCACGTCGCGATCGTCTCGTAGCGCGCGGCGCCCGGATCGCAGACGTGGTGCAGCGCGCTCACGCGCAGACGTACCGTGAGGGTGGATGGCGCGGCGGCCGGGCCGGTCAGGGCGGTCACGACATCGCCCGGCTCCAGACCGGGGTTGAGCGGCAGGGCCAGCGTGCCTCCGTGGTCCGCGCGCCGCGCCCTGGCTAGATCGCCTCCCGCGCGCACCGCCGCGCCGTCCGCCGTGACGATCAGCTTCTCCACGACGTACAGCAGGGTTTCTTTGCCCGACGCGGCCATGTCGTCGTGGTCCCAGGCTTCGCCCACGATCCCGTTCGCGCCGTAGACGAGCACGTGGTTGGCGCCCGCGGACGCGGTGGTCGCGGAAAGGGAGACGGCGCCGTCTCCCGCGTCCCAGGCGACCGGATCGTCGGGCCTGCGCTCCGCTGCTTCCAGCAGAGGGCGGCCATCGGCGTCGAGCGTCTCCACGACATCCCAGCTATAGAGCGTGGCTAACCTCTCTAGCGCCGCGCGCCAGGTCGAGCCGGCGGCGATGGTGAAGGCCGGGACGATGAAGGCGAAGCGCGCCGTGTCGGGGATGGCCGTGTCGAGCAGTCCCGCGCGGGCTGCGACCTCGCGTACGAGGTTGGCTACGGTCATAGCGGCGTACGACAGCGTGGCGGGGCTACGGCGGTCGAGCAGAGCCAACGGACCGGAGGCTGTGACCACCACGTGGTCGTCGGCCCCGGCGCGCACGTGGGTGCAGGCATCCACCGAAAAGACGTAGGACGGCGCGGCGCCCGTCCCTGCATCGTCGAGCCAGAGGCGCAGCCGCGCGTAGGGACGCAGCAGGGCCGAGGCACGGTACGGGGCGCCCCTGCCGTTCGGCCCGTTATGGAGGGTTGCGGCCAGGCGCGCGGCCATACCGTCGCGCTGCACCACCTCCAGAGACACGATGTCCCTCGTCAGGTCGTCCGCCGGGCCGGGGGGCTGGGACAGCGCTGCTTCGTCGGGCGCGACGAGCAGGTCGCCCTCCGCGTGCGCCAGCCTCACGGCGCCTGCCGCGTAGGCGCCGCCCTCGTCGAGCGGATCGCTCCAGTGACGTCCGTCGCGCGACGACGCGAGGGCGACGGAGGAGGAGGAAGCGTCCTCCGTCACGGCGACGACGAGACGGTACGTGTCCCCGGACACGCTCAGGCGCGGGTCGGAGCGCCGCGGGCCGTTGGCCAGACCGGCGGGCACGACCGTGGCCAGTAAGCTCCAGGCCGCGCTGTCGTAACGGTAGACGCGCAGCGCCGTACCGGACGCTTCGGTAGGGCGTGCCGCCACGGCGATCAAGAACGTCCCGTCGTCCTCGTGCAACGCGTCCAGGCCGGTCACGGCGGTCGCCGCGCCGTCTGGCCAGGGCGTCGCGCGCCACGCTCCCCCCGTGCCGGACGACGGTTCCCACGCGGAGACGATCCAGCCGGACGCGCTCGCGCTGGCCGCGAACACCGGCGTGGCTTCACCGTCCGCGCCCAGGGCCGCGAGGGGAGCGCCTGGATCGAACAAGAGGGCTGGCGCGCTCCAGGTCGCGCCGCCGTCGAACGAGTCGGCACGGCGCAGCGCCGTGCCGGCGCGGTCTTGCCAGAGCAGGCGCAGGCGGTCGTCGAGCCGGGCTGCCGCCACGCCTGCGCCGGGCGCGGCGCTAGTGGAAAGCGCGGTCCACGGCGTCGCGGCGAGGAGGGAGGGCGCCGCCACGCGGCGGGCATAGAGCGTGGCCGCGCCGTCGTGGTATGCTCCCACGATGGCGCCGTCCGGCGCCAGCACGGCGTCGTTGCGCCCCCTAGGTCCGCCCGAGGCGATGCGTTCGTAGTGCGGCGTGGGGTCGTCTACCGTCAGGCGCAACGCCGGAACGGTCGTTCCGGCGCGCGCGAGGGCGGCGAGGGTGGGCGAGAGTAGTCGCATCGTCTTTTCTCTCTACCCGCTCAACCCAAGGCCAGCCAGGAAACGATTTGTGTGTCCGTGACGGCGCTATGGGCGTACTGCACCAGCGTGATCGTCGCGCCCGTCGCCGTGACCGCGCTCACCGCCGTGTAGTAATCCGGGTGAGGACTCTGCGCGGTGACGACCGGCGCCGCGCCGGCGAAAGGGCGGGCGAAGACGACCGACCCAGCGCCCGAGGCCGCGCCCGCCAGCGACACCACGACCGTGCCGTGAAGCACCTGCTGGAGCGGTTCAGAGCCTTCCACGCCAGCGCCTCCGTGGTGCAGGCACACGAGGTCGAGCGCGTCGAGACGCCAGACCGTGGCCCCTCCTGGCGAAGAGGAATCAGGGCGCAGGCGTAGGGTCACGGTGTGCGGGGCGTCGGGTAGGTCGAGCGCCAGGGCCAGGCGTTCGCGCGGGGCCAGGGCGCCGGAGCCGGCGCCAGGCACGTCGATGGTGGAGGAAGGTGTGGCCCGGTACAGGTCGACATATCCATAGTCCGCCCCGTCCACGAAGACCTCGACGCGCCCGCCATCGTGGCTCCGCCGGGTAAGGAGATAGAGGTCGCGGGCGCGGGCGGAAAAGGTCACGCGGTCGCCCGGCGTGACGGTGCGCATCTCGGTGGGCGAGGCCGGCCCTGCCTCGCCGCTCGGGTCCGTCGAGACGCTCCAGGCGCCGCTGTAGTGCAGCAGGGCGCTGGTGTTGAGCAGGCGCACCGTCTCGCGCGCCGCGCCCGCGGCGATCCGTGGGACGATGGGCAGCGCGGCCGCGGGGTCCAGCACGCGGAAGACGTCGTCGCCGATGGCCCGATGGCCCGCGTCGGTGGGGGAAACGTGGTCGCCCGCCGTCGTGTCGAGCCAGACCCCTTGCCCGTCGTTCGGCGCGGAGGGGTCGTAGTGGTCGTTCCAGAGGCGACGCAGATCGACCACGCCGAGGCCCAGCGAAGCGGCCGCGGCGCGCACCGCGCCCGCGTAGTGCTCCACATCCGCGCCTGGCGGCCCCGCGTGCGGCGTGCAGAGCAACACCTCGCCGCCGTCGGCGCGCAGCAGATCGACGAGGCCGGAGAGCTGGCCGGCCAGGTCGTCGGGCGTCGCCGCTCTAGTTGGGTCGTCGCCCATCTCGCCGATGCCCAGAAAGACGATGTAGAGGGCGGGCAGAGGGGTCCAGCTCGCGCCCGTCAGGTTGTGGAGGCGGCGCAACACGCGCAGCACCGAGTCGTCCGTCACGCCAGCGTTGACCACACGTACCTGCTGCGCCGCGGGCGCCGACGCGCCCACCGCCGTCGCAGTCCACGCCGGGATCGGCGCGTCGATGGTCACGGCGTAGTCCACCGGATCGAAGCGCAGCACCTGTGCGCGGGGCAGAGCAGCGGCGATGCGCGCCGCCAGCACAGCCGTCCAGCTTCCCGCGGGCGTCCCCGTGGCGTTGTAGCCGGCGGTGACCCCATCGCCCACGCAGACAATGGTGAGCGAGGCCCCGCCATGGAGGAGGCCGAGCGTGCGCGGGATGGCCGTCGCCAGCGCATGGTTCGCCGTCCGGCTTGTCGCCTCGTAGGGGCCGATAGGCACGTTGTAGCGCCAGAGCGTGATAGGGGAGGCGCCGGGAGGGGCGTAGACCACGCGCACGTGATAGTCGTCCGGGACCAAGCCGAAGACGCCGAAGGCGCCCGTCGCGTCGGTCACGGTCGTGGCCACGGCCACGACCGCACCAGGATCGAGCGGTCGCGCCCCTGGCGCGAACGAGCGCACGGCGAAGAGCGCCGCCGTGGCCCCGGCCAGAGGCTTGCCCGCCTCGTCGGTCACCACGTCCGTGTAGGCCGCCCGCGAAGCAGGCGCCTCTCCCGTCGTCGTCATGGTCGTTCTCTCCTTCTCTAGCGCATGTCCCGCGCCCTTATTGCGCCGGCGCCTCGATCAGCGTCAGGCCCAGCAGCCAGCCCGCGCCCAGACCCAGCGCGGCCGCGCGTAGGTGGGAGGGCGTCTCGGTGAGGTCGTCGATATACACGCTCCAGGCGACGCCCGCCGGATCGACGAAGCCCAAAGGGCCGAGTCTCGCGTACGACGCGTGCAGCGAGGCACGGTAGTCCGCCCCGCTAAAGCCGGTTGGTCTGCCGTCGAAGCGCGCCAACCCGTCGAGCGCGGCCACGGTGAAGCGCCAGACGCGGGCGCCCGGCCCCGCGTCGAGGTAGCGTTCCTTCGCGCCCAACGTGACCACGGCCCGGCGCAGGCGCGGCCGGTGGACGCTGTAGGAACCGTCCACGAGCCAGTAGCCCACGCTGTCGAGGGCGACCTGGCAGTCGATTCCCACGTTGGCTCCGCCCGCCATCTCAAGTCCTCCTCATACAAATGCTTGACCAACCCTTGCTCTCGCCCCGACCAAGGGTTAGATCCGCGACCAGTGCGCGGGAACCGCGCCCCAGTGCGCCACGGCGGCCAGCCCCGCGTCGCGTTCGCGGCCCACCGCGGCCAGCAGCGCCTCGAACCGCGCCAGCGCCGCTGCGCCAGCGGCAGCCCAGGCCCGCGGCACGGTATGCTCGTCCACGCGGTCGTGCATGGCGCCGTCCTGGTACGTAAAGGCGTCGTTGGTGGGCACGCCGTAGGCCAGCAGGGCGTAGGCGATAGCCCCTTCTTGCAGCACGGCGCGGCGTTGCTCCGGCACGGTCGTGCCCGCCAGCGTCAGGACGTGCGGCGCGGCATAGGTCAGCGTGACGACGCCGTTCGCATCCACCGGCAGGTGGTCGGGCGCCAGGGCCAACTCGACCTGGCGCAGGTCAGCCGTGGTATCGACCGCTGGCGGCGGTCCGCCGCGCCGAGCGTCCGGCGTCTCGTCGAGCCAGCGCTGCGTCGTGTTGTCGAGCACCTGCCCGGCCAGCACGGCCGGTGCGTCAGGTGCGGGACCGCTCCGGTAGACGCGGCGGCCCACCGTGCCCGGCGGACCCAGCGGCAGGCCGTCGAGCAGCGCCGCGTCTCCCGCCAGCGTCAGCGGCGGCGAGGCCGGACCGAGCAAGGTCTCGCCGCCGCTCTTGACGAACGTGGCGCTCCAACGGTACGACCCAGTCAGCGGGCCGCCCGTCAAAGCGGGCGACGCGGTCGGGGCCGACGCGGGCAGGCCGAGCGAGGGCGTCACGATCTCCCGGAAAGCGACCTCGTGGCGTGGATAAAGCCCTGATGGAAACTCTACGCTCTCGATCCACCAGGCGTCCGGCGGCAGGCCATAGGCCCGCGTGCGCGGCAACGACGCGGTGGCCGCCGTGGCGATGAGGGGCGAGACGACGCTGTAGCGGTCGAGAGCGCGGTGCAGCGCACGCACCAGATCGTCGTCGCTCCAGCGCGGAAGCGCAGCGGTCGTGTTCCCGGCGACGAAGCCGTCGAACAGATCGCGCTGCAGGCCGGCCACGGCCTCGTCGAGGGTCGGTTTTCCGCTGGGCGTGCCCGCCGCGGAGTAGGCGAGGACGAGCGTCATGACCGGCCGTCCTCTTGTCCGTACCGCGCCTCGTGCGCTCCCCGGCGCGCGTGGAGCACGGCGTCTTCCACGATCGTGGCTAGTCGCGCCAGCCGCCGCCCGTGGACGCCCCGCGCGCGGGCGTAGGCCCGCACCTGCGTCAGCAGATCTTCCAGGCCACTCGCGAGGCGCTCGAATACCGCCGTCGCCTCGTGATGCACGTCCATGGCCTCGGCCTCGACGTCGATCTCGTGCGGTCTCGCGGTCGCCGCCCGAGCCGGGAGGGCGGCGGATGCGTTAGCGGCGTCCTCAGGCCTGGCTAGCGCCGTGGTTTCAATCTTAGCTGACGCCGTCGTCGTCTCGCCGACCCTCGCCGGCGCCACGGTCTCCGTCTCGCCGGCCCCGTCCGTCGTCGGCGTCGTCTCGCTTCGCGTGGTTTTAACGGTGGGCATCGTTCCTCCTTCTGTAGCGTGCTATTGCAGCGCCGCGCGCGTCATCTCCTGAGCGATGACGGCGTGGCCGTCGTCGTTGGGGTGCAGCCCCGTGTCGGAATAGCCGTTAGGAAAGACCAGCGACGCCTTGCCGTCCATCACGTTGTAGAGGTCGGCGACGCGCAGCCAGGGGAACTGCGCGGGTAGGGCGCGGATGCCCGTCGCGGCCATCTCCCAGTGTTCGAGGCCGCCCGTGGGGTAGCCCACGGCGCCGGAGAGCATGAGGCGGTAGTAGGTCTGTGCGGAGGTGAGCTGGCCGGGCGTGGCGATGACCACGCGAAACGGCGCCGGGCTCCCCGCGAGGTTCCCCACGTCTAAGACGTCTTCGAGCAGGCAGCAGAGCGAGCGGTAGGCGTTGACGACGTCTCCGGCGGAGACGCCCATGCCTCCGCTGACCGTCTGAGCGCCGACCTGGGACGCGATCCTGAGGTCGTTGGCCCCGAAGAGGTAGGTCAGCACCTCGGGGGGAGCGGGCAGCACATCCGAGACCGTTTTGGTCAGGGCTCCGCTACGCGCCGTGGAGGCTATGGTGCAGAAAAGGCCCGTTCCGTTGACGCCCTTGTCGAGCAGCGCGAACGGCCTCTTGAGTCCAGCCGCGACGCCCGCCGCGAGCCGCGCGGGATAGGCGTTTGCCGCGTCGAACGGGCCCACGCCCGTGGTCCAGCTATCGCCCAACGTGCAGACCACACCGGGAGACGGCTCGAGTCGGGCGCCGCTCACCACGACGAAGGAGTCCACGGCCAAGGCGAGGGCGTAGAGGTTGGTGAGCGTGACCGTGTGCGGACCGTCGGACAGGCCGCGCGTGATCGGCGTGAGTTGACCCACCAGCGCGGTCCCGCCGAGCGGAATCTGCGACGCGATGGCGCCGCTGACCGAGCCGGCCGGCGCGCCGTCGATGGAGAGGCCCGCGCGCGCTCCGTTATCGCTGGCCAGAGTGAAAAGGTAGAGCGCACGGCCCGAGAAGGAGACCGTCACGGAGTCGCCGGCTGTGATCGTCTGCTTATACGTACCACCCGTGGCGCGTGGGTCGGAGACGGCGGACCACGCGCCGCTATAACTCACCGACGGATCGCTTTCTTGCACCTCGCTGTAGCTCATCTCGTCTTATCCCTTCAGCTTGGCCCAGAGTTGCACCGTACCGCCCGTCCACGGCGTGGCCGCACTGACGCCCATGCGCACTAGGTCGCCCAGGGTGGTCAAGGCCCCCAGCGCGAAGATCGCGTTCGGCCCCGCCGCGCCGGCGACCGTCAGCGCCCCCTGCGGGTGCGCGATCCAGAGGCCGTTGACGGCGTCGCCGCTCTGCACGGAAACGGCCACGCCAGCGGGCGCGCCGGCGCCGCCCAGGATGACGGCGTAGAACAGCGCCTCGGCGTAGTCCGTCACGATCAGCGGCGGCGACGGGTCGAAGGCGGCTGGCACGTTCGACGCCCCTTTCTCGTAGAGCAAGACCGTCTGCACGCGGCGGCGCAGCGCCACGTCAAGCCGCCGCGCTGGCGCCGCCGCGGAGGCCGCGCCGCTGCTGCTCGTTCCCGCGCCCGACGCACTCGCCGCGCCCGCACCGGCCGCGCCCGTCACCACCTCGGCGCCGCTCGCATCGATAAAACCTGACACCCCTTCCCCCTCCTTTCGTCGCCTTTACCGTTCGGGCTGCCCTGACGGACCGTGAAAAGCCCCGCGGGACGCCGGAGCCTGCCCGTCGCCCTTCAAAGGGACGACAGGCAGGGCGAGCACCCCTATCCCTGTGTCCCCACGGCCGTCGCCACCCGGCGCCGTCGCCGCACGGATTCATACTCCGCGTCCGCGCGTCCACGTTCCACGCGCTTAATTGTTGCCCTGATAAAAGCCGCGATAGTCCACCACGGCCCCACCGTACTCGTGCCGCACCTTGTAGGTGATGACGTCGTTCGAGAAGTTGGCCCCGAAAAGCGGTTGGTCTTGGATGAAGAGCACCGGGGCCATCTGCCCGCCCACGAAACCGATCTCCAGCGTATCCACGACGCGCGGGTCGCAGGCCAGAAACCAGGCCGTAGGCGAGACGAGCTGCGGTGCGACGATGACCTCGGCGTAGCCCAGCATGGGGTTGACATCGTTGAAGTTCGAGCCGGGCGCACCGGCGGACTTCGTCACGATCATGGCCTGCCACTCCAGTTCGGGCGAGACCACCAGATAGCGCGGCTTGAGGCCGATCGGCTTGCCCGCCGCGTTGGTCTGGCGGCGCACCGCCGTCACGCCCGCCTGCATCCCGTTGGAGGAGAGGCCGGCGCCCGTGTTGGGCGTGCCCGGCGTGGCCACGCCGGAGTTGTTGTGCGCGCCGCCCTTGGTGAAGAGCGGATTGGCGTCGTAGATATTGGCCGTCGAGGTCAGGAAGCCGTAGACGAACTCGGCCAGGGTGAAGGCCGCGGCCACGGCCAACTTGCCCGGTATCTGTCTGATCGCCCAGAGGTCGTCGTTGACGATGGTCTCGCGCGTCACGCTCACCAGGTTGCCGCGCTTGCCCGGCGCGTAGGTCGCGCGCGAGTCGCTCAAGGTCAACTGCGTGTAAGCAGTGTCTTCCGGCACCGTGCTCAGCGATCCGAACGCGCCCAGGCGCACGCGGTCCTGCTGGCGGAAATCCTTGATCGGCGTCACCGTGGCGAACTTTTGCCACTCGGTCGGCCAGGCCTTTGTGCTTTTACCTAAAACAAAGTAGACTAGGAGAGAAAGCGAACGGCGTTAAAGTAGGGGGCGGCGACTTGATAAGCAATGCAGCGCGGGATACCAACACAGCTAGCATAGTAACTCTCGACTATGAAGCACTAAAAGCGACTATACGAGCCACAGGCAAAGCACGGCCCGTCATCACAGCGCACGCTTGCGCCCTCTACGCTCGTAAGAGCACTGAGGGCCAGAATAGCGAAGAGATGCAAGTAGAGGAAATGCGCGACTACGCGCATCACAGCTTGCGTGTGCCTATCTACACGGACGGCGGTGTAGAAGCGGTGTACCAAGAGACAAAGAGCGGGCTGATTACCGACCGACCTAAGTACCAGGCTCTTAAAGAGCTAATCCGCAGTCGCAAAATTAGCCATGTCTTGCTTTGGATACCAAGCCGGTGGGGGCGAAACACTGTGGAGTTTCTTACCGCCTTTGCCGAACTAGACGCCTTGGGTGTGGAGGTCTACAGCACCACAGACGGGCGCATGACATGGGATAAAGTAGACGAAGAAGCCTATAAAGCCAAAGCCGAAAGCATCACTATTTCTAAACGAGTAACCCCGGCCATGCGACGGCGTGTAAAGAATGGGGAAGTCATGCAAAAACGGCCATACGGTTACTTAAAAGCCGGGCCTAATGGCGTCGTCGCCAGTAAAGTTACGCAGTTAGACCCCGTGGCCGCGCCGATTGTCAAAGAGCTTTTCCGGCGCTACGTCGCAGGGGAGAGTATTTACAGTCTTACTCAGTGGTTCAACGCAGAAACGGGACTCAAAAAGCGTAATTTCGGCGTGAGACGGCTACTTGAAAATCCCTTTTACGCGGGTATTCTCACCTACGGAAGACAGCGCGCCTCTCTGGTACAGAATGACAACGGCGCGCAGCCCCGCGAGAAGTGGGTAACTAGCTCTCACGACTGCCCCATAGTACCGGTCTCGACGTGGCAAGCGGCGCAAGAGCGCCTAACCCAAAATCAGAACCAAGGCCAGCCGCGCGGTAAAGAGCCTATGTACCCACTGACGGGGCTTCTCGTATGCGCGGGGACACCGGGTAAAGCGTGTGCTGACGCCCCCAAACGGATGCACGGCCAGCCTGACCAAACGGGTAAGTATCCTTTCTACCACTGCCCTTACTGCGGCAAGAGCAGGAGCCAGAAGAAGATAGAGAAGGCTCTTAACACGCTGCTAGCCACCATCCCCGTCGGACTGGACGCCATAGCCGCCGCCGTGGAGACTACAACGCCGACAGCGGACACAGGTGTAGCCGAGATGGAACAGCAAATAGCTAAACTCCAAGCACGACGGACTAGACTTATGGCGCGCTGGGGAGACGCGGAAACCGCCGACGACAAGCAAGCGGTACAGGAGGCACTAGACGACACGCAACGAGAACTAAACGCCCTTCGAGCGCGGGTCGTGGACGCCGCGCGTGTACAAGTTGCAGACGACACGCATACAGCCACACTCGCATGGCTAAAGGGCATAGAGAGTTGGACCACTCTTTTAGAGGGCATGACGACGGCAGAAGCTAACGAGTTGTACCGCTCAGCTTTCCAGCGCTGCGTAGTGGACACGGCTGAAAACACCCTAACCGTGGAGTGGCTACCGTGGGCAGCGCGGCTTACAGGAACGCCAGAGCAGACCGTGCCCCTCCTGTCCAAGGCAGATGGACGGCGGGCCAAAAAATAGCACCTCCTTATACAGCGGTACATACATGAGAGCCCTGTTAGTCGCGTTGGCTAACGGGGCTCTCATGTGTGTTTCAGAGCGTACCTAGGTAAAGCGACGTTTTACATAGATATTGCGTAGTTCTAGCGCTAGAGAATGTGTACAACGAAACTAGCAACTACTCGAATAGTATGCGAGCCATATATACTACGGGGGTAGGGAGGCGTCTACGGGTACACCTCCCAAATGCTGGCTGAAATAGGCCAGTTTTCCGCTTGCGTGCCACCGCTTCCGTAGATGTGCGGTCTATTTTAGGTAAGCGCCGTTACTGTTGTTCGCTTCGGCGGGAGCGAACAGGGTAGCGGCACTTGCCTATTTTTTGTGCCGGAAATCGGAGACAGGCATGGCGTCACCAGCACAGGTAGAGCAGCGGAGACAAGCGGCGATTAGCCGATGGCGCAAATACGACAGTCACGAGCACGCGGGCAAGATGCGAAAAGCGCAAGCCTATAAATATATGGAGGAGGTAGCCCCAGACTTAGCGCGGCAATTGGAAACACGCCTAGCCGCGACCAGGGAAGAGCAATGAGCACGGCTCCTATCGACCCGGCACAGGCGCGGTTCTTAAAGGCTCTTGCCAAGATTGCCGCGCGAAAAGCGGCGGAGAGCCAGCGTCACAATGTTCAACACAAGTTATCGGCATAACAGAAAAGCCCGCTGCCAGGCGGGCCAATCTAAAATAAATTTATAGGAGAGTTCAACAATGGTTTCGTCTACCACCATTTTACCAGATATCACGGCCCCCGGGGGCAATTCCCCTAGGTCAACGGTCAACGCGGACAACATCCCAGCGCGGCTACGTGCCCTAGACCAATGGGTAACGTGGAAATATGTCACGCGCAACGGCAAACCGACTAAGGTGCTCCACAACCCCCTGACAGGAGCTAACGCGGACGCTACCAAGCGGTCTAGCTGGGGCACGTTTGAGCAGGCGTGGACGGCGTATATTCGCCCTCATAGCTCCTACAACGGCATAGGGTTTGTGTTCAGCGCCGATGATGACCTAGTGGGTCTGGACGCGGACCACGTTAAGCAAGAGGATGGGCAGCTAGAGCCCTGGGTACAGGAGGCCATCACGCGGGTAGGCTCCTATGCGGAGTTTTCGCCTAGCGGAGATGGTGCCCATATCATTCTTGAAGCAGCAGGCGCGGCGGCTGTGCTGGAGGCTGGAAAACGTTTCGGTACGCTTGGTTTTGAGGCGTATACGGAGGACCGGTTTTTCACGGTCACGGGGCATCGCATCCCCAACGCGGCTACGGACGTAGAGCAGCGGCCAGCGGAGTTTAGGGCCGTGTACGATGACCTACACGCGCTGCATGGTCTCTTGCAAAGAGTGACGGCCAAAGCCAAGACGGATGACGGCTTTAGAGCCCTTTGGGCTGGTGGCAGCAGCGGCTATGACAACGACGTGAGCGCAGCAGACCTAGCCCTGTGCTCAAAGTTGGCGTGGCTGTTTGAGGGCGATGCAGCGGCCGTAGACACGGCATTTAGGCACTCCAAGCGGCTACGAGCTAAATGGACAGAAATGCGCGGGGCCGAAACCTACGGCGCTAAGACGGTTCGTATGGCCGTGGAAAGCTATCAGAGTAGCCCTAAGACACAGGCCGGAACGGGCAACGGCAACCGGCTACCCGACCAAGAGGACGCGGCCCTGTGGCTCAGGGACAACGCGGCACAGGCGCTAGCCTACGACAGACACGCGGAGACATGGCGGAGCTACACGGGCGCGTGCTGGGAGGCCCTGGAGCCGGAGAGCACCGGCCTGTACACCACTGTCACGGAGGCGCTAACGGCTGTGGGCGTGCGGCGTACTCCTCGTAACGTAGCCGATACGCTCAAAATGGCGCGGCGGCATATGCTCCGCACATTTGTAAGTCGCGGGCAGCTAATCGCGTTTAAGAACGGAACCTTGGACGTTGATACACAGGGGCTACGGACGCACAGGCCGGAGGAGGGTCTAACCTTTAGCCTGCCCTACGAGTACACACCGGGACTGGATACGCTCGTGATTGATGCGTTTCTTGACCAGTGCATACCGGACAAAGTGGCTCAGGCCGCCTATAAGACACACGCCGGGCTATCGCTCTTGGGTGATAAGTCATTTCACCACGCGCTGTTACTCGTGGGCGCTCCGGGCACTGGCAAAACCACGGCGCTCCGGCTCTACAACCTGCTATTAGGACAGCCTGAGAACGGCTTTGCGGACGGCGCGATTTTCCAACGGGAGCACGAGGGGCTGTTAGCGCGGGCCGCGTATCGGGATTGGAGGGGTATGGCCCTGGACGAATTCCCAGCAGAGGCGTTGAAAAGTGATGACATGTTCAAGGCGATGACGGCACACTCAGGCGTACAGAGCCGGACACATAACGCGCCTCCGGTTACGGGTCAGTGGGAGCCTAAGACGCTCATTGCTAGTAACGACATTCCGCAGTTTAACGACCGCACCGGAGCTATCAAGCGGCGGCTCCTGGTGATTGCGTGCCCTAACACGTTGGAAGGGCTACAGGACGGCCACTTAACGGACAAGCTACGCGGGGAGTTAGGCGCGTTTGTGGCTCAATGTCTAGCGGCGGCTATGGAGGCGCTAGCCACGCGGTTGTATCCCGTTAGCCCCATGATGAGGGAGGCGTATGAGGAGATAGCCACGGAGGGGGACGCGCTAAAGGCGTTTGTAGCGGAGCGGTGTACGCTCACGGTTGACACGAGGGCGGAATGTCGCGTACTCAGCAGCAAACTGTATGAGGCGTGGAGATTGTGGAGCCAAGACAACGGGAGTGAGCGGTACACGGGCTCCAATATCAAATTTTCCAAGAGGATACGCGCCTATGCCCCGTGGAAAATTGAGCCCCGTAAGGTGGCCGGTGGGACAGAGTTGGTGGGTATCGGCCTACAAGACGCGGTACACAGCGCCGGGGGAGATAGATTTTTGACGATGGTTAAGTAGACCGCGATGCCTCAAGACAGGCTGGTGGTTTTTCCCAAAAGCACCAGCCTTTAGGCCCAAAACCGCCATTGAGCAGCGGGCCGAAGTAGCACACGGGGGGCGCTCCGCTGGTGGTTTTGTGGGTTTCTATGGTGCTTTTGGGAAAAACCACCAGCCTGTTTTGAGCGCAAAAACAGCCCGAATGGTGAATATGGTGATTTTTTCTAAGTCGCTATAAAAGTAGGGCTTCCGCAGTGTGTAAAAGGCCTGAACAGCGGTAAAAGGGCGTATATACGCTACGTGTCGAAAAAACCACCATATTCACCATCGACTACACGACCAACGCCCCAGCCCCCGTGTCCCCACGGCCAGCGCCCCAACGGGCAACGTGATTAACGCCCTAACGGGCAACGTGATTAACGCCCTAACGGGCACTAGGAGATAACCCCGATGACCAACCCCGCACTAACCAGTTTCGAGAAACACCATAAGCCCGTGGACGGTGAGACATGTATTCAACGGCTTTTCGCCCGACGTTGCCCCGGCGATTATTGCCGTGAGCACGGCGTGCCCGATACGCAACGTGGAAGCCTTTGGCGCAATCGCTCAGGGTCCGCACGGCTCTTATTTGTAGGCCACGCCGAACGCCCAAATATAGAGCGGATAGCCGCGTTTTGTAAAGCGCGTGGCTTGAGCTATGAGATTGACCCCGGCGCGAGTTGGGTCATGTTGGGCGGTTCACTGGTTATCGTGCGGCGCACTGTGGACTAGCCGCACGTTCCACAATACTTATACAGAGGCCCATAGGGAGAAAACACGATGGTCACAATTATCGGGAACGGCGGCGTGTATTCCGGCGACGAAGCAGGATGGAACGCTATTTGTGCCCGCGCTTCTGGCCGACGCCACTATAACGCGGTTAGACAACTGCACGCCGCCGAAAGACGGGCCACTGTCCAGCGCCTGTGGTACGCCGCTGGCGGTCATGACTCCCCGCGTGGAACGCAGCGACGTATCGCGGCTGCCCTGCTCGTAGGTAACGCCACAATTTGCCGCGACCTTCGCGCCGTGCTCCACCCGACAAACTAGGTGTGAGAGGAGCGCGGCACCAGTAATCCGCAGGCCGTGCGGCTAGAATGGCAAGTCATTTTCAGCGCGGCTGTCGGGCCGCGCTACTGGGCCTGTTTCGTCCCTCAACTGTTCCCGTGCGTCCGCTTCGGTCTCTACTCGCTCCTGTTCGACGTCGCGTCCTTCCCGCCACGTTTCTTCTATCATTGGGTCTATATTTTGCTCCTCACTGCCAAGAACTAGCAGCTCTATTTGGGTATTTATTACCCTTGTGTCGATTATGAATTGATTAATTTCCTTCATAAGGGTAGCTGGGATATTGGCACCTACGGCGCCCGATATCAGTGCTAATCTCCTGCCACTCCTTCTAGCCTGAGCGGTTGCATTCCTAACTCCAAGTTGAATAGCCGGGTCAACGGGGCGCGTTGTGCCTGGTAGGACATCTTGCGATATGCGTAACAGGCGTGTTTGCTCTCGAATTAGCGTCAAAATTTCGTTTAACGTCTCCTCATTTGTCGCTCTAATAATGGGTTTTTCAGGCTCTAGCGTCTGTGTCCGCGCCTCCACGTCAAGCGGGCTGCTGCTTGTCTCATTCTTAATCTGCTGCTTGACGTATGCACGCGCTTGGTCCGGCAGGCTTTTCGTAAACAGTCCCATTTCGTCCTTTTTTCACTAGCGCGAACTGGCTCGAAGTAAGCGTAGAAACTGGTCTACCACGTGGTCTGTGTTATTCCAACAGTCGTTAGCGCTGTAATGCTGCACAACGATAAGCCCATAGGCTTGAAAAAGCCTGTCGTCGTTTTGCTCCTTTGCCCGCGTATGCCCACCGTGGTAAGGTTCTCCGTCCACTTGGAGAATGCCCCACTGTCCTTCCTGGCACACCAAAAAATCCGGTTCCCTAGTGCCGAAGCCGTCGTCAAGTTTTAATCTGGCTCGGCAATTGGGAAAAAACAAAGCATTGCGTGTTTGCAGCACCTGCGCTATTCTGCGCTCCGTTTTAGACCGGAACCGCAACCCGTGCCAGAGTTCCACGGCCTTTCCCTCAATTGGTGTCCCTTGATTGCTAACGCCCGTTCCCTCAATTACTTTCTGTAGCTCTTCCCGCCACCCGTCATCTATGCTCACGTATTGAGCACGGGCCGTCAAAGAGGCAATACATTTATCTGAGGGCATTAAAGCATCAAGTGCTCGTCTGATGTCCATGGCAAGGGGTTTACGCTCATCCTGTAAAGCATCCACGACAGCACGGGGTCCGACAAGCTCGATACTAACCGCCTGTAAGTCTTTGCCATTAGTCCAGTATGTGCCGTTTTGCAGCGCTAGGTCTATCTTCGAGCAGGCCAGCAGGACGGTAGCAGCCTCGTTTTCGCCGCCTTCAACGAGGAATTGCACGGCGCTAGCTAGAAACACGTCGGGCGGCGGCAGTTCGACCACTTGTTATCTCCTACGTCTTTGCTTACACCTGTAAGTTTAACCAATTGAATCATCAGGCTTATTGTCGAACGTTTGTTCTAATTACGTCGATAGCGTACACTTGTGTTACACGCTGCAAACAAGTGCAGTTAGAGCGAGTGGACAGGGTTGTGGACGTACAAGCCAAGGACATAGTTCTTGCTATATTTGCTGGGGCAATTGGTCTATCGGGCCTTCTCTTGGTTTATCAGGGCTTTATCGTTAGTGCGTACACGACGTTGCCCGTTAGCGTACCTCAGGAGATTAAGCGTAGCCACCTTTGGGCGATACGAGGGGCATTTTTTGCTCTTGTAATTGCTCTTGCATCTATAGTAGATTGTGTTTTTTGGCTCTTGACCCTCTGGGGGTTCTGCCTTGTGGTAATTTTATTTGGGGGCACTGTCCTTGCCGTTTTGGCTCTGGGTGCGTTTACCAGTTTCGTTGTGGTCAGATAAATGGCACACAGCGAGGTTAAGCGAATTCAGTTAGACAGCGCCGGGTTACTACCCTGCTATGAGAACCACAAGGCAACTTGGCACGCCTTGGCGCTAAAAGCCGACCGCCATGCTAGGGAGGCTCTTTCGTCGCCTTTGCCAGATGATGTGGTAGAGTACTTGCTACCAGCCCTCTCTGTGGAAAAGGAGTTTGGTCTCTGCTTAGGGAAGGCTCGGCTTACCGGAAAGAAATGGTATTCCCTCTTTGCGGAATACATTTTGCATCAGGAGTGGAAAAACGTGTTAGCGGGAAGGGCACCAACACCATGACGCAAGACAAGAAGGCACAAATTGAGGCTAGCGCTAGAAAGTACATCGAAGACGTTATGAGCCTCCAAGGAGGTAGTGACGGCGTGGCACCTGAAACTGTAGAGCGGGCTATACGGCAGGTGGCTAAGGCATCTAAGCGCCACACTGATGTAGCTACCCGCTACCAAAAGGTTCAGGCAAAGCGGCAACAGTTCTAGACACAACGCCGAGAGGGCCGCAGTAGGACTTATTCCTACTGCGGCCCTCTCGGCGTTGTGTCCGGTATCTACTCCCCCCGTGGACATCGCCTTATGCCCAACTCTGGGCCTGTTTCGGCGGCACTATACTGCCTAAGAAAAAGCCGTCAACAGAGGCTATACGGCCCCGCCAGCATATGTTACTGAACTCAAGCCGGGTTGCCCCTACATGCTGCTGAACGTCACTCAGGTGAATGTACGTTACCTCGTCACTATCGGGGTGGCTCACCTCGCTAGTTAGAGCGGCCTGTATCTTCTCGCGTTTTTCCTGTCCTAGCGTTTCCAGCCCTTGCGGCATAGTGAATACAAGAGCAGCCACTAGGTCAGCCATGGCCACTTGATACTCTGTGTGGCTGATGACCTTTCCACTAATGACTAGGCCATTTACCCAAAGAGTGATAGTAATTGAAGTTCCTTCCGTCTCCGCTAAGTTGACCAACGCCTTTAGTATTGGGTCTGTCAGCATGTTCTTCTCCACCCCTTGAGTCAGCGGCATGTTTGTCTCCTATATTTTTCATCCCCCGTGTATATTCCCTTCACGTTACCCGTGCATACGCCACACCGCCACAACTTGTCCACTACTCTACCGACTAGCAGGGGTAATAAAACCGTCAAGTGGGCAATGCTTATACCCTCTAATTGCACACACGGCCAGGCCTGATAATCCTTGAGCAGCCGCTTGTTCATGCTCGTGCCCAACAGGAAGGAGAAGCTCGACGTGGTCACGTCCGCTTCTTGCAAGCGCGCCTGCTCGGTCACGCCGTTGACGTTGACATCCCCCGTCAAGAGGACGTAGGCCTCGCGGATGCCCGTCAAGGGCGCCACCGGGGCGCCCTCCTGGATGTCGAAGAGACCGTCGAAGGCCGCCTGGATGCGTTCGCGCTCACCGCGGCCCACGGAGGCCTGCCGCTCGTAGCCCATGCCGCGGATCATGCCCAGGTCGGTCAGCTCGGCCAGGATGCCGCGCTGCGCGGCGACCGCGCCGTCCAGTTCGTGCGCCTCGAAGACGCGGCCCGTAAAGCGCTCGTTCAAGGACCGCACGACCGGGCCGGGCAGCCCGCTGCCGCTGAGCGTGTGGTGCAGCGTTTTCTCGCACTCCAGCACCTGACGGGCCAAGCCGAGATCGGCGAGCGCCGTGCGCTCCTCCTCCGTGATCTGCACCGCTGTCGTCACCCCGCCCACCGCCGGCGCCGCGGCCGGCCCCGTGGTCGGGGCCGCGCTTCCACGTGCGCCGTCGGCGGCCCTCAACTCGTTCGCGCGTCGTGTTTTCATCTCCGCGTCCTCTCCTTCCACCAGATACGTGTCTCCGCTCAGCACCCACCCGCCATCGATGATCGCGGCCACGGTCGGCCCCCCCTGCACCGGCGTCGCCGGCGGGTAGATCACGTGCGCGCCGGGGCCGCTCGTCGCCCCCGGCGTCCAACCCGCCGGCCCGTCCACCGGTCGCTGCGACGACGCGATCGACGCGCCCGTGGCCGCGGAGGCGTCTTGCAGCGCTGGACCCTCTTCGTTGGCCGGCTGCCACGAGTCCCACCAGCTCTGGTTGTCTGCTTGCAACAGCCGCTCGACGTGGCCCCCCGCCGAGGCCCGCGAAACCACGTCGGCGGAGTTCAGCGCCTGCACCGCCGTCACCACCCGCGTAGGCAGGCCGTCGATCGTGCCGGCCACGGTCGAACCCTGCAAATCCACCGAGATGCCCACCAGATGCGGCTGTTTCGCCTCCAGAGCTTCCTGGATGATCGTCCAGAGCCAATCCGCGTTCTTGGAGACGTGCAGCGTCGCGCGCAGCACGCCGTCCCCGCCCACGTGGGCGTCGGCGTAGTAGCCCACCAAATCGCGCATCGAGCGCAGCGGCGAGGCCAGGTTGTGGTCGGCGAAAGCCCGCGCGCCCTCCATCAGTCCCGCCACCGCCGCCACCACCTCGCGGCTGTAGTAGTTGCCGTTGAGCGACCGCCCCGGCCTCAACACCACCACCTCGACCGCGCGCCGTTCCGCCTTCAGCGCCGCTTCTTGCAGGCCGGTCACCACGGTCAGGCGCCCTTCCGTCGCCATCGCCGTCCCCACCGACCCTGCCTCCTCTACGATGCGCCGCGTGCGCCGCGCGAACGGCGTCTTCATGGCATGGTCGCAAAGGGGCGATCGGAAGGCGTCACATGCCCGCTCGGACCGGTCGCGCCGGTGAAGGCGCCCACGTCCGTGGAGGCCTCGTTGGCCGCGGCGTACGGCCCGGCGATGCGATACGCCTCCATGTTGCCGTCGGAGTAATAGCTGTTGGCCACGGCGTCCTGTGTCTCGCTCGCTTTGTCGTCCGTGACCCAGTCCGTGAATACGTCTCTGGGGTAGCTCGTCGAGGGCGTCGTCGCGTCGTAGGTGTCGCTGGGACACGGATAGCCGTCGTGCATGGACTCGTTCTTCACAATGGTCTCCTTTCCGCGGACACATCACCCGCGATCGCCGGTGGTCGGTAGCCGGCATAGGTCCCCAGGATGCCGCCGAGGCGGCGGCGCTCTTGTGTCTGCCCGTACGGCGTGGCCGTCGCGAGGTCGCGCGGCAACGCCGCCTCTTCCGCGCCCGCCTCCTCGGGCGTGGCGCCGCTAGAAAAAGGCGTCACGTCTTGTGCGCCCGCCACGTAGCACGGCGTGGAGGCCAGCACCGCGATCGTCTCCTGCCTCATCATCCCCCTCCTTCTTTAGTCGTGTCCGCGCCGTGTCTCACGGCGCCCCCTCCTCACCTTCCAGGCCCTCTAACCGCGCCCATCGTCGCTGTCCGTCGCGCGAACCACCGACGGGAGCGTTGCCTTCCCGTGTCGCGCTCACCGACAGCGACCACCGGGGAGCACTACGACGCGCCTGCTCCCGTAGGGACGCCGCCCAGTCTCAAGCCCTGCGTGCTCGCCGGGACCGTTGGGACCGCTGGGGGCGTCTCCGGCGACGCGGCAGCGCGAGGGGGAATCGCCGGCCCGCCAAGCGCTGGCGTGGCCTCCCGCACGGCCTTCTTCAGCGCCAACACCTCGCTCTCGATCAACACTTCTATCTGTTCGCCCGAGAGAACAGGGAAGCGCCGCGAGAGCAGCGCCGCCACCGCCGCGTAGCGGCCCGATCGTGCGGGCACGGCCTGCTCCGCCCAGGCCACCAGTCGTGCCGCCCATGCTGCCGCCCCCTTGTCGCGCCTACGGGCGGCCAGCAGGCGCAGCCCACCCGCGCAGGCCGCGCTCAGCAGCGGAGGCCCCGCCAAGAGCAACGCCCTGTACTCCAGATCGATTACCCTCGTCAGCATCGTCGCGTCCATCTCCGCTCCTCTCCCATCCATGCCCACCCAGACGTTACGTCGCCGCTCAGCGCGCCGGAGCCACGAACTCGCGCTTGACCCAGCCGTGCAACCCGCGCTCCCAGTCGTACACGAAGGTCCACAGACACTCGTGCGCGTACACGTCGCGCACGGCCGCCCCATCGGCCAGCGTGGCCAGCACGGGCGCCGCCAGTGTAGGGGCTTCGCGCAGGTGCAGCCCCTGGGGACAACGCACGACCAGCCCCGCCGTCTCCCCGCTCCCGCGCGCGGTCGCGGCCGGCGACCCCAGCGTCGCGCCGTCGAGCACGTAGGCCCCGGCGAAAGCCGCCGCCAGCGAACTCGGCGTGTAGTCCGCGTCGCCCTGACGCCAGTACGAGAGCGGATCGTTGCAGCGGCCGCTGGGTAGACGCAAGATAAAGTGGTCGGCCTCGTCGCTCCCGCCCAGCCACCACAGAGGATAGTCCGTGTAGACGCTCCTGCCGTCCACGACGTTGGGCGTGGCCCCGCGCAGCCGCGCCGCGCGCACCCAGAGGATCGACCACGGCGCGTCCCAGACTGTACGGAGCGACCCGGCCCAGCGCCAGCGGACGCCCAGCGCGCTCAAGGCCTTGCCGCCCTGCTCGATCGAGGTGTAGCCCTGGCCGGCGTGGTCGGCCTGCCCCGTGGCCAGCAGCCGCATCGCGCCCACCAACGCCGGGTCATCGCCGTTAAAGGGATAGGCCATCTCGCGCAGATAGCGCGCCAGCGACGCCTCGAAGCAATCGCTCGCGCCCTCCAACGCGTCCGGCGCGTCGCCGGTGTGGCGATAGAGCTGGCTCACGTGCGGCCAGCGCGGCCGCCAGGTCGTCGTCGTCACCGCACCCTCCTCAACTCCACCAACAGGCGGCTGGCCGCGATGCCCACGAAGCGGAACGAGGCGACCTCGTAGAGCGCCGCCCCGGCCACTGCCTCCTTCGTTCCATCAGGCGCATCGGCCACGAGCGCCACGGCGGCGGGATCGACCTCGCCCGTGAACTCCGCTAGGACAGTCGTGGCCCGCGACCCCGCCGCGTAGAAGCGCCCCGGCCCCGCGCCCTCAACCGTTCCCGCCTGTTCCCGCCAGACCGCCGACGCGACCACGTAGGCCTCGCCCTCCGGCCGTCTATACACCAACGTAACCAGGCGCGTCCGCCCCGCGCGCACCCGCGCCACGTTCCGCGTGATGCGCGCCAACCCCCGCGTGTCCAGCACCGTCGCCTCCCCTCTACTACATAGAACATTTGTTCTATCAACGAGGCGATTATAGCACCGATTGAGCGTCTGTCAAGAAACGCGTCTCACAACGCGGCGTCCGCTGTGTCCGCTGAGAATAAAGTTTGTCCATTTTGTACCTTGCGACGTAGAGCATTACCAGGCAACGCTAAAAGCGTTCACATAGCAGGCGAAGGATTGACGTTCAAAAAAGGACTGTTGCGTCCGTCTCTTCAACCATAAGTTGGCCACCCCGGCCATCTGATCGTAAAAAATGCGAACGGCCAACTTATCCTTAAAAAATTCACACAGGAACGGTAAGATGTATCTACTAGACCATCACGTCGATATCTGAACATTGGCGGACGTGCCGTCAAGCCGCGTAGTGGGCGCTCTTTTGTCTACAAGTCCGTTTGATGGACTACTACAGCGTTTGGGTCAGACCTGTCCGTTGGTCACGTTAGCCTGCGCTCTCGTGCAGGACTTTCGCTTGCTGTTGCAGACACGGGATGTCGATGGCCTCTACACGGTCCCCCATATCCACACAGATGCGTAGTGTGAGGGACCACACGCTTAGTGATCTGCAGCGATTCGTGATGTAGGCCGCGTCACGCCTCCTGGTCAATTTTGTGGGGCACATTTGCCATCATTGGGAGAGGAAACGAGACGCACGGAATGAGAGATTCGGTGCTACCAGTAGGGCGACAGCGCGAGTATTGTGGGCCTTGGAGCAGGCGCACAAAGATAGTGATTATAGCGGCCGGATGCGCGCTACAATGGTCAGTATGTCGCTCAGGCTAACGTGAGATGCCTGCAGGGAGTAGAACCGACCCGCAGCCCGCCAGCGCGTAGTGAACGCGGGCTCGGGTGCTTGAACGAGCACCTGCACGTTGCCCAAGGTCCCCATGTGCGCTGACAGTACCCTGTCCGAAGATTCTCCCCGTGACGCGGCGGGCGGATTGGCGGCGTCGAGCGTGAACACAAGAGAGGCGTCTGAGCCCGTTGTCCCATCCACTATGTAGCTCACGCTGTAGCGTGTTTGCATGATGTTGGTACCCATCGACGCGATAGACGCCGTCCGCGCGGTGTCGAAGCGAGGTGGCAGCCAAGTAGGAACGAGCACGGGGACGGGGGGCGCGACATTGTTGCGCAGGCTAGCCCACGTCGCACGCTGCTGAGACACCGTGTCGCCCTGCGTCGGCCAAGCGTGCCAGATGATGGTGAAAATTATGAAAGCCAGGGCTAGTGCTAGTCCACCAACGTAGCGCATCCGTTTCGTCTCCACCAGTTATACTCCCTAACTGTGCCGTGGCACAATATCGCGGCGCCGCCCCGCAACTCCTTCGATGCGTCAGCGCGCCTCATCGAGAATGTATACTTTAGCTGCCGGTAGGGGCAAGGTACGCGTAACGCGCTGCGGCTGGCGCGTAACGCGTGCCCGTAAAGCATCGAGGAAATCGAAGAGCCCATTTTTCGGCTGTGGGTACGTGTCATCCTGGGCGCAGACGAATACGTGCCCCGTGGATACATCCTGCCCCATCGCCTGGGGGAATCCCCTCGTTGGGATCGAGCCGACCACCTTCGCGGTGCGCGTGTTAAGCACCGTCACGCTGCCCGCGACAGCGACGAACGCACGCCCGCGACGCGGGTCCACCTCCACCGCTGCGGGCTGGTTGTGGAGTTTGATCGTCACGAGAACGGCGCCGCGCCGACCGTCAACGATGGCAACACTATTGTTGCCGTTGTCTACGACGAAGACGCGACCCGTTCGCCCGTCCACGGCCATCGCCACGGGATTCCCGCCGACATAGAACGCCTGTAGAGGATGTCCATTCCGTGCGTCGAGTACGCTCATAGCCCCACAAGGCCGACGATTGCGGCGACCGATGCCGTGAGGAAGGCCGCTCCGGCGACGGCGCCCATCCTGCGTTCCGCTCCTACGCGATGACGCCAACGCCATCGCGTAGGAGCGACGGGGCTATTACCACAAGAGTCCGGCATTGGTGCTTGCTTTCCCTAGGATAAGATAGCCGAGATAGAGGGTCTCCAAGGTCGTAGAATTGATCCTTGCGCCGCTCGGCGTATCATACTATCAAGGCTCAGCGTGCCACCTTGATCTAGTGCAATGGGCGACCAACCCTACCTGGAGCGGACTATCTCGCTCCGTACGCCAGGAGATGCTGAAAGCGGATAAGCCGTTCCTCCAAGCGCAGCTGACGGATGCGAACAGCCAGATCCGCCTGCTCCTTATCAACGGCCGTAGCGCGATTGACGAGTTCTCACAAGGGTTCGGCGTACACTTCGATGAACTGCATCCGCGGCTGGCTGACCAAACCGTACAAACACGCCTTTATGAAGGTCTTGGCCCTGGCAACATACGTGTTATTGGTTGGAGCACGAACGTCCAATCATCGTATGGCGTGTCGAACGCGCTCCGGCGTGCTATTGGAGCGCGCATCCATGCCCTTGATTTGCCTCCTACAACTGGCTCTCCCTCCTTTCAAGGGCGGAAGGGAGAAATACGCTGAGACGAGCGAAGCGGTCTCTTTCATGGACGTGGGTTGTCCTACGATAGGTGGTGGCGATGTGGTGTCCACTACAGTCGTCAACGGCCTGTGATGGCGCGTTTTTGTGCCGTGGACTCATCTGACTGCTCCACAGTTGTGTATTCGGCACTGAGAAACGGGCTCACCGGTACATCTGATGCAATCGCGTCCCCGTTTCACCCCCGCTGCCGTACGAAGACCACCGTGGCATACCGCGAGGAACACGCAACGGATGGTAAGCGCGCGTCAGTCGCAATTCACTGGCTCACGGACCGGCGTCAATGTCGCCGGGCGATAGTTGCCTGGCCCGTTCTAGCGCTGTCCGATCCTGTCACGTCCGCGCCATTGAGCGGCTGCGGGTTTTGACTCCTCAGGTTCGAGATCCAACGGTACCGCTGAGTCGCTCGCCTCAGGCACGAGCCGGATCGGGAACACCAGACAGGACAGCCAGTCGCAGTTTGGTCTCGTCCTCGGTATCGGGGGCTGCTGTGAGGATCACGATCTTCAGCTCTGCATCGCCGTCGGTCAAGACGTCGCAATCCACCGTGATCGGCCCGACTGCAGGGTGTTCGATGATCTTGTGGTCTTCTCGATGTGCGCTGACCGCGCCGGAGGCCCAGAGCTCGGCGAAACGCTGATTGCCCGTTGTGAGCACCCGGATCAGGGTAGTCAAGCGGCTGTTGTTTGGGAAGCGTCCCGTGGCATGGCGCAAGTCAGACACGATGGCGGCTTCCACCATGTCGTGAGCGAGCGAAGTCACGGGCCACTGCGATAAACGCGGACTATCGCTATTGATCGGAAAGCTGTCGCGCGCGAAGTTGCGCAGCGCCGGCGGCGTTGACGACGGGTCTCCAAGAAGCGCTGCCCAGCCGCAGTTCCACCAGATCAGCTGCCAATCCGCGGCGAAGACTGCGACGGCCGCGTCACCAAGTCGGTTGAGGACACGGCAGACGCCGGGCGGGATGTGGTCAGGGATCTCCCCGTCGGCCGGAGGGAGTAGTCGGGCCAGCCGATACAAATGATCTCGTTCAGTGTTCGTGAGCTGTAGGGCACGAGCGAGTGCGGCGACCACCTGCGCCGACGGGGTCGTGGACCGTCCCTGCTCCAGGCGCACGACGTAGTCGACCGAGATTTCGGTGACTTCAGCAAGCTCTTCCCGGCGCAATCCCCGTGCCCGGCGCGCGCGCCCGCTCGGCAGCCCTGCTGCTGTGGGGGAGAGGCGGTCGCGCCAGGCACGCAGAGTCGCACCAAGCTCCGTCGTGTGAGTGGTCATAAGGCTCATTATAGCGCACGGCCACGTGTCGCAGGGTGGTACTCGTGTTCCTACCGTTGCGACGTCCCTGGCGCACTGTGCGGAGCGGGCCTATGATGGGCGTATGGCGATCCGCGTTTATCACTGGAGCCAACAAGGGTCTTGGCAAGGAGACCGCCCGTCGCCTCATCGAACAGAGTCATACCGTGCTGCCCGGAGCTGCGTAGCTGGAACGTCTCGCTCATATGCCGGATCACTGAACGACGGGGTGACGTCCGCTCGCAGCGGCGACGCTCACGAAGGCCAAGCATCTGGCCCGACCAAACCATGATGAATCACCACTGGAGGACAGGAACATGTCAGATAACGAAGCTTCCATCACGCGCTTGCTGGACGAGGCGGATATCCGCGACGCGACCGCCCGCTTCGCCGATATCCTTATGCGCGCCGACTACGACGGTTTTCGCACCCTGTGGGCCGATGACGCCTAATGGGTGATCGGAGGCACTGAAGGTCAACCCTTCGAGAGGCGCGCCAAGGGGGTCGACGACATCGTGTCATTGTTCCGCGATCTTTGGAAGGGCAACGACTCCTTCGTTCACTTTGCCGTGCAGGGCGTGATCGAGGTCAACGGCGATGACGCTACGGCCCAGTGCGTGTGCCACGAACAAGCGCGTGGGCCTGAAGGAAGGTACTACAGAACTCACGGCGTATGGGCTGATCGTCTCCGCCGCTCGGACAAGGGCTGGGTGTTCACGAGCCGTACCTACCGATACTTATGGCTTGACCTGTCCCCGTTTTCCGGAGACATTTTCTCGTTTTCTTCCTGACAGTCCGTGATTCTAGGTTCGTGGGCGGACCGACTGCGGTCCGCCCGCGGATCCGCGTCGAATCCCCCCGTCTACACGTTCTCCAAAGCGGCGCTCACCATTGCTGACGACCCAATACGCCAAAGCGCCGTCCAACATCCGCGGCAACGCGGCTGACGCCGGTTACGCAGCGACCGTTCTCAATGGCAACAACGCTGACCTCCCCCTCAGCATCACCGGCATTGGGCTGCTGACCGCCGCTTGGCTGCTCGTCGCCACCGTGAACTTTGAGCTCTGCCCGACAGTCGAAGCCGCGACAGCCTACGTGGGCTTGGCGCCCTACCCGCGTGAGTCAGGAGCCGTGCGCAGCCGGGGGCGGCCCGCCCTTGGACACGGCGGCCACCGCCGGCTGCGCACGGCTCTCTATCTGGCCACGCTCTCAGCCGCGCAGCACAACCCGCCGATCAAGACCTTCTACGAACGCCTCAAGGCAAACGGCAAGCCTAAGAAGGTGGCGCGCTGCGCCGCCGCGCGCAAGCTCCTGCATCTGGCCTGGGCCGTGGTCCGCTCGGGTCGCACCTTTGACCCCACCTATCGCCAGGACATGCTCGTGGCGGCCTAGCACAACACCACGCAACACCATCTCTTTCGAGCGGCGAGGACGGCGAACGGGGGTCTGCATCACCCGCGCGTCTGTCGCCGCGCGCCCGTTTGTCGCCGCAGCCGAAACCGGGGTGCAAGGGACGGTGAGCCCCTTGGTCGGGCTCTGCCCGACACCACACAGCGGCGTGACGCGAAATTGCCCTTGACAATCAATACCGTATCTGGCGAAGTCCCCAGTGGCTTGTATAAGCCCTCATGCTCATCGGCTAACAGGCGCTTCAACCATTATTCCTTCCAATAGTTGACCCTCATCAACCGAACGTCACAAGGGCTTCTGGACTTCTGTAACGATAGGTCGGGCTTTACAGCCTTTCCCCCGTTCCAAACACAGCATGCGACTTTCACCGCACTGCGCTTTCCAGGTCGGTCCCGGTACTTGCGAAGGGCGGACTCGTGGTTGCCCACGGGGAGGCGCACCAGCAGGACAAGCCTACCGACATCTGCTCAGGGCCATTTCATTTTCGGGAGAGACCAAGAAGAGCGAGGGCGTTGTGTGGTTGGGCGGCGTAGTGGCGGGTGGCTGCAGCAACATTTGTGTGTCCAGAGCGATGGAGGAG